>ERZ773164.3448-NODE-3448-length-10796-cov-2.733358_pt1 | contig 10796 bp, 11 predicted proteins | sample MGYA00511917_ERZ773164 | MGnify/ENA primary metagenome ERZ773164 (study PRJEB29015, sample SAMEA2737847) | human gut metagenome | biome: human gut; feature: human-associated habitat; material: faeces | place: China | collected 2012 ...
CTTTCGCCTATCATTATCATAGAAGATCTTATTTACAGACTTTTCTTCATAGTCTACGTCCCCAAATGGCAAATAAGGCAAATAAAAAACAACCACTGACGGCATGGTTGTTTTATATTTATCATATTAATTGATTAAGCGATTCCGTTAACTGCTTTTGTTAAACGAGAAACTTTTCTTGCAGCAGTGTTTTTGTGATAAACACCTTTGCTTGCTGCTTTGTTAATTTCAACGATAGCAACTCTTAATGCTTCAGCAGCAACTGTTTTGTCGTTAGCAGCAACAGCAGCCTCAACTTTTTTCACGCAAGTTTTTACTTTAGATTTGATTGCTTTATTTCTAGCAGCTCTTGTTTCGTTTACTAAGATTCTTTTTTTAGCAGATTTAATATTAGCCAATCTGAACACCTCCAAATTATGTGAATTTTCAATTATCTTTTCATTAGAGCCGGACACGGAACGTTCTAATGAAACATACTCGTTCATTGTAGGCTAATTAACAGTGGTTGTCAATACATATTTCCGAAAAAAATGTAAAACATATGAACAAAAGGCAAAAAAAGAAAGAAAAGAGGTATGGAATGATTGAGAAGTATAGTATTAGGACAGACTTGGCGTTGGAACAGAAGGAGAGATTTGAGTCTGACAATGTAGAGGTGCAGGGCGTTGTGCTGGAAGAGGAATACGATGAGGAGAGGGAAATCAAGATAACGAAAGTGATTATTGAAACAGAAAACGGGGCAAAAACAATGGGTAAGCCTGTGGGGACATATATTACATTGGAAGCCCCAAATCTGATGATCCCCGATGAAGATTATCACAGAGAAATTTCCGGGGAACTGGCAAAAATTGTATGTGAACTGATAAAAGAGAAAAAGAAAGAGTACGACGTGCTTGTTATCGGTCTTGGGAACAGGGAAGTAACACCTGATGCACTGGGTCCGTATGTCGTTGATAATCTTATAGTGACGCGTCATATAATCAGGGAATATGGCAAGTATGCAATGGGTGAGGAGAATGTAAATCAGGTGAGTGCCATTGTTCCCGGTGTGATGGGGCAGACGGGAATGGAGACGGTGGAGGTTGTAAACGGGATTGTAAAGGAGACGAAGCCGGATTTTATTATTGCGGTCGATGCTTTGGCGGCGCGAAGTACAAAAAGACTGAACCGGACAATACAGGTGGCAGATACGGGAATCCACCCGGGTTCAGGCGTTGGCAATCACAGAGGAGGAATTACGCAGGAGACATTAGGAATTCCGGTTATCGCTATCGGTGTGCCTACTGTTGTGGACGCAGCGACGATTGTCAATGATACAATGGAAAATTTCCTGACGGCTTTGGAAAGTTCAGAAATGTTAAGGGGAGTAGGTGTTGTCTTGCAGGGGTACAATGCGGCAGAAAAATATGAATTGATACAGGAACTGATTTCTCCCCATTTAAACGGTATGTTTGTTACTCCAAAAGATATAGATGATACGATAAAAAGAATCAGTTATACGATTTCCGAGGCGCTCAACATTTTATTCTCCAATGGACAGGCGTAATAATATACGTCCGCCCTTCATATAATGGTAAATATTTGAATATAGTTTGAAAGGCGGGAGGGAGAAATTGAGGGCAAACAGAAAAACGGCAAGAATGTTGACGCAGGGAGCGATAATCTGTCTTGGAAGTTATATTTTATATAATGGAAGTAAACAAATTGTCGGGGAGTGGAAAGGGAAAATCAATGAAACGCTTCAACTGAGAGCGGAGAAGACTTTTATGAGCGGACTGACGTACGCCAACCGGGAAGAGAAAAGTCTGGAAGAATGGATTGCCAATCAGGCGCTTGAAATGCTGCCTCTTGGCAGTTACATAAACGGAAAGGCAGTCTGCCAATCGGAAGTAGAAGATGAAATGACATATGAAATGATCTTGGCAAAACAGGAGGCCGATGAAAACGAGGTAGATGCAAATGGAAATCTGATTGAAAAAGAAGAAAAATCCGTGCAGCAGGAGGCAAAACAGGAAACAAAGCCGGTAAATAAAAGCAGGGTAGACTTATCTGTAGAAAAATTAAAAGATTTTGAATATCTGCGCAGCCATTTTTACACGGTGGACAGTTCCACTTTCGTCAATCCGGAAGATTTGCAGGCGGAAAAACTGCTGAGCAAAAACATGAAACTGGATAAAAATAAAAAAGGACCTAAAATTTTACTTTATCATACGCATTCTCAGGAAGCTTTTGCGGATTCCGTTCCGGGAGATGTAAATACAACTATTGTGGGTGTGGGGAGGTATTTAGCGAAACTGTTAAATGAAAAGTATGGCATAGAAACATTGCATCATGAAGGCATTTACGATATGAAGAATGGAAAAGTGGATAGGACACAGGCGTACGAGCGGGCAAAAGGAAATATTCAAAAGATTTTAAAAGATAATCCAAGTATTGAAATGGTAATTGATTTACACAGGGACGGTGTCGGCAAAAATACCCGTCTTGTCACGGAGATTGACGGGAAACCTACGGCGAAACTGATGTTTTTTAACGGAATGAGCAGAACGAGGACAAATGGCAAATTGACAGTTTTGCAAAATCCGTATATTCAGGACAATCTTGCGCTGTCACTGCAGATGAAGTTGGAGGCGGAAAGAAGGTATCCGGGACTGACGAGAAACATCTATTTAAAAGGATACCGCTATAATATGCACATGAAACCGAAGACACTTTTAGTTGAAGGCGGGGCGCAGACGAATACGGTAGCGGAAATTATGAATGCGATGGATTATCTGGCGGAAATTTTAAATGCGGTTGTAGGGGAATGATTTTTGTGATAAACTAATGATAATTTGGCGAATTTTGCTCTGACGGGCAATAAGTAAAGAAGAAAGGAATGCGGATAAATGGCAAAGAAAAATACATATGATGCAGACAGCATCTCGATACTGGAAGGATTGGAAGCCGTTCGTGTAAGACCGGGTATGTATATCGGAAGTGTGTCTACAAAAGGATTGAATCATTTGGTATATGAAATTGTAGATAATGCGGTAGATGAACATTTGGCGGGATTTTGTAATCGTATAGAAGTGACTTTGGAGAAGGACGGCTCGGCTACCGTTAGCGATAACGGAAGAGGCGTTCCGGTTGGAATGCATCAAAAAGGTGTGTCGGCAGCACGTATTGTATATACGACACTGCATGCGGGTGGAAAGTTTGATGATTCCGCTTATAAGACAAGCGGTGGACTGCATGGTGTTGGTTCTTCTGTCGTAAATGCGCTTTCTGCCTATATGGACGTAAAAATAAGCAGAGACGGGGCGGTTCATCACGACCACTATGAGAGGGGAATCCCTACGATTGAATTAGTGGACGGGCTTCTTCCTGTTATTGCAAAGACCAAGAAAACGGGGACAACCGTAAATTTTCTTCCTGACGATACGATATTTGAAAAGACAAGATTTAAAGCGGAAGAGATAAAGAGCAGACTCCATGAAACTGCGTATCTGAATCCGACACTTACGATTGTTTTTGAGGATAAGCGCGGAGCAGAGACGGAGCGTATTGAATATCATGAACCAAACGGAATACTTGGATTTATAGCAGATCTGAATCAGAAAAAGGAAACCGTTCATGAGCCAGTCTATTTTAAAGGAGAGGCAGACGGAATAGAAGTGGAAGTGGCCTTTCAGTATGTAAATGAATTTCATGAAAACGTGCTTGGATTTTGTAACAATATTTATAATGCGGAAGGCGGCACACATCTGACGGGATTTAAGTCTACATTTACAATGGTAATGAATCAGTATGCGAGAGAGATAGGTGTGCTGAAAGAAAAAGATGCCAACTTTACGGGGGCGGATATAAGAAACGGAATGACGGCAATCGTATCGATAAAACACCCTGATCCGAGGTTTGAGGGACAGACAAAAACAAAATTGGATAATCAGGACGCGGGAAAAGCGACAAGCAAGGTGACAAATGATGAGATTACACGCTTCTTTGACAAAAATCTCGATACGCTGAAAAAAGTATTGTCCTGTGCGGAAAAGGCGGCAAAAATTAGAAAGACAGAAGAGAAGGCAAAGACAAACCTTCTGACAAAGCAGAAATATTCTTTTAACAGTAATGGAAAACTTGCAAACTGTGAAAGCAGGGACGCAAGCAAATGTGAAATTTTCATCGTGGAGGGAGATTCCGCGGGCGGTTCGGCGAAAACGGCGAGAAACCGTCAGTTTCAGGCGATTTTGCCGATTCGTGGTAAGATTTTGAATGTGGAGAAGGCGAGTATAGACAAAGTTTTGGCAAATGCGGAAATCAAGTCGATGATTAATGCTTTCGGCTGCGGATTTTCGGAAGGATACGGAAATGACTTTGATATTTCTAAATTGAGGTATGACAAAATTATTATTATGGCAGATGCCGATGTGGACGGTGCGCATATTTCCACATTATTATTGACTTTATTTTATCGGTTTATGCCGGAATTGATTTTTGAAGGACATGTGTATATTGCCATGCCGCCTCTTTATAAAGCGGTAACGAAAAAGGGAGAGGAAGAATATCTCTATGATGACAAAGCGTTGGAGAAATATCGCAGACGTCAGAAGGGTGCATACACGTTACAGAGATATAAAGGTCTCGGAGAGATGGATGCAGAGCAGTTGTGGGATACAACATTAAATCCCGAAACAAGAATGTTGAAATTAATTGAAATTGAAGATGCAAGAATGGCGTCCGGTGTAACGGAGATGCTTATGGGAACGGAAGTGCCGCCGAGACGCGCGTTTATTTATGAGAATGCGACAGAAGCGGAATTAGATATATAAGGAGAGAGCAGATATGCAGGATTCACAACTGATAAGAACTGAATATTCAGAAGTAATGAAGAAATCATACATAGATTATGCGATGAGTGTTATCGTTTCCAGAGCCCTTCCAGATGTGAGGGACGGGCTGAAACCGGTACAGAGAAGAACACTGTATGATATGTATGAATTGGGAATAAAATACGATAAACCTTATCGAAAGTCAGCGCGTATTGTAGGGGATACAATGGGTAAATATCACCCGCACGGTGACAGTTCCATTTATGAATCATTAGTAGTCATGGCACAGGACTTTAAAAAAGGCATGGCTTTGGTTGACGGACACGGAAACTTTGGCTCGATTGAAGGAGACGGTGCTGCGGCAATGCGTTATACGGAGGCCAGACTTGCCCGTCTTACACAGGAGGCGTATCTTTCTGATTTAGACAAAGATATTGTGGATTTTGTGCCAAACTTTGATGAGACGGAAAAAGAGCCGGAAGTATTACCTGTCCGTGTTCCTAATCTTTTGGTAAACGGAGCGGAGGGGATTGCAGTCGGTATGGCAACAAGCATTCCTACGCACAATTTGGGGGAAGTTGTCGATGCGGTTAAGGCATATATGAAAAATAACGGGATTACAACAAAACAGTTGATGAAATATGTCAAAGGGCCGGATTTCCCTACAGGGGCGATAGTAGTCAATAAAGATGACTTACTGTCTGTTTATGAGACGGGCAGCGGGAAAATAAAATTGCGCGGCAAAGTGGAAGTGGAAGAAGGAAAAGGAGGGAAAAAGAAACTCGTCATTTCGGAAATTCCATATACGATGATTGGAGCCGGAATCGGAAAATTTTTAAACGACGTTGCATCGCTTGTGGAGACAAAAAAGACGAATGACATTACGGATATTTCAAACCAGTCTTCAAAAGAAGGTATACGGATTGTATTAGAACTAAAGAAAGATACTGATGTGGAAAATTTGAAAAACATGCTCTACAAAAAGACGCGTCTGGAAGATACTTTCGGTGTAAATATGCTTGCGGTTGCCGATGGCAAACCGGAGACAATGGGGTTGAAGAAAATTATTGAACATCATGTGGATTTTCAATTTGAACTTGCCACAAGAAAATACAAAAACTTATTGGGAAAAGAACTGGATAAAAAAGAAATTCAGGAAGGCTTAATCAAAGCCTGCGATGTCATTGATTTGATTATTGAAATTTTAAGGGGAAGTAAATCCATCAAAGATGTAAAAGCCTGCCTGACAAACGGTGTTACGGATAATATTTCGTTCAAGTCCAATATTTCCAAGAAGATGGCGTCCATGTTAAGATTTACGGAACGTCAGGCAACAGCAATTTTAGAAATGCGATTGTACAAACTTATTGGTCTTGAGATTGAGGCGCTGCAAAAAGAGCATGAGGAAACATTAAAGAATATTGCGCGCTACGAAGATATTTTAAATAACTATGATTCTATGGCAGAAGTCATTATGGAAGAGTTGGATTATTATAAGAAGACATACGGAAGAAAACGCCGCACGGTTATTGAAAATGCGGAGGAAGCTGTTTACGAAGAAAAGAAAGTGGAAGAACAGGACGTTGTCGTTCTTATGGACCGTTTTGGCTATACCAGATCAATAGACACAGCGACGTATGATAGAAATAAAGAGTCGGCAGACAGCGAAAATAAACATATTATCTTCTGTAAAAATACGGGTAAAATATGTATGTTTACAAACACGGGTAAAATGCATCAGGTGAAAGTGCTTGATATTCCTTTTGGAAAATTCAGAGACAAAGGAACACCGGTGGATAATTTGAGTAATTACGACAGTGCGGAAGAGAATATCATTTACATTTGTGACGAAGAACAATTCCGTATGGGGAAAATGCTGTTCGCAACGAAATATGGAATGATTAAAAAAGTGGACGGAGCGGAATTTGTTGTGTCAAAAAGAACAATTACCGCAACGAAACTGCAGGAAGAGGACGAAGTGGTTTCTATACAGCCTGTAAATGAAAACCAAAATATTGTTTTGCAGACAGAGGGAGGATATTTCCTTCGATTTTTGGCAGAGGAAGTTGCCAAGAAGAAAAAAGGTGCAATCGGAGTACGGGGAATAAAATTACAAAAAACAGACATACTGGAAAATGTATATCTGTTTGAGGAGGGAACGGAGATAAAGGTTCCTTATAGAGAAAAAGAAGTCACATTAAACCGTCTGAAACTTGCAAAACGAGACGGAATGGGGACAAAGACAAGAGGATAGTTCAAAAACCCCCTTGCTTTTATATGAAACAGGTGTTATACTGTAAATTAGTTACATAGGAAATCGACAGAAGAGTGGACGCAACGTTCACTCTTCTTTGTTGCAAAGTATACAATGTTAGGCTGATGCAAAAAGAAAGGAAGGTTGAACGTGTCAAAAAGAGAAGTATATGAACAGAAAACAGAAGAACTTTTATTGCCAATAGTAGAAGAACACGGATTTGAACTGGTAGATGTAGAGTATGTGAAGGAGGGAGGTACATGGTATCTTCGAGCATACATCGATAAGCCGGGAGGAATTGCGGTAGACGACTGTGAAGTAGTAAGCAGAGCGTTTTCGGATATTCTTGATGAGAAAGATTACATTGAGGATACTTATATTTTTGAAGTGAGTTCTCCCGGACTTGGAAGACCTTTGAAGAAGGAAAAAGATTTTGCAAGAAGCATGGGTGAAGAGGTTGAAGTCAGAACATACCGCGCCATTGACCGACAGAAAGAATTTGTTGGAATTTTAAAAGGGTATGATAAAGATACGGTAACAATAGAAATGGAAGACGGTTCTGAAAGAATATTTGAGAGAAATGATATTGCCTTAATTCGTTTGGCATTTGATTTTTAAAACAGGAGGAAATAAAAAATGAACACAGAATTATTAGAAGCATTGACTATTCTTGAACAGGAAAAAGATATCAGCAAAGAAACTTTATTGGACGCTATTGAAAACTCATTAATTAACGCGTGCAAAAACCATTTTGGAAAAGCGGATAACATCAAAGTTATTATGAATCGTGAAACTTGTGATTACTCTGTATTTGCAGAAAAGACAGTTGTGGAGAACGTGGAAGACGATGTGATGGAAATCAGTCTTGCCAACGCAAAGATGATTGACAGTAAATTTGAATTGGGTGACATCGTACAGATTCCCGTAGAGTCAAAAGAGTTTGGACGTATCGCCACACAGAATGCGAAAAATCTTATTTTACAGAAAATCCGTGAAGAAGAAAGAAAAGTAGTTTACGACCAGTACTTTGAAAAAGAAAAAGATATTGTTACAGGTATCGTACAGCGTTATGTAGGCAAAAATGTAAGTATCAATTTAGGAAAAGCAGATGCAATGCTTACGGAAAATGAGCAGGTAAAAGGCGAGGTGTTTAAGCCGACGGAAAGAATTAAACTATATGTTGTTGAAGTGAAAAACACAACAAAAGGACCGAAGATTTTAGTATCCCGTACACACCCTGAATTAGTGAAACGTCTGTTTGAATCAGAAGTTGCCGAAGTAAAAGACGGAACGGTAGAAATTAAGAGCATCGCAAGAGAGGCAGGCTCACGTTCCAAAATTGCCGTGTGGTCAAATGATCCTGATGTAGATCCTGTAGGAGCATGTGTCGGTATGAACGGAGCGAGAGTAAATGCTATCGTAAATGAACTGCGCGGAGAAAAAATTGATATTATCAACTGGAGTGAAAATCCGGCAATCTTAATTGAAAATGCGCTCAGTCCGGCAAAAGTTATTTCCGTTATGGCAGATCCTGACGAAAAGACAGCAAGCGTAATCGTACCGGATTATCAGTTATCTCTGGCAATCGGAAAAGAAGGTCAGAACGCACGCCTTGCAGCACGTCTGACAGGATATAAGATTGACATTAAAAATGAGACACAGGCAATTGAATCAGGAGAACTTCCGGAAGACTATATGAATACACAGGCAGTTGAAGAAACAGAAGAGATTGTAGAAGAATAGAAATAGGAAGTGAGCATTTGAGTAGTGTGAAAAAAATACCTATGCGAAAATGTGTGGGTTGTGGAGAAATGAAAAGCAAAAAAGAAATGATGCGTGTTTTAAAAACTTCGGAGAATGAATTTGTTTTAGATGCGACAGGAAAGAAGAATGGCAGAGGAGCATACTTGTGCCAATCAAAAGAATGTCTGGCAAAAGCAATTAAGAATAAAGGCTTGGAGCGTTCTTTTAAGCAGGCAATTCCAAAAGAAGTTTATGAAATATTGGAAAAGGAGATGGAAACACTTGAAACAGAGTAAAGTATTATCTCTTATCAGTTTGGCAACAAAGGCAGGAAGAACGGTAAGTGGAGAATTTGCGACGGAAAAAGAAACGAAATCCGGCAAAGCATGGCTGGTTATCGTTGCGAATGACGCGTCCGACAATACAAAAAAGAAGTTTAAAAATATGTGTGATTTTTATGAAGTCCCAATCTGTTTTTACGGGGATAAAGATACCTTAGGGCATGCAATGGGAAAAGAATTTCGTGCATCGCTGGCAGTGACAGACGGTGGTTTTGCAAAGGGAATCATGAAGCATTTAGAAGCAGAAAATAACATAATTGCATAGAGGAGGTAGTAAAAAGTATGTCGAAAATAAGAGTACATGAATTAGCAAAAGAATTAAATAAAACGAATAAAGAACTGCTTGACTTTTTAAAGTCAAAAGAAATAGAAGTTAAAAGCCATATGAGTTCTCTGTCAGATGAGCAGATTCAGATGGTAAAAGGCGCAATGGCAGGAAAAGCCACAAAGACTGACGGGGAAGATGCACAGAAGAAAAAAAATATTGTGCAGGTATTCAGACCGCAGAACAGTAAGCAGAATAACAGACCGAAACAGAACAATCATAAACAAAATCAGAATCAAAATAATAACAATAATCATCTTCATTCATTTAAATTCCATTATGATTCTATTAATTCGACTGCGATCCACAGGGAAATGCAAGCTATTTTTATGGGAAATATGACGAGACAAAGAAAAGCTTAACAGGTGTTTTGCAAGGAAAGTACAGCTTAAGCACTGCGATCCGGAGGACAAAATTCAAGAACCTGGATATGGTTCAGGCGGATCGTAATCTTGAATTTGTTAAGATCTACAGTCCAATCGAACTGAAAGACCAGATCCATCAGTTAGGTGAAGATCGTTATGATTATGTGATCCTTGATTGTCATCCAACGTTCGAATTATACACAAAAATTGCACTTGTTGCCGCAGATCTTTGCGTGGTTCCAGTGAAACTCGATCAGAACAGCATTAATGGACTTGCTTTTTTTGACGAGCACTTTCAAGACATATTAGATCTCGCTCCAAACTGTGAGTATAAAGTATTAATTACACTTTGGAAGCCAACAAGAGCGAATAAAATTGGATTAATTGATTTGGTAAATAGACACCAGTATCCGATATTTAAGAGCCTTATTCGGGATTGCGCATCTGTAAATTATTCTACATATCGCAGAATGCCGCTAAGAAAATGTAGAAGTACAAAGAATGCATGCATTGACTACAATGATTTCACCGAAGAGCTGATCAAGGAGGTGCAGTAAATATGGATATGAATGATATCTTAGAAAGCATCGGACAGAAGCAGACACAGGAAAAAAAGAAGGCTGCTCCACGAATCCAGATGATTCATTACACTAAATTGAAGCCAAACCCCGACAACTTTTACGACACGCAAGGAATTGAAAAGCTTGCGGCTGCGATTAGAATCGCAGGTGAAATCAAGAATCCACTACGTGTGAAAAAGACAGACATTGATGAGTACGAAGTAAATGAGGGCCATCGCAGGAGATTGGCGACGATTTATAACGTAGAAGAAATGGGAATGAATGAATTTGAATTTGTGCCATGCGTTGTAGAAGATACGACAAGCACTGTTGGGAAGTTGAATCTGATCTTGAGCAATTCAACACAGCGAGAGCGTACGGAATACGAGAAGATGCA
>ERZ773164.3465-NODE-3465-length-10743-cov-43.826254_pt1 | contig 10743 bp, 7 predicted proteins | sample MGYA00511917_ERZ773164 | MGnify/ENA primary metagenome ERZ773164 (study PRJEB29015, sample SAMEA2737847) | human gut metagenome | biome: human gut; feature: human-associated habitat; material: faeces | place: China | collected 2012 ...
CGTCCTTGCCCTCTCCGTCACCTTCGGTGACACCTCTCCCAAAGGGAGAGGCTTTGCGCCCTGCTTTCTTATTTATACCTCTATCAGCTCCCCCAGCTCCAGCGAATATATCCCTTTATAAGTCACCCGCCGGGGGGCGAAGCGCTTCTCAATGGCCTTTGCGTAGAGCTCCAGCTGAGCGCGGTAGGCGCGGACGAAGTCGGCAGGAGTCTTGCGGCGGTCCGTCTTGTAGTCCAGAAGCTCGAGGTGGTCGGGGTAGATGAGGACGATGTCCGCGATGCCCTGCACCAGCACCCCGGCGTCGGCGGCAGGGCCGTCGGGCAGGGCGCGGCCCTGAGCGGCCATGACCTCGGCGGCGGGCAGCGACGTGATAAAAGCCAGCTCCCGCAGCACATCCTCTGCCCCGCAGATGCGGCGGAACGCCTCGCTGCGCACAAAGCGGAGTATCTTATAGACATCCAGCTTCCCGGCAATAGCGGGGGGCGTGAGCTGCGCCGCCGCCTGACGCTCCCGCTCGGCGCGGACGGCGGCCAGAACGGCGTCGTCCTCTGCGTCCCGCACAGCGGCCAGCGCCCCGAAGTCTGCGTGCTCGAGGAAGGCATGGAGAGCCGTACCCATCTCGGCGGCGGTGAGGCCGTCCTTCGAGAGGAAGCCCGGGCGCTCGAGGGTGGTCTGCTCAGCAGCATGGACGAGGCTGGTCACGCTGACCTTGGCCGGGATGTCCGCCAGTGCTGCCGCCGGATACCGCCAGCCGAAGCCCTGCCGCAGCGTCTCCACAAGGGCCGGGTCAGCCTCGGGCCGGGGCGGCTCTTCCGCCTCGGCGGGGGCTTCTTCGGGCGGGAGGACATCGGCCTGCACTGTGAGGGCGATGGTGCTCCCGGTGTCCGCAAAGGGCAGCTCGAGGTTCCCCGCCAGACGGCGGAGAGGCCCGCCGTTGGGGTGGACGAGGAGTGCCGCCCGCAGCCCGTCGGCGAAGCTGCCCGCCTGAGCGTTCAGGGTCTCCCCCGCCCCGGCGGCGAGGAAGGCGGCGGCTTTGGCGAAGGGGTTGGACGTCCGGCCAATGCCCAGCGGGACCGTCAGGATCAGCTTATCCTGCGCCCGGGTGAGGGCCACATACAAAAGCCGCATCTGCTCGCTCCGCATCTCGGCGGCATGGACCGTGGAGAGGGCGGTGTAGGCCGCCGTCTTATAGGCCCCCTCGCCGCCCTCGGGACGGAGACGGAGGCCTGCGCCCCAGACACGGTGGAGCAGGACGGGCTGGCGGGTGTCGGCAGCGTTGAACTGCCGGGCCGTGTCGGCCACGAACACCACCGGGAACTGCAAGCCCTTGGAGCGGTGGATGGTCATGATGGTGACGCAGCCGGGCCGCGCCCCGCCGGGGGCAGTCTCCTGCCCGGTGGAGCCCGCCAGCGTGGCCGCGTCGATGGCACGGACGAGGGCCGAGATGCCGCCCGCGCCCGCCCCGGCGCAGAAGGAGGCGAAACGCCGCGCGTCCTCCCGGCGGCGCTGGCCGTTCTCCATGGCACCGAGGGCGGCGAGGTAGCCGGTGGAAACAAAAATTTCTTCCAGCAGTTCCTCCACCGGCACGCTCCGGGCCATCCGGCGCAGGGCCGTCAGACGCCGGTAGAACGCCTGCACCCGGCGGGTGAAATCATCCTCCGCCCCGCTCTGGACGGCCTGCAACACTGCGCCGTAGAGGCTGATGCGGGTGTGCTGATCGGGTGTCTGCGCCCCGGCCCGGAGGCGGACGAGGTCGTCGTCCGTAAAGCCGAACATCGGCCCCAGCATGGCGGCAGCGAGATAGATGTCCTGCGCGGGGTTGTCGATGACCCGCAGCAGGGCGATGAGAGGGCGGATGTGGGGCGCGTCCAGCAGGTTCTCCCGAGCGTCGGCGTAGACCGGGATGCCCCGGGCCGTCAGGGCCTCGGCGTAGGCCGGGAAGTCGCCTCTCGCGGCCAGCAGGACACAGCAGTCCTCGTACTGCACCGGGCGGGTGGTGCCGCCGTCCCGCACCGGCTCACCGGAAGCCACCATCGCCTCGATGCGGTCGGCGATATACTGTGCGTCCGTCTCGGCGGCATCGTCGGGCAGGAAGTGGGCCTCCACACTGCCCTCGTACGCGCCGGGTGCGCCGCAGACGAGGCGCTGTCCGTCGCCGTAGGCCGTGTCGCCCAGAGCGGGCGTCATGAGCTGTTCGAAGATAAAGTTGATGCCCGCCACCACCTGCGGGGCAGAGCGGAAGTTGGCATCCAGCGCCAGCATGGCGTTCTCGCCGGGCTGGCCGTCTTCGGGACGGGGGCGGGCTTCGCCGCCGGGCAGGAGGGGCCAGTTCTCCAGCTTTTCCCGGAAGATGCTGGGGTCCGCCTGACGGAAGCGGTAGATGCTCTGCTTTAAGTCGCCCACGAGGAAGAGGTCATCCCCTGCCGGGCTGGCCAGACAACGGTAAAGGGCGTCCTGCAGGGCATTCGTGTCCTGATACTCATCCACCATGACGGCGGCGTAGCCCTGCCGGATGCCCTGACACAGCTCGGTGGGCTGGCCGTCGGCGTCCCGCAGGAGCCGCAGGGCCAGATGCTCGAAATCGCTGAATTCCAGCAATCTTCTCTCCCGCTTCCGGGCCGCAAAGCGGGCGTCGAAGTCCCGCACGGCGGCAAAGAGGGAGCGGAGGCAGGGTTCGGCGGCTTTCCGGTCAAGCTCGGCTTCGTCGAGGCTGCAACTGATGAGATCTTCGATTTTTTCAAAGAGCTTCGCGGCCTCGTCGGCTCGGGTCTTGACGGCGTCCTTGTGCTCACCGGTGAGCCGCTTTTTCATATTTTTGAGGCCGGGGGCCTGTTCCATGCCGAGGACGTAGGGCGTCAGCCTGTCGTAGAGGGGCGTCCATTCCCCCGCCCCGGCCAGACGCTCCACCTCGCCCAGCAGGGCGGCGGAGTTTTCCAGCCGCTCGAGGGGTTCGGCGAACTTCTCGTTCACTGCCGCCACGGCCTTTTCCTTGGCGGCAGGGGTCTTTTTGCTGGCCTCGGCGTCGGCCTGCGCAGTCACGAAGTCCTCCCTGCAGTCGTTCCGTGCGGCGCAGAGCAGCTCCTTCGCAGCCCGGGCAGAGCGGGCGGCCTCCTGCATCAGAATATCATGCCAGCAGGTGCGGGCAAAGCCGTTCTCGTCCTGCCACGGAGCCAGCATCTCGTCCAGCTTTTTATCGTAGTCCGGCAGGGCGCGGAGGAAGTCATAGACCTGCAAAACCGCCTCCCCCGCCGCCTTGTCGGTGCGGCCCTTGCCGTAGAGGTCGGCGAAGGCGCAGAAGTCCGCATCCTGATAGGCCGCTTCCAGCGTCTCGGAGAGGGCCGCGTTCCGCAGCATCTCCACGCTGCCGGGGTCGGCAGGGGTGAAGTCCGGCGGGATATCCAGCGCCTGAAAGTGCTTATGGAGCAGGTCGAGGCAGAAGGCGTCGATGGTGCAGATGGGGGCTCTCTGCAGCAGCATCCGCTGGCGGCGGAGGGCCGTGTTGCCCGGCTCTGCCTGACTGCGGCGGAGCAGCGCCTGCCCGATGCGGGCGCGGAGCTCTGCGGCAGCGGCGTTGGTGAAGGTGACGATGAGGAGCCGGTCGGCGTCCACGGGATGTTCCGGGTCGGTGATGAGCCGGACGGCCCGCTCCGTCAGGACAGCGGTCTTGCCGCTGCCGGCGGCGGCGCTCACCAGCAGCGCACCGCCCCGGTCATCGATGGCGGCACGCTGGGCCGGGGTCCATTTTGTCTCGCTCACTGGTCTTCCTCCTTTTTCTCTTCCGGTTCAAACGGCTTTGCAGGGGCGTCCAGCGCCCGCTCTCCGATGCCGTCCTCATGGCAGCAGATGAAGCCGTAGTCACACCACCGGCAGGGGCTGCGGCCCGTGACCAGCGGCTCGGCGGCGATGCAGCCGCTGTAGAGCTGTTCGCCCATCCGGGTCACGAGGTCGTCCAGATGGAGCTGGATGCGGGAGAGCTTGGCCTTGTCGGCGCGTTTCTCTTTCTGGTAGGGACTGGGTACACCGCCCCGGAAGCTGAAGGGCAGATACCGCCCCGTCTCCTCGGCGTCCATGGCGTCAAAGACCTTCTGCTCGTCCCGGACGAGGCCGTCCAACTTGTATTCCATGCTCCGGGCGGCCTTGCCCCGGGTGGTCGTCTCGGGGGCCGGGTCGGCCAGCAGGTACAGCACACCCGCAGGCTCTGCCCCGGTGAATCGTCCACCGGCGTCCCGGGTCAGGCTGAACAGGTAGAGCAGCATCTGACAGTCGAGGCCGCAGTAGACTTCCCGCAGGTCGAGCTTTTTCGTGCCGGTCTTATAGTCCACCACCCGCACCCAGCGGGTGCCGTCGTCCTCGATCCACTCGTCGGCGCGGTCCACGGTGCCGATGAGCTGCACCGTCCGGCCATCCGAGAGGCGGTAGGTCTGGCCCCGCACGGCGTCCTCGCCGGGGCCGATCTTCAGCTCACAGGCCACTGGTTTGAAGCTGGACTGGCGCTGCTCGTCCCGCAGGTAGCACAGCAGGCCCGTCATGCTCTTTTTGAGGCGGGAGAGCAGATAGGCGAAGCGGGCCGTGTCCTCGGGGAGGTAGCGCTTTGCGTACTCATCCACGAGAAGCCCGGCCAGCGCCGCCATGGCCTCGTCGTCGAGGTCGAGGAAGGGCTGTAAGCCAGCGCAGGGGTTGTCGGGGCCGGGGTGGGGGTCGAGGGCCATCTGGAGCACCCAGTGCATGAGGGTGCCGCTCTGGTCGGCGGAAAGCTCCGCCCGCTTCCGGGGTCGCAGGCCCAGCACGTACTGCAGGAAATAGCCGTACCGGCAGGTGTAGTATTTTTCGAGCTGACTGGGCGAGATGCGGAGCCGCCGGCCCAGCAGCGTTTCCAGCGCTTCGAGGTCACTGACCTGACGGGGGCTGCGGCCCGCCATCCGGCGCAGGAGGGCGAGGCCCTCGGGTTCTGCCCCGCCGGGGGCATGAAGGGCCTCGGTGAGGCTGGCGCGTTCGATCTCCGTCAGGGGCCAGCCGCCGCCCAGCACGTCGAGGCCGTCGGCGGCAGTGGCGGCAAGGTCGGTCAGGTCGAGTTCCGGCGCACCCGGTCTCAGCACGTCCACGATGGGCTCGAGGGCGGCGCAGAGGGTCTGGCCCTGCCCCTTCGGCCAGCTGAGCCAGAGCCCCTTTGCCGGGGCGGTGAGGGCCTTATAAAAGCAGACCTGCTCCCGGACCACCCGGTTCTCGAAGCAGTCCGGAAGCTCGATCTCCTGCGCCATCAGGGCGTCGCGGTCGGCGTGGGTCAGCAGGCCCGTCTCGCCGGGCGCGGCGGGAAATTCGCCCTCGGAGAGGCCCAGCACAAAGACATAGTCCGGTGCGTCAAGGCGCATCTTGCCTGCGCTGGCCAGCACCACAGCGTCCAGCGTCTGGGGGATGTGGCCGAGGTCGGACGAGCGCAGCAGCAGCCCGAACAGCTCTTCGTACTCGGGGATGGTAACGCTCTGGCCGCCCAGCAGGCTTGCCATCTCGTCCAGCAGTCCCATGACCACGTTCCACTCCCGGGCGGCTTCCTCGGCGGCGGGGATGCCCCGCTCGGCCCGGATGGCCTCCACCTGCGCGGCCTGAGCGTCCTCCGCGCCCAGCTCCTTCAGGCAGAAGTAGAGGGCGCGGCTCATCTGCTCGGCGTTGGCAGAGCGGAGCTTCGCGCGCAGACCGTCGGCGGCGGTGATGAGAAGGGCGCGGGCCTTTTCGGCCCGGACGAGGTTTTCTCTGTCCTCGTCGGTGGGCTCCACATCGCCGAAGCCCCGGGGATTCTTCTCGAAGGGCGCACGCCACGCCGCCGCGTTGGGCGACCAGGTGTAGGCGTAGTTCTCAAGGGCGCAGACCTCTTCCTCGGTGAGGGTGCAGAGGCCGGTCTTGGCCAGCGTGGTGAGCTGTTCCGTCAGCTCCGCACCCCGGGCAATGGCCAGCAGACACCGCACCGCCGTGGCCGGGGCGCTGAACTCGGGCGTCGTCGGCTCGTCGCAGTAGAGGGGGATGTCCGCCATCCGGAACTCGTACTTCACGGCGGCGCGGTATTTCGAGATGTCGCGGCAGACCACCGCCACCTTCCCGCAGCGGACGCCCTGCCGCATGAGGCGGCGGATGGCGGCAGCGGCGGCGCGGGCTTCTTCCTCCCGGCTGGGAGCGGCGAAAAGCTTTATCTCCGGGCAGGCCGTGGGCGGGTCACACCGGCCCATGGCCAGCAGCTGGGCCGTAGCGGCGAGGCCGGGGGCATCGGCGTGGCGCACATCCCGGCGCAGCAGTTCCGGCACGGCCACTTCAGTGCCGTTCCGGCGGGCCAGCTGGCGCAGCTGCGCCGCCACCTGCTTCGCGCCGGAGAAAAGGCTCATGTCCCCCGGCACGAGGGGGGTGCCGTCGTCGCAGAGGGCCACCGTCACGGCGGGCAGCGAGGCCAGCAGGGCGCCCATCAGCCGCTTTTTCGGGGCGTTGAAGGTGTCGAACTCGTCGATAAAGACGGCCCTGTCCCGCAGGAACTCCGGCAGTTCGCCCCGGGCCAGCGCGGCCTCGAGGCGGGATGCGGCCAGCTCCAGCCGGTCGGAGGGGTCCATGCCGGTCCCGGCCAGCAGGGTCTCGTAGCCCTGAAAGATGAGGGCCAGTTCGCTGAGCTTGGCGCTGTCGGTGCCGCAGTCCTGCGCCAGCTCATAGAGCTGCCGACCCGATAGGCCCGCGCTCTTGAGCTCGTCGATGGTCTCGGCGGCCATCTGGCAGAAGGCGGCCGAGCGGCGGTGGCGGTAATAGTAATGGACGTTGTCCTGCAGTTCCTCGAGGGCGCGGCGCACCAGCACGGCCCGGCCCGCGTCGCTGAGGGTCTGGACGGCAGAGCCGCCCTCCGCCGACAGGATATGCTCGGCGAGGCTGGTGAAGGAAAAGCTCTCCACCAGTCCGCTCAGCGCGTCGCCCAGCTCCCGGTGGATGCGGCCCTCGGTGGACGAGGTGAACTGCTCCGGCACCAGCAGGATGCTCTTCTCCCCCGCCTCGGCCCGCGCCCGGATGCGCTGGTACAGCAGGGTGGTCTTTCCGCTGCCGGAGCCGCCTAAAAGTAGTTTTAACATGGTGAATCTCTCCGTTGGGTCAGTTTTCTATCGTGGGAGCCAAAAGCCTCTCCCTTTGGGAGAGGTGTCACCGAAGGTGACGGAGAGGGCTAGCCCGGCATGACAGAACCACCGCACAGCGATAAGCAGAAGCCTTTGTCAGGGCGATACCATCGCTGCGCCTGAGTCTCGCTGTCCGCGTCCTTGCCCTCTCAGTCACGCCGCGGCGTGACAGCTCCCCCAAAGGGGGAGCCATTGGCAAGCCGGTTTTGGTCGTGCTGGACGCCTGAGGCCCACTGTGGCGCAAAAGACCGGGCCTCGCGCTCAGACTTAATATCAGCTATCATTGTACCACAAAATTGCAGCGACATCTATTCTGTGGTACAATGAAGAAAAAATCATCTCAGAAAGAGGACACCTGCATGAAAATTTTAGCAGTAGATTACGGCGACAGCCGCACCGGCCTCGCCACCTGCGACCGCACCGAGTTCCTGACTTCCCCCATCACCCCTCAGATCACTGTTAAGGCCCGGGACAAAGTTGCCGCCAGGGTCTGCGAGGTGGCAAAGGAGATCGAAGCCGAGCTCATCGTCATCGGCCTGCCGCTGAACATGGACGGCACCGAGGGCGAGCGCGCCCGCAAGAGCCGCAAGCTGGCCAAAACCGTTGAGATCTGGAGCGGCCTGCCCGTCCGGATGTGGGACGAGCGCCAGACCACCTGCGCCGCTGCTGACCTCCTCGACGAGAGCGGCACCTTCGGCGCAAAGCGGAAAAGCATCCTCGACTCGGTGAGCGCGACGGTGATATTGGACGACTACATCCAGTGGCGGAAGGAGCACCCGGGGGAGGTCTGAACGCCCCCGCCGCCCCTGCGGCAAAGTTTCTTTGCGAAGTCCGGACAGTTTGTTGCAAAGTCCGCATAAAATCGTCGTTTTCCGGTTTGTTTTCACAATTTTCCCGAGCCGAATTTGTATAGTTTTCCGGCTTGACAGCACCGGCTCTTCTCCGATAAAATGAGGGTAGAAGAACCCCCTGACCAGATGGCCGGAGAGGACGCTTCTTCATGAGAAAAAACAACTGGACTCACCAAAACAAAAACGATTGGAGGCGATCCACATGACAAAACTGAGAAAGCTGACTGCCCTGCTTCTGACCGGTGCACTGACCCTTCTGCTCCTGACCGCCTGCAGCGGTGGCGGCGGTTCTTCCGGCCCGGAGGCCCAAGCCGAAGCCGAGGTGATGCGGGCCATCCGAGGCAACCCCTCCACCGCAAGTCTGACATATGACGATGAGATGCGGGACATTGCCAAAGCCAATCTGGACGCCGAACTGAAGGGCGACATTGGAGGATACGGGGTCTACCACAAAGTAAATATTGATTCTAAAAAATCCACCCTGACCCTTATCGCCCAATACGATTATAAGGGCACCAAGCTGGAAGAACTCATCAAATACATCACTAGCGACAGTAAGGCTTCCAGCTTGAACTATAATCAAGCTGGCCGTTGGACCAAGGTAGGCGTAGCAGCCAAGATCCATCAGGGGCAAACCTACATCGCCATCACTCTGCAGGTAAAGACGACCTGACCTGTCCCTTTTCCCTTATAAACGCAGATCACCCGCCAGTTGGCGGGTGATTTTTTTGCAGCTGTCCCACCGCCCGGAGGGCGGAAAAGCAGCTTCTTATTCAAATTTCGTGATGGTCACGCTGTTGATGGTGACAGCCTCCGTCGGGCGCTGATTTTCGTCCACGCCGGTCTGGGCGATGGTGTCCACCACTTCCATCCCTTCGTACACCTGCCCGAAGACGGTGTCGGTGTAGTCGAGGTAGGGTGCGCCGCCCGCCGTCTGGTAGGCGCTCACCACGTCGGCCCGCCAGCCGGCGGCGTTCATCTGGTCGATGAGCTCCTGCGTCACCGAACTGCTGCCCGGCAGGGTCTCCATGACATAGAAGACGCTGGCGCAGTCGCCGGAGGCGTCCGCTGCCGCACAGAGTGCGCCGGAATAGTGGTGGAGCTTATCGGTGGTCTCGGCGGAGAAACGGTTCCCGTTCCAGATGGTAGTGCCTCTGCCGTCCGCGCCCTGCCCGGCCTCCACCACGAAGTCCTTCTCCACCCGGGTGACGGTCAGGCCGTTGTAAAAGCCCTGCTGGGCCAAAGTCGTGAAATTCTGCACGGCCTGCGGGGCCTCGGTGGAAAAGAGCACTGCTTTGAACACGCCTGCCGAGGTATCGAACACCGCGATGGTGTCCCCCGCCGCCGGGTGGGTGAACTGCAGCTCTGCCGACTCCACAGCCGGGCGACTGACCGTCTGCACCGTGCCGGCCTTCCCGCCCTGGATGCTGGAGAGGATATTGTCCGCACTGCACCCGGCCAGAACTGCCGTCAGGGCCAGTGCCGCCATTATTTTTTTCAAGGCTCTCATGATCGGGCCTCCCTGTCCATATATTATAGCAAAGATGGCTTTTCAAAAGCTATCGCTATAGTATATCACATTCCGGCCCGGGAAGCGAGAGGGAAAAGCGTGAAAATTTGTTATTGGATTTCTATGCGAAAAACATCTTGACGAGCGGGCAAAAAAACGCTACACTATAGGCGTACCCGGAACCCACAGCTCAGAAGGAGCAGAGAGGGCAGGGTGTGACAGTTATCCCATTTTTTAGATATTTGACAGGAGAACGTGACTTATGGCAGAAGATATGAACAAGTCCGCCGCTGAGACCGAAGAGGAATATCAGCCCGACCTGATGACCCTCGAGGACGAGGACGGCAATGAGGTCACGTTTGAAGTGATCGACGCTCTGGACCATAAGGGCGTGCATTACCTGGCCGTTGTCGAATACGCCGAGAATGAGGAAGACCTGGACGAGGACGCCCAGCTGGTCATCCTGAGCGTCGGCGAGGACGACGAGGGCGAGTATCTCGACGTGGTCGAGGACGATGAGACCCTGCTGGAAGTCAGCAAGCTGTTCGAAAAGCGTCTGAGCGACCAGTTCGAGATCGAGTGATCTTTCAGCAAAGACTTCCTGCCCGGCGCGATTTGTTGCGGTTTATATGATCCTACTAATCATTCAACGGGAGCTTGGAGTTCATCGGTGGATTGCAGACCTCCCCGTCATGGGTCGACCATGAAGGCTCGATGAGGAAGCGCGAAACCGGAGACAGAGCACCCACCTGTCCGCAAGGGTAGGTTTGATTGCCGCAGACGACCGGGCGGGATTCTTTATAGCTATTCAAAAAGGCTCTCGTGCCGTATTTCCTGCCGGCATGAGAGCCTTTTTCTTTTGTCTCTATTCCCCGGTCTCGTCCGTGAACAGGCCCGGGATGCCGCAGACAGCGGCCACACCCACCAGCGTGAACACGATGCGTGACCAGATGGACGCGCTGCCGCCCAGCAGCCAGCCGACGAAGTCGAACTGGAACAGGCCCACAAGACCCCAGTTGATGCCGCCGACGATCATGAGGATGAGACAGATTTTATAAAAGGTCTGCACAAAAAGACCCTCCTTCCTTTGGGCAGTATGCCCGACGGGAAGGAGGGTTATGCATTTTATAGGGTCAGCGCTGCTCGAAAGCCTCTCCCTCTGGGAGCAACGGCGACGACCGCCGCCAGCAGCCTTGCCCTCTCAGGCGCTTCGCGCCAGCTCCCCCAGAGGGGGAGCCCTTGGCAG
>ERZ773164.3477-NODE-3477-length-10711-cov-3.896303_pt1 | contig 10711 bp, 4 predicted proteins | sample MGYA00511917_ERZ773164 | MGnify/ENA primary metagenome ERZ773164 (study PRJEB29015, sample SAMEA2737847) | human gut metagenome | biome: human gut; feature: human-associated habitat; material: faeces | place: China | collected 2012 ...
CTGCTGATGAAGCAACGGCACGCAAAGTGGGAGCAAGACACGGATCGCCGGTTATCTTAACCGTCAAAGCACAGGAAATGGCGAAACGAGGTATCCCTTTCTGGCAAGCGGAAAACGGAGTCTGGCTGACATCAACGGTTGCTGTTGAGTTTCTTGAGTAGTCGTTTATGCCGGCTGGGGTACAAAAACAATAAATTCAATATATTGCAGGGGTTATATAGGCCTGATAAGCGCAGCACATCCGGCAATGTAGCGTTTGTTATCAGTCTGAAAGGATACCCTCGTAAAAGGGTATCCTTTAATAACAACTGCTGAAATTAAAGTGATTTACGGCAGGCGGTCAGTTGGGGGCTGGAATCAGCGTCGCCTCCGGTCATACCGGTTAGCATCTGCACATAGTAGTGCCGACTGTAATCATCAGATTCACTTGTCCAGTAAGCTCCCGGTGTAAATTGCGAATTACTGGAAAACGCTCCAACGTTCCCCCATTCACCATACAGTGATCCCTGCGTGCGTTTGTTTTCGCCAGACGTCAAATGTGTGATGCCAGGAAGATTATATCCATCATTTTTAGCATGACAGAGCGCATTGGCAGCTAGCCAGATATTGGTATGATTTCCATTATTCACCCACCAGCCTTTCAGCTTAATTAAGGTCTGGTAGGTTGTACCTCCTTGTCGGGGAACAGCGCTTATTGTGACTGACGTTTGATCGCCGATATTTGCGAAAGAAACTTTACCCGAAGCATCGACAGACACCCAACCCTGTGAACTTGAAAACATATAATCATCAACGGTTTTACCCGCTTCAAAGTTATCATTGTTGAGTGTGTAATACGCCCCTGCAAAGCCTTCGCTCGGGAATTTAGCCGTGGAGAAGGTATGGTTGTTTGCAGTGACATGACCGGACATTTCTTTTATCGATTGGATGAGATTCAGCGATATGCTTAAGTTTGCCTGATGAACCCCGTTCAGCATGGGAATGAGTGTCGCTGTTCCCTCTTTTCCGCCAGTGACAGTCACGGTGTACTCGCCATAATTTCTTTGGCTGTAATCAATATCGCTCAACTTGAGAAAGTTCACGAAGGGGCCTGACTGGACAAATTCCAGATGATCAGACGTCACTATCGGGTTACCGTACTTGTCTTGCAATGTTAGCGTAAGTTTTGCGCTCTGCTGGTAGTCAGCCTTCAGAGTGTCAACATCGGATTTCAAAATTGACTTACTTTCATCGGCCGTGCCGGCAACCAATGTAATGGTTGCGGATTGGTTGGCTGTACCAGGAACTTGCACATTGACTGTTAAGGTTTCTGCCAATGTACTGGTTATTGTCGCCGTGACTTGCCCGGACTGATCGGTACGCGTAGTTGGAATATTAACTACCGGGCTGCCTTTGGTGTCTAAGCCATGACTAATATCGACACCTTCAACCGGGAATCCGTAATCATCTTCTACTCGTGAAGTGATGGTGCTGCTATCGATGCCGTCGGCGGTGATGGTGTCAGGAGAAGCCACGACGCTCACAACATGTGCCGTTTTAGCATCTGCCTTAACCGCAACCGTTACCTGGCTCTGAACGGGAACATCTTTGCCCATTATGGCCGTAACGGTATAGACATTCACTTTGTCACTGGTCAGCGTCACTTTGGCCTGACCTGACTGGTCAGTAAGGACTTCCCCTGTATTGCTTAGCGTTGCACCTTCAGGCGTTACGCTAAAGGTGATAATTTGCCCTGGCATCAATTCACCCCGCGCATTTCTCGCCGTTGCGGTCAGCGTAATACCCTCACTATTATGGACCGTGGTTTCTGGTTTCGATGATGTTAACTCGAGTTTGCCATTTGCCACATTCACGTCAACCTTACTACTACTGTTATTGTCCAGCGTTGCCGTCACCTGATAAACCCCAGGTTGGGTGCTGAGAAGGTTAACGTACGCAAAACCGTTATTATCGGTGTAAGCCGTATCGCCTATCGTAATGTTAGTTGTTGGCTGCGCACTTAATCTGACGCGTTGACCCGCGATTACATTGTTAAACGCGTCCTGGACGAGTATCCGTAGCGTGATGTTTTCGCCCACCGTTATCGTTTTTTCGGCTCCGGTTATACTTATTACCTTCGCCGAACTTTCATCCGGCAGCACTGATAAACTAAACGTTTTATTATCGGAGGCTTGCGCTTTCCGGCTCACCACGACGTTATGTTGTCCGGCAATATTGCTGGTCATTGTTACCGTCGCCTGACCCAGCGTATTGGTGGTGACTTCTGTTCCGCTTAGAGTGACATCGTTACTCTGGAAAGTGACCAACTGGTCTTTAAGCGGATTTTGGTAAGCGTCCAGGATCGTTGCCGTCAGGGTACTCCCCGTACTGTTACCCGCAACAATGGAATTTAATGAGGCAGTCAGCGGCTGGAGCTGCGCACTGTTTGTATCCCCAATAAAAGTGACTTGCTGATAAGCAACGGTATTATTTCTGGTCAGCGTCGCCGTAACTGTAAACTCACCCGCTTTTGTGCCTCGCAATGTGACCACGGCATCACCGTTTGCATCGGTGCGGGCGGTTTCACTACTTAGCGTGAAGTTCCCGGTCATGGAGGCTGGCAAGGTAAATTTCACATCCTCATCCGGCAACGGGTGTCCATAAACATCTTTCACACTGGCAGTCAGGGTAGCGGTATTTGTATTGTTAGCGATCGCACTGCCCGACCCGGCATTCAAGGTCATTACCGATTGTTCCCTGTTTGGGACCACGGTGATCGTGACCGACTGGTGAATATTTTTATCCACCTCAAGCGAGGCATCGACGGAATAGCTACCAGCTTTTGAACTGGTCAGGTGCACCCGCACAATACCGGACTGGTCTGTTGTGGCGGTCGTGTTGTCCAGTTGCGAGCCACCAGGTGCCACAAAATTCACTTTCATATCTTTTAACGGGTTGTTATGAAAGTCAGTTACGGTGGCGGTCAGAGTACTGCCCTAGCTGTTGCCAGCAATAATGGTATCTGGAACGGCAACCAGTTGTTTGAATTTTGGCGTACTCGAATCGCTAACAAATTTCGCAATTATCCGTTGTGAGAAACCATTTGGCAGCGTGGCGCTAATCGTATTTTCTTCCGCAACCTGACTTACCATGTTGATTGTGGCAACACCGTATCCATCCGTATTTTGCTGCGGCGGTTCGACAAATTCCGCGCTTCCTTTTTCATTCTTAAAGGTGACCTGATGATTTATCAGGGGATTATCACTCTCATCAGTGACGTTGATAGTGAGGGTATTAAATGTCTTTTTATCGGCGTAAACGTCATTATTTGTCGCTGATAATGTGGCGACGCGAGCCTTATTCTGGTTTGCCTCAATGTTATAAATATGCGATTGCAGTGGAGCATTCCAGTTGTGAAGGCTAAGTTGTGCCCTTAGTGCAGTCCCTTGCTTATGGGCCGGATAATTCGCGGTATAAACCCCCGGCTGCTCTTCGTGCCAGACAATCGTGGCGCCAGGTTTGCTGTTTTCGACAGTAACGGCTTTTACCAATTCCTCTTTTTGATATGCAACCGGTTGATTACTTTCGTCTTTCAGTTCTACCCTAACCTTGATGTCGTCTCCGGCATAATACGATACGTTATCAATTGTTATTGATGAATGGTCGCGGGATGAGACAACAGGGACGATATTAACGACGATGGATTCTTTTACCGCACTCTCACCGTTAATTTGCGGCGTCAGTGTTACTGAACCTGATGTCGTTCCGGCGGTCAGTATCTGTGTGTAACTACCATCACCGTTATCTGTCCAGTCAGACAGGGTGATATCCTGAACGCCTTCACTGCGGGTTTGCAGCGCCAGCCCCGGCACCGGGGTTCCATCGGAATCGTGTGCAGTAACGGTCAATGTGGTAGTCGATTTTTTATCTGCAGCCACGGTTAGCGGATTAACGGATAACAGAGAATCTTTCTGGCTTAATGTCGGAGCCTGAATGACGACCATGCTTTGTTCATGACGTGACAGGTTACCTTTTACATCCTCGGCGGTAACGTCTATCGACCATGTATTATCGGTTTCTGGAGTGTTAGTGAAGCGGTAACCTGGCAGCGTGACCGTGATATCTTTTCCAGACGTGCTGACTTTACCTCCGGCAGCTTCCAGCGCAGCGGCTTCGATGTTATAGCCTTTCAGGGCATATTTGGTCTGTATCGAGGAAACCAGCGGTTTTATTTCTCCAGACTTTCCTTTCACCGGCTCCAGCAGACTCAGGCGAATCAGCTCTTTCTTGCGATATTCCAGAACGATGTTGTTGTTGCGATCAATCAGGTCATAACGACTACCGGCCAGACTGCGCCGTCCGGCCACTTCGTCCGGGTTAAGCTGTTTCTGCATTGAACTGCTGGGTTGCCAGGTCAGATCAACGGCAAAACGTGTGTCATTTTCACCTTGCTTCCCCTGACGCTGTTCCGCACTGAGAGTCAGAAGCGGGAAGGGGGTATAGTTGAGGCCCGCGGTAATAGCATGGGGATTACTTTGGCGATCGTTCTTGTCAAACAGCGCCACTTCATCGCCATAGTATTGTTCATAGACCAGTTTTCCCCCCAGTTGTGGCCAGGCAGGTAACCAGCCTTCCGCGCGTAAATCCCAGCCGTTGGCCGGGCGGGCTTCGAAGTCGTTATCCAATTCTGGTGCGCTACGCCAGCCGGTCAGGCCGATATAAGCGTTGCTGCTCAACTTCAGATAATCACGCCAGTATTCTGCGCCAAGCCCTGCGCGGGAGTGATAGCGGCTCAGGTCGTGGTCAAAAAACAGGTTGATGCCTGACATCCAGCTGGAGGTGAAATGACGCCAGCCCAACCCGGTGTTGATCTGGGTACGATCGTCTGTTCGGTGAAGGGTATGCTGGCTGAAGAGCAGATAATCAGGTGTGTCATACCACGGATGCAGGAAGTCGAATTGCGAATTTTTCAGGCTAAAATCTTCATCCACACCCAGAGAGATTTTCGCAGTACCAAAGTTATTTAACCAATCAGTCATCGCGCCAGAGGCTTCTGAAGACGCCCAACCACGCGCCATGCCGCTGGCCTGCTCACTATTCATATCTTGTGAAAGCAGAGTGCCAACTCGCTGCGAGGTGCTGGCTATTTGATTCTCCAGCGTGTTTTCGCCATTCGCAGGCGGTATGGCATTTTGTTGCTCATGGCTTTTCTGCGAGGTTGTTGCCGGAACATCCAGTTCCTCACCCTGGCGCACGTTATCAAAGCCGCGAGCAAAAGTACGGAACTGATTAAGACGACGAAGCTCCTCCAGTGAAATACCGAAGCGATCAGCAACGCTTTGCGCTGATTCCAGCGCACCAAGCGTGTAAGGCACAGTATTATTTTCTATTAGAGGGGGGGCAGATGAAACTGTCGTCTGAGGTTTAGCATGTACCACATTTTGTGCTGTCGCCATGACGGGGGAAAAAATTTGTGTAAATAAACAAACTCCGGCGGTCAGGCGGCGTATTTTGTCACCCAGACCACATAAAGAGTTTTGATCATTATTTTTTATTTGATGCGCATTTGTCGAAGCCATAGTGACCTTCCGTGAAAAAACAGAATTAAACTTGTTTTTTCTAGCACGGAGATATAATGCGATCCTGACTATAATATAACCAGAAATAATGAATTAGCCGTGGAATTGCTAAACCAGGAATAATACCGGCGGTGGCTGAGTACCTCCAAAGAAAAAGGATGTTTTAATTATTTTACGTGATGTACTGAAAAGTTAAATTCGTTAAATTACTTAAGAATAATTCGTATGCAATTTGAATATTTGCATCCCGCAGATTAATGCTGCGATAAATAGCGCCGCTGCGCCGCAGAGTGTGGCACTGGCGAGCGCCGACGTTCCATTGCCGAGCATGCTGGTCAGCACCGGGCCAAGAATTTGCCCGATACCATAAATGAGTGTCACAAAGCCCAAAAGGTTAAGATTTCCCGGCACGCTAAGCTGGCGGGCGATGGTCATCACCAGCGAGGTCGTTCCCATAAAGGTGCCGCCAAAACCAATACTGCTGATGATGAGTAATAAAGGAGAGCTGCTGGCGAGGGTTAACAGCACGCAGATCGCCTGCACCAGCAAATTCGCGGTCAGGCAAGGTAATGCTCCCCACCGTTTGGCTGCCCACAGCCAGCCAAAGCAACCTGGGACAATCGACAAGCCAACCAGTGTCCAGAGGTGAGCCGTCAACACAGGCTGGCCCGCGTCTTTCGCCATGAGCGGCAGGTAGGTGGCGACGATGATATAACCAAAACCCGCCAGACCATACAGAATCGCCAGTAACCACCAGCTCATGGGTTGTTGCGCGATTTTTGCCAATGGCGCTGGCGGGATAACGTGTTTATCCGACGGGATGAGCAGCGCCAGAGCAAGCAATATAATGGCAGAAAGTGCTCCGGCACCTTGCCACAACGTTTGTGAAGAGAGGGCAAAATGCAGGCCTGCCAGCACATATTCATTGCCCAGAGCGATGCCGACGCCAACACCAGAAAATAGCGCCGCAAGGACAAAAGGATGGCGAGTATGTTGCATGATGAGCGTTGAGCCGAAAATCAACATCCCGGCGCTGGCGACTCCTGCCAGAAAGCGAATGATGAAAACCAGAAGAAACGGCGGCAGCCACGCCATCGCGAGGATTAATAATCCGGTTGCGAGAGCGGAAGCTAACAGGAACGGTTGCAGGCGTGAGGGTAAATGAAACGCGCCGAATGAAAACAGCAGGCTCCCCGCCAGATACCCGGCATAGTTACCGCTGGCGATCCATGAGAGTTCGCTAAAGGAAAACACGCCTTCCGCCAGCATGACTGGCAGCATCGGCGTATAGAGAAAGCGGCCTAAACCCATACCTAAGGTCAGAACCAGCATCCCAAATAACGCGGTGCTGAAAGAAAAACGTTCTACGGGATGCGATGTCGAATTCATGTTCTGCCTGGTTTGTATTATTTTGAGTTAACAAGTTAATAACAAAAAAGGAGAACCTGCCAGACTGTTATCGTGATTTTGTCGACGTAAAGCGATAAAAAAGATTCGGTTCGCCAACGATATAGATGTTGCCGCTATCATCCATCGCTATCCCTTCCGCCTGCTTGATGTTGTGTGAAAGGCCATACTTACCTTTGGTTAACGACATTTCGCCGATCACGTCACCTGTCACGGTCACTTCCTGCAGGGCGCGTGACTCATGTGACAACACCAGCAACGTATTTTTCTGTGGGTTAAATTCCGCGCCAGAAACATCGTCTAAAGTAAACTGACGCTGCAACGCTTTATCTTTGCTGATATGCAACTCATCGCTACGCAATAGCCCGGTTACTTTGTAGACCTCTATCGGATTTTTCTCTTTAAAAAACCAGAAGGTATGGTCCTGAGGGGAGTAAGCCAGTCCTTCAAAGCCACAGTTAGTAGGCGTTTCCTGCAATGGGATTTTAATTTTTTTGAGGATGCTTACTTCCGACTCAGCGTTAAGTGAAATCACATAAATGGCGTAGTCACGTTCATCACTGATGACAAATTTATTATCACCAATGTATTCAATCGTCTCGAGATCCTTAACAAAATCGAGCGGAATGGTGCGGATCAAGTCACCCTCGGTCGTCATTTCAACGATGGTTGCAGGTTTGTTGATAGTGCTAAATAAGGTATTGCTCTGCGCTGACCAGGTCAGTGAGGAGATATTTTTAGTTACTCCTGTAATCTCTTTACCATCGATAGTGGCCTGATAATTCTGAAACCCTGCGACATGCTGGCTTTTACGGACGCAGGATTGCACAAAAAACAGGCTTGCCGCCACGATGGCGCAAAGAAAAACGATAAAGGTGATGCGCTTTTTCAACTTGTTGCTCCTTATTATTGCTTTTTTCTCGTCAAATTCAGTGCGACAGATAAGGAGTATACGGATGAAGCTTAATGAATTCTTAACGCGGGCGATGAAATAGTAAACGCCGCAGGGGGGCGGCGGTTGTCTCTGGATGGCAGAACATTTTCAGCTTACATCGACTGATAAATGCGCCTCATCCATGAATGATAGATGAGGCGGTTAACGTTTAAATGTTAATTTATATCCTCTGCCATACCCACTCTGTTTGGGTGATTATTGAACTATTCTTCAACTATATATGTTGGCTGATAAGACGTTAAACCCGGAATGGAAAATCTCCTATTCACTTCTTTCTTTAAACGGGCTTGATTAAAACTGTTACTGTCCTGTTGCTCGGTACTGTTCTTGGCTTGTTTATCGGTACTGTCATTGACCTGTTTATCGATATTGTCATTGGCTTGTTTATCGGTACTGTCATTGGCTTGTTGCACCGTACTGTCAATGGATTGTTGCACCGTACTGTCATTGGCTTGTTTATCGATACTGTCATTGGCTTGTTTCACGATATTATCATTGTTCAGATATGCTCCCTCAAGATAGACATTTTTCGCTCTGACATTGTAAAAACAGGTATTTTTAAAAAGCGTTTTTATAAATATTGTATTGTCAAGCCATGCGTAGTCAAATAGGATATTCGAACAATTTGCACCAGTACAATTAGTATTGTAGAATTTTGCATTCGAAAAGTTTGCATTAGAGATTTTACAATTTGTTAAATTAGCGTTTGAAAAGTTGGTATACATACAACTAATATTAGTAAGATCTTTGTCTGAAAGATTTTTCTCTGATAGATTGGAATTATCAAATACTGCTCCAATAATTAATGACGGAAAGAAAATTACTTTTGTGAAATCTATGTATGCAAGATAAGCGTTACTAAGGTCACTTCCAGTAAAATTAACGCCAGTGAGAATTTTTCCGCTGAAGTTACAGTTTCGTAGATTTGCATTTGTAAAATTTACATTAAGCAAGTGGCGAGCTTTACGAAAATCGATCTTTTCTAATGAGGCGTCAATAAAGGTTACATAACGGAGGTCACAATCAGTAAAATCCACGCCTTCACAGATCGTACCGGAGAAATCCGCTTTTCTAAGAATGCTGCCATTAAAATTGACATTCCTTAGAACCATTTTAGACAAGTCTATACCGGTTAAATCCATTTCTGCTAAATTCAACCCTTCGATACACCGTTGCCCCGTTGAATCTTCTGGAATAGCAGTGCTAATAGTATTGATGACAACATCACCTATCGTGAAGGTCATTGTAATTCCTGCATCAGAGATAGAGAGTTTTCGCGTAAGACGTTCACTCTTATCTCCAGTGATACTCTTCTGAGCAACGTAAAAGCGCTCGCATGTCTCACAAAATCTTTTCCAGCTCTCATTTGGGGGCAGATTATTGTCCGGGAGGAAATTAGCAATGCTATAAAGATCGTTCAGGACGCTACTTCTTATTTCAGGAGAGGCGCATACAATAATTTCAGAGGTGGATATTGTATTTTTAATTTTATCTATATTATCCGTGAGATTTCGTGATCCTGCTATATTTGGCTGCTGGTGGTTTTCTTTGTAGTATTGCAGCAAATTTTCCCATTGTAAGTTTGTAAACGAGAAAGTTTCAGTCTTGTTATTGTTATCCTGTATTGTTAATTGATTTTCTACTGGGTCAAAAGAAATCATGAAGTTATTCAGGTGTTGATATTGATGAGTGGCATCTAATTTCACTTCAAATGAATTTGAACTTTTGCAGGCATGTTTTAAAAACTTATCACAGGGAAGGTGTTGATCTTTATCTACGTGTTGTGGGTCATTGTGCAAAACAGAGAAAATACTCTCTTTCAAATTTTTCTTGTCAATATAGATTGGTAGTTGCGCTTTTTGTTCCATTATTTTAATAAACTGCTGCAATTGCTCGGTTTTAACATTGCAGTGATGACTTATATCTTTATCTTTATCTTTATATTTAACAGTTAATACGCTTTCATTATCATCTTGTCGATTAAATGTTATTTTTAGATCGTTAAATTCAAACTCATGTAAACCATTTTTTTTGGTTTTGGCGATGATTTGTTCTGTTGTTGATGAGTATCGATTTAAGGTTAATTCGAGATTGTCGGGATTAGAGATAAGGTGAATAAAAAGATTCAGTACACGCTTAATCAAACCATCATTCAAATGATTTATATCATAATTAATTTGTTTTTGTATGGTTTCAATTTCCGTGTTAATATCAAATGGTTGGTTGTTTTTTTCATGGCAAGCTTTTAGTCCCGAATACATGCCGAGTGTTGGGGCAATATCTTGGTATATGTTTAGGGAGCCCATATTTTTATCCTTGAATTGTGAAATGTTCTTATAAATCTAAAATAATCAGGGGGATGGGTAAAAATAAGCTTCGCACAGAAACTTATCTTTTATCATTATCTCACCCGGTAATCATTTTATTTCTCTATGCATAATTATGGGTTTAAGTATAATAAAATGTATATTGTATTTTAGACGCGCAATAGGAAGGTGCTATCAAAAATCGCTCATTTTGTGGATGGGAAATATATCATGGCAGGTGAGATATTTAATACAACTTCCTTCATGCAGGATTATGCGCAGCCAATTATCCGGGCGTTATATTTAAAGATCTTATTGCCTGGTTGACGCTTCTGCATCGTAATGCACCACGCACTGCCAGTCGCTGCCCTGCTGGCAATATATCGCTTCGGTTTGCCCAGGGATCACCCATTTTATTTCCTCGCCGGGGGGACAGGTCAGCCAAATGCATAACCCGCAGCCGCCGCGTAAATCACGGGGAATAT
>ERZ773164.3480-NODE-3480-length-10704-cov-6.930134_pt1 | contig 10704 bp, 5 predicted proteins | sample MGYA00511917_ERZ773164 | MGnify/ENA primary metagenome ERZ773164 (study PRJEB29015, sample SAMEA2737847) | human gut metagenome | biome: human gut; feature: human-associated habitat; material: faeces | place: China | collected 2012 ...
AGGACGCCTTCTTGATGTCCGAGCCGGACAGCCACTCCTTGCCGTCGGCATCGAGGAAGGTCAGCTGAGCGGTGGTGCCCAGGGTCTGAACCGCTTCCTCCGGGTTGGTGATCTGCGGGATCTCAACCGTTACGCGGTTCTCGCCGCTGAGGGATACGGTAGCCTCGGTAAAGCCCTTGTCGGTCAGACGCTGACGAATGACCTTCTGTACCGAGTTCATGTCGTCGGACAGGTTGTTGGTGTCGTAGCCGTCCGGGATTTCGGCCTCGTATACGATACGGGAGCCGCCGACCAGATCCAGACCCAGACGGATACCATTGTCGGTATCGAGTACGCTCGGGATGATGGCCTTCAGACCGGAGTCTGTCGTGTCTGCGGAATCGGTCGAAGCCGAGTCAGCAGAGGTGTCAGCAGACGCATCCGTGCTGTCTGCCGTGTTGTCCGCCTTGTCTGCGCTGCTGTCGGTAGACGAGGTATCGCTCGTATCCGTCGCAGACGTGTCGGACGTTGCCGTGTTCCGGAACGGCATGGTCCAGCCGCCCGGAATGTACACTCCTGTTACCGCCGTCACGCCGAGGAAAATGATGATCAGCATGACCGCGATAAAGGAAGTTACACTCTTTTTCACTTGCAAGTGCCTCCTTTAATTTTTTTGTTACACAACTGATTTAGTATACAGCATAATAGCCAAAAAGTCAATCATTCTGCATGAATTGTGCAACATTTATGCGCCATTGACGCATAAGCGGCAGAATATCCCGCGTGAGCGGGATATCTGTCAATTTCAGGGATAAACTTTCCGGTTTACAGGTTGATCTCAACCTTTACATCTTCGCCAGTCAGATAAGGTGCAATGGCAGGACGAACACACTCGCTCAGGAACTCGTCTACCTGAGACGGGCAGCGACCGATGTAAGCGGACGGGTCGAGGTGCTCGAGGATCTGCTCACGGGTCATGCCGAACATCGGGTCGCCGGCAATGCGGTCAACCATATCGTTCTCCAGGCCCTCCTCCTTGATGCGCTTGCCAGCAGCCATGGAGTGCTCGCGGATGCGCTCGTGCAGGTCCTGACGGTTGCCGCCGCGCTTTACGGCGTCCATCATGATGTTCTCGGTCGCCATGAACGGCAGCTCGTTCATAACGTGCGCCTCGATGACCTTCGGGTAAACGACCAGACCGGAAACGACGTTGATCATGATGTTGAGGATTGCGTCAACGGCAAGGAATGCCTCCGGCACGGAAATGCGCTTGTTCGCAGAGTCGTCGAGCGTGCGCTCGAACCACTGGGTAGCCGAGGTGAACGCCGGGTTCAGGCTGTCGCAGATGACGTAGCGCGCCAGTGCACAGATACGCTCGGAACGCATCGGGTTGCGCTTGTACGGCATGGCGGACGAGCCGATCTGATCCGCCTCGAAGGGTTCCTCCAACTGCCGGTCATGCTGCAGAAGGCGGATATCATTGGACATCTTATGTGCGCTTGCCGCAATACCTGCAAGAATATTCAGGACTCTTGTATCTACTTTGCGGGAATAGGTCTGTCCGGATACCGGATAGCATTCCTTAAATCCCATCTTCTCTGCGATCATCGGATCAATCTTGTCGATAGTCTCCTGATCTCCGTCAAACAGTTCCAGAAAGCTTGCCTGTGTTCCGGTTGTACCTTTGGATCCCAGAAGCTTCATTGTTCCCAGAACATACTCCAGATCCTCCAGATCAAGCAGGAATTCCTGTGTCCAGAGTGTTGCACGCTTACCTACTGTAGTAGGCTGTGCAGGCTGAAAATGTGTAAATGCCAGAGTAGGCTGATCTTTATATTTATCTGCGAAAGCAGAAAGCTCGGCAATAACATTGACCAGTTTCTTCTTCACAAGCTTTAATGCTTCTGTCATTACAATAATGTCTGTATTATCACCTACATAACAGGAGGTTGCTCCCAGATGGATGATTCCTTTTGCTTTCGGGCACTGTACGCCATACGCATATACGTGAGACATAACATCATGACGCACCTGACGTTCACGTTCCTTTGCAACGTCATAATTGATATCCTCTGCATGTGCCTTCAGTTCATCAATCTGCTCCTGTGTAATGTTAAGGCCAAGCTCTTTCTCTGTCTCAGCAAGTGCGATCCAGAGTCTTCTCCATGTGCGGAATTTCATATCCGGGGAAAAAATATACTGCATTTCTTTGCTGGCATAACGTTCTGATAAAGGACTTACATATCTGTCTGTACTCATCTTCACTCTCCTGTTTTTTATAGGATATTATTTTTAATCCTTTTATTTCACTTCTGTACGTACGTTTTTCTCAACCACGTACGTTGAAATTATATAACATCATTCCTCTAAAAGCAACCACAAAAACCTTATCCCTGATGGAATTTACCAAGAAATTCTTTCATTCTCGCATGTTCTGATTCAAATACCTCTTTTGGACTCCCCTCAACTGCGATCAGTCCCTTATCCATAAAAATAATATGATCAGAGATATCTCTTGCAAATGTCATCTCATGAGTAACGATCACCATAGTGATGTGTTCTGCTGCCAGATCTTTGATTACCTTAAGAATTTCACTCGTAAGCTCCGGATCAAGGGCGGAAGTAGGCTCATCAAAAAACAGGATCTTCGGATTCATACATAATGCTCTGGCAATAGAGACACGCTGCTGTTGACCGCCGGAAAGCTGAAACGGATATGCATTCTCTCTGTCTGCAAGTCCCATCTGCTTTAACAGAGTTCTTGCCTGTGCATAAACCTCTTCTTTCTTTCTCTTCTGCACTCTGATCGGAGCATCTGTGATATTTTTCAGTACGGAAAAATGGGGGAAAAGATTAAAGTTCTGAAATACCAGTCCCACATCCCCCTGCTTGATGATCTCACCGCTGTCCGGTGTCTCAAGACCGGTGGCACAGCGGAGAAGTGTGGATTTACCGGAACCGGAAGGTCCGATAATACTAAGAACCTCACCCTCCTCTACCTGAAGTGAAATGTCTTTTAATACTTCAAGGCTGCCGAAGCTCTTCTTTATGTTTTTCATTTCAAATAATACCATAGCAAATATTCCTCTTAAATTAAATAATGTCAGAGTCAAAAAATATTTTATAACCCCAGCCGCCTGTCAGCGATAATAATTCAGTTTTTTCTCAATCTTATCCATTACAATCGCAACAAGAAGATTGAACACAAAATAGAAAACAGCAGCGATCACAAAAGGCATCATAGTCGTCTGTGCACTTGCAATCTGTTTTGCAATTGTAAACATCTCCGAAACAGCAACAACAAATGCCAGTGACGTATCCTTTACCAGTGTGATAACCTCATTTGTCACAGATGGAAGGATTCTCTTGATCACCTGCGGCAGGATGATTCTGAAAAATGTCTGGGCTTTGCTGTATCCCAGGATCTTTGCAGCCTCATACTGTCCCGCTGAAATAGATTCGATTCCTCCTCTGTAAATCTCCGCAAAATATGCAGCATAGTTAATACTGAATGCAATAAACACAGCGATCAGGCTGTATCCCATGGAAATACGGATTCCAAAAATAAAGTATGGTCCGAAATACACAACCATCAATTGCAGCATTAACGGGGTTCCACGCATAACTGATATGTAGGCAGACACAATTCCACGTATCGCCGGATTCTTGGACATTCTGCCAAAGCAGATCAGAAGTCCCAGCGGAAGTGAAAAAAGTAATGTCACTACAAAAATCTCTACAGAAACTACCATACCACTGGCAAGCTGCTGCAGCATTACACTTAAAGACATAAGCTTTCCTCCTGAAAAATTTCTCCTGTACAGTAAGAAAAGAGGGTGCACAAAATGTACCCTCCATTCCTTTATAATGCGGACAGCCTGCACAGATCTGTCCTCTTGTATCATAACTGTTTTTGTTCCGGCTGACTATTCAGCATCTTTCGCTGTATCAGCTGTATCTTCTTTTGCTGTGTCTGCATCGGAAGCATCATCCTCTGCTGCATCATCTTTTTTATCATCAGATTTCTCATCATCTCCAATGCAGAGCATATCTGCTACTTCATACTTCTCAGCAAGTTTATCAACTTCACCTGCATCATAAAGTTTCAGAACTTCTTCCCATACAGTATCTTTCAGCTCATCGTTACCCTTCTTAAAGCCGATTCCATACTCTTCGCTCTGGATTGGCTCGTCGAGGATCACATATTTGCCTTCTTCTCTCTGGGAAAGCTGATATTTGGCAACACCGATATCTACTGCGATGGCATCTGCAGCGCCGGAATCCAGATTCATGAATGCTGTATTGTAATCAGGATTCTCTGTCAGTGATGCAAAGCTTGCTGTAAGATCCTTATTATCATCGCTGTTTAATGCATCCAGTGCTGCGGAAGCGGCCTGAACTACTACATTCTTGCCTGCCAGGTCATCCAGCTTCTCAATCCCTGAATCGGCTGCAACAACCATCACCTGCTCATTGTTCAGATATGGATCTGACCATGTATAGTCATCCTCACGTCCGTTAATGGTAAATCCGTTCCAGATACAGTCGATAGAACCGGAATTCAGTTCCATATCCTTGGAATCCCAGTTGATCGGTTTCTTCACAAGCTCCCATCCGAGATTGTCGCATACTTCCTGTGCAAGGTCAAGGTCAAAACCAACATACTCTCCATTATCGTCTTTATATCCGAAAGGAGGATACTGTGCATCAAATCCTACAGTTAATGTCTTACTGTCAGCATCTGCATATACAGAAACAACACCCGTCATCATAGAAGCTGCCATAACTCCTGCCATGAGTACTGCTAAAGATCTCTTTTTCATGATAAATATCTCCTCTTTATCTGTTTTGTTATTTATCACACAGCCACTCTACCATGTGAAAGTATGTGTTAATCCTATCACACACCTCCGCCTCTGTCAAGAGTAAGTTATGAACCTGTACTTCTGTGATAATCTTTCATAAGTCTCTCCAGAAGGGCATCCAGATTTTTTTCATCTGTTTTCTCTTCCGGTACAGACTCGAAAGCTTTCAGAGACTGCCTGATTTCTTCTTTTATATCTTTCTTCAGTTCTTCATCTACTTCAAGTTCTTCCATAACCTTATCATAATCTGTCTTATCATGAACACTGCTGTATGCTATGATATAAGCTTTTAAGGCATCTTTTGAATGTGCTTCTCTGTATGCTTCCAGAAAACATTCCTGTGCTTTTTCCATCTGAAAAAGATAACTGTATGCACAGCCAAGATTATAGCGCACTGAAGCTGCGAATCCTTTTCTCTGCTCAGACAGATCCTCTCTTTCCAGGAGTTTCTGGTATACCCGGATGGCGTTCACATACATTCCGTTTTCTGTCAGTGCATCTCCCTTTCTCTTCTGACGGACTGCCGCTTTTTCTTTTCCATAAGTCACAATCCTGCTGTTAAAGCCTTTCATCTCCTCATAGGTAAGGTAATTGATCTCCTTGAAAACAGGATAGATCATCTCTTCCACACTTACATTTCTCTCCAGATTCTGTTTCAGCTTTGCAGCCAGATGCACAAGTTCAAGCTCATCTCTGAGCCAGTTGCATAATTCTTCATTAAAAACAGTATGATCAGCAAGGTAAAGATTGTGGTACAGATAATAACAGAGTTCTTCTATAGAATAAATATTCATACTGATATTCTCTATAAAATAAGGACGCTGTGCTTTTTTTGTCTGACATAAAATATATCCGCTCATTGCTCCATCTCCTTTACCATTCTACTGTCTCTGTCCAGGTTTTCCCACTGGAAGGGAACATTTCTCCGAATCCCAGATCTGTAACCGTCACTTTACATTCTGCAGATGAGACATACTGTAATTCCAGCCGTAATCTGGTAGTCTTGTCCGGACGCAACGGAATACCGGGCAGCATCATTCCTACCCTTCTTTTCTCCGGTCTGTGGTACGTGCTTACAATAAACACAAGCTCCTCTGTATCATCAAGAATAAATTCACAGGATGCCTTACTGTCATACCAGTTATTTCCTGCCTCGATCAGCGGATAATAGGTAGGAGAACCCATCACTCTCATTTCCATCCCCACATCAGCCATAACCAGAGAATCGCTTAAAAAGCGATATCCCTTTAATGCCTTGTTCTCTGTTTTCTCTTTTCCTGCAGCGCAGGCACCCTTTGCAAAAAGATTATTTCCATAGAAAACCTTTCTTTTCTGATAACAGAGTAACCTTACAGACTGCTCTGCCCAGTCCTGTGAAAATCCATCTCCTGTGATCTGAATGCTGGAAAACAGATCTCTGCCAAGTGTTTTCTGGACAAACTTACTGAATTCCGAATCTCTCTCCTGTCCCTCAGCAGGAAGTTCTGTCTCCACAGCTTCTTCCAGTTTTACAGTGACAGGCTTTGTTGCACCGTTCATTGTCATCTTGCGAAAAGACACGTTCTCCGGTGTAAAGGCATACCATCCCACACTGCGGTTCCAGGTTTCTCTTTTCTGTGAGAGCACATAATAATAGAAGCTTTCCCCATAATCCAGCAGCATATATTTCTCATGTGGAAATCCAATTATCTCAAATGCTTTCTGGAAATTCTCAACCTGAATTTCCGTCAGCCCGGGCAGTGTCACCGCCACACATTTAGTATTTTTGACCAGTTCTGCCACTCCCAGAAATTTAAGCATTCCCTGCAGAAACTGAGCCAGGATCTCCCATGGTGCAAGTTCCTGTCCTTCCACCAGCACAGAATCACTTTTTTCACAGATTCCATAGACATCATCGATCATGACTCCGCCCTTTTCCCGGACAAAGTAATCTGCTTCCAGTCCTACGCAATAGTCTTTCTGCTCCGGTCTCCAGCACAGAATACAGGGAGCCTCATACTGATTTCCACCCGCTTTCATAGAAAGAGAACGTGCCTCGTCTCCTTTTCTGTCATAATAACATATCTGAGAATACTCTTTGCCAAAATCAATTCCCACGATCAAATCACGAATTTCGTTCATTTGTTCCTCCCGGTTTCAGGACAATCTGTTCCTGCTCTTCTTTCTCGATCACAAACATCTTCTTCACATACTGTTCCTGGCGAAGATACTTCTTCACCTGTGAAAACACTTCTTTCTTTTTATCCAGTCTGCGTGCAGAGAGCATCTGATTGATCATATGATATTTGCTTACAGGTGTACCCTCAATCTTATTCATTGTAAGTACCCTCTCCTGTGTCCGATTTACCCGCTCTCCTGTTACTGATTCAAAATAATACCGCAATGTCTCCCCGTAGAACAATGTAAATGATTTTGCAAAAATACCTTCATATAAATCACGCAAAGGCTCTGTCTGATATTTCACCTGATTTCCGAGGCCTGCATCCAGTGCATAATAGAGTGTCACCTTTGCAGACGGATCTGCATGGTATTCCACAAAGGTTTTATCATCCAGCTGATAAGGACTTAAGACAGATACCGGAAGTTTCCCGAAGAACGCAAAGTACATTCCCTGTTTCACACATTTCTGAAGAATCTCCTCTGCATTGCAAAGCTGTTTTTTCTCCAGTTTTTTTTCTTTGGAATACGCTTCCAGAAGAGCAAGACTGCATACAAAATCAACCGGCCATTTCTCATCATAAGCCCGCTCCAGCAGACTTCTTACAAAAACACTCATCGGATATTCTTTTACAAATGCACCATATGCAGTCTGCGTAAGATATGCTCCTGTAATACGTTCCTTTCCGCTGTGATGAACATAATCCTCCAGGATCTTCTCTCCCTCTTTCCTGTAATCAGAAGTAAACATCAGAAGGCCAAGAAGCTTCTCTTCCAGTTCATAAGTATCCATCTCAAAGCCCTGCGCACTTTTCCATACAGATATCAGTTCATCTACAGGACCAAATCTGTATTCCATAAGATACTTCAGGATCACTTCATCATATTTTCCGCGTCTGTATACATCCGATGCAAGGGCAAGCAATTCGTCATCCTCCTCCATCTCACATCTTGTCAGCATTCTGCTGGTCAGCTTCAGCTGGCTCTCTATGCGGATTCCTTCATATCCGAATTGGGAAACAATGGACATTGCCTGCTGATACATTCCTCTGGAGATCAGTACTTCCAGAAGAGCTGTTCTGTCTACAGCCGCATATTTCTTATAATCCATCTGTCTCAGATAATTATCTGCTTCTTCTGCTCTGGTGTGTTCGGAATAATAAGAAAGCAGCTTCTCTCTGATACATTTCTGATATTCATCTGAAAATTCCTCTGACTCCGGGATCCTCTGGAATGCCTGAAGATTCTCCGGTTTCAGTTCTGTATGCTCACTGCAGTGAAGTACCAGCCCCGGCTCTTCAATATGAAAACCAAGAACCTTATCTGTCAGTTCACGCTCATCAAATAATTTCTTGATATTATAATCTACTGTTGATACATATCTTCTCTGCTTCCCATCCTGAAACAGGATCACCGCATCATCTGTATAAATTCTTGGATAAGCTACGCCCTGGATACATGGGTAAATTTCTTCTTCCCTGAGCTGTTCATGGCGCACGATCACATAGCGTATCTTCTTATCATCACAGTACAGTCTGTGTGTAAACAGCTTCTGCGCGAGCAGTTTTGCCTGTCCTTCTGTTTTGGGATTGCTTAAAAATTCCTGATAAAGGACCGCATAATTCTCATTCATCCGTCCTTCTTTCGCCTTGCGCATGGCAAAAATCTTCATATGATCCCTGTAATCCGCATATGTCTGTGGCTGACGGCCTCTGTTTCCCACAATACTTGCATAAATAAATGCCTTTTTATCATCTGCAAGAGAAGTATTATTATAGGTAAAATACATCAGAAGGGGCTTTGGAAGTTCTCTCTGATAAGATGTATCCATTGTTTCCACATAATATTCATATATCCTTGTCAGACGGATCCCTTTCTCCACTGCCAGGGAAAACCATCTGAAATATTCCGGTTTTCTCGGATTTCCAAGCATGATATATCTGCAGATTGCTTCCAGCGTATCATCGGATTCAAAAGCATCGTATCCCATTGCCAGTGCTCTGTACATACTGGTACAAAATTCTCTCTCATACCCTGTAAGATAGGCAAATCTCATCACCAACTCTTCTGTCAGAAGACCTTTCTCTCCCGCAAATAAAAATACCTGTGTCCAGAAACTGCTCATTCTGTGAAGAAGTGTTGTATCACTGCTTATATAATTCCATGCTTCCAGATACAGAAACGGACTCCTGCAGCCTTTCTCAAAAAGTTCCTCCATCATAAATACCAGCCTTGAAGGGGAACCCTTATCCTCCGGATTCATCTCCAGCCAGAGTTTAAACAACAGAAAACTATCTTCCTTCTGCAGAAAGAAATTGTACAGACGTCTTATCGCCTGTTCTCTGTCTTTGTGCAATCCTGTAAGAACGCAGAGATAAAGGTAAGCACCTGCCAGTTCCAGATTCTCTCTGACAAAGTTCTGATGTTTAAATTTCTTCAGAATTTCTCTTGCCTGCTCATCCTTTTCTTCCATATGAAGAATGTATGCTTCATACATCTGATATTCCGGATAATCACAGCCTTCTTCCCTTAACTGATTAAGGACAAATCTGCTGCTGCCGATCCATGTCTTACTGTCCATTCTTTTGCAGGAGTATTCTGCAAGGTCACGTAACAATTCCAGCTTATGCCGTTTCACATGAATTTCTGTTTTGAGCTGCACTTTCGATTCCATGGATGCAGTGATCTGATAAGTCAGCTGCTGATAGGGACTCTTCACAGTGATCTCACCAAACTGACGTCCTTTTTTCAGCTTTTCTTTACGGATTACATATTCCACCTGATAATAGCTTCCTATAAAATCCTCATCTGTGACCACATGCCTGGAAACTTCCAGAAAATCGCCTTTCGCCTCTACCTCCAGCCTGAGATGTCCCCATCCGCTCCTCTGAACTGCAAAAGTTTCGCGGACAGATTCACTGATATCATAAAAGCTGTTCTGATCTGCCTTCAGTTCAATTTTTACAGGATCCTTTTTTCCCGTTCCGATCAGAAACTCTTCTACATGCTGAAATGTCACGGGCTGTTTTGAGAGTCCCTTATAAAGAGCTTTCTCTTTCTGTCCGGCATTTCTTAACAGAAGTTCAAATCTGCGATCTGTAAAAACACGATATGCTTCTTTAAAATCGTCCTTTGCAATATTCACAAAGGTATCCATATCCGGCACATCTCCGGCTGCACTTTTCAGTTCTGCTTTCTCTGTCTGAATGAGAAATGGCAGCTTATATTCTCCAATGTCTGTGGTGAAACAAAGCCATCCCTCATGTCTCTCACCCGGGTGCATCCCCGCACCGTCAATTCCATACTGCAGTCTCACCGTAGTTCCCGAAAATTTCTCGGTTCCCGGTACCACGCGCCTGTTGGAAGATGTAATATATCCACGTATTTTCTGATTATCCTCTGTTCCAAAATACAGTTCCCCTTTGTACACATCACCTGCTTTCAGAGTCACTTCTATTTTGTCCTGCGAAAAAAGGAGCTGCGGATGTTCATGTCTGAAATTTCCACTTAATAGTTCTTCTATCGTCTTTTTCAAAATTGTTCACCTTATATCCTTGCTTAAATTACAGAGCTACTGTTCACAAGCCTATTGCGTTTAATTATACACCACAAAACGCATCCGCGCAACAATCCGCTCTTCAGCTTTTTCGTTACTGTTCACTCCGTTCTCAGTAACGTAGCCAAAATTCATTCCAGATTGCCT
>ERZ773164.3492-NODE-3492-length-10668-cov-2.146142_pt1 | contig 10668 bp, 9 predicted proteins | sample MGYA00511917_ERZ773164 | MGnify/ENA primary metagenome ERZ773164 (study PRJEB29015, sample SAMEA2737847) | human gut metagenome | biome: human gut; feature: human-associated habitat; material: faeces | place: China | collected 2012 ...
TATGCTACACAAACCAAAAGCCAGATTTTCTCTTTATTGGGGATTCCATTACAGAATATTGGGAGTTAGATGCCTATTTTAGAAGCGGTGATCACTTGCTTGTGAACAGGGGCATTGCAGGAGATACAACAAAGTATCTAAAGAAGCGGTTCTATACGGATGCAGTTCAATTGCAGCCAAGATATTGTATCTTGGAAATCGGAATCAATGATTTTATTGAACGGGAAGGGAGTTACTGGAAAAGGGCGGAGCCGACACGGTATAATCAGGTAGTGGCAACAGCAAAACAGTATATTACGCAAATTGTACAACAGGCAAAAGAAGAGAGTATCTGCTTGATTTTAACATCCCTTTTGCCGATCTTAATAGATGAAAAAAGTAAGAAAAACTATATCAAAGAGCTGAATGATTGGCTGGCAGAAGTGGCGAAGAAGAATAATCTTATTTTTGTAAATTATTATGCTACAATGGTATTTCCAGGAACAGACAAGCCGTTGGATAAGATTACCTATGATGGTCTGCACCCAAATGCCAAAGGATACCAGATTATGGCCACAGTTTTACGTAATACGTTAAAAAAATATGAGATTCTAATTTGAAAGGAGATACTAAATATGATATTTGATTCAATTCATAATAAAGAAAACTATAAGGAGGAGGGGAAAATTTATCAGGCATTATGCTATTTGGCGGGAATAAAAAGTTGGGAAGAAGCTATTCCGGATACTATAATCCAAAAAGACTCTATAATAGCGAACCCTGTATCATTTGTTAGCAAAGAAGAAAAAGATTGTATGTATGAAGCTCATGAAAAGTATATAGATGTTCATTATATTATGGAAGGAGCGGAACGAATCGCAACTGCTGATGTAAGTAGTCTGCAAATCATGACACCGTTCAGTGAAGAAAGAGATATTGGGTTTTATCAAGGAGATGAATCGGGGCGTTATCTTTTGAAGCCGGGAGAGTTTATGGTATGCTTTCCAAGCGATGCTCATAAGGTTGCCATGATGGATAAAACACCGGAAACAGTAAAAAAAATAGTTGTTAAAATTAGAGTATAAAGGAATTATATTGGAATCAGCTATAATACATAGCCAGATTTTTCCGATCTTTGAATCTGTATTAAAGAAATATTCAAAGGAAGAGAGAAGTCTGGTGAGTGATTATAGCTGTTTTTTTATCATAGGAGGATGCCATGTCAGTGATAGATAATATACGGTTCACATTTTTATATATTGAATTTTATTCCATGGGAAAAACCTGGGTATATCCAGAATCCGTGATTCCTTACAGCATATTCCGGTATATTGAAAAAGGAAAAGCGGAGCTTTGTATTGATGGGGAAGAAACGATCGTAGAGGAAAATCAGATCGTATATATCCCGCAGGGATGTAAAATGTCTTGCCGGGCTCTTAGTGAAGCTTTCGAGTTTTATAGCCTTCGTTTTACTACTTCGGTACTTTATGAAGGGGAAGATATGTTGGCAGAATATTATGGGATTCCAAGGATTTCAGTCAACCAGGGAGAAGATATTTATTTTAAGGAAATATACAAATGGGTAAAAAAAGATTCCATGGTAAAAAAATGTTTTGTAAGGGGCTATTTGGATCTATTGATTGGTTCATTGGCTATGCATGGAAATAAAGTTGATAAGACAACTGGAGATTTTGTGGAGAAAATAGAAGGAAGATCCTTAAGAGATAAAAACACTAAGAAAAATGAGCAGATTGATCCAAGAATTCACATGGTGGCAGACTATATTATCCTGCATCCAAGTGAAAAATACACACCACAAAAAATGGCAGAAATGGCAGAGCTTAGTAAACAAAGATTTAGCAGCCTGTTTAAGATCAACATGGGAAAAAGCCCGATGGAATATGTAAGGGAAATCCGGCTTACAACAGCAGCAAGGGCTTTGTTGGTAAGCAATGACAATATCAATGATATTGCGTATGAGTGTGGATATGAAGATACAAATTACTTTATCAGGGAATTTAAAGCGGCCTTCGGTTTTACCCCAAATCAATATCGGAAAGTAGCAAGAGAATAAGAAATGAGTGGGAAATGCTATTATTGAGTGTGCGTTTAGTAGATGTGTATAAAAATAGTGACTAAAATAAGATTACAACAAACGAAATAATGTAGCTGCATTAAATAATGAAACTAAATAACAATAAATTGAATAAATGAGGGCAAGAATATGAAGAAAAAATTAGCCATTTTATTAGCTGGAACAATGATTGCCTCCACCATACTTGCGGGATGTGGTTCTAAAGAAGAGGGCGCAGCAAATCAAGTGGCATCCGAGGAGCTGAAAGGAGATATTACATTTTGGCACTCCTTTACACAAGGACCAAGGCTGGAAGTGATACAGGAAACTGCAGACCAGTTTATGAAAGATAATCCGGGAGTCAATATTAATATCGAAACATTTTCTTGGGGCGATTTTTACACCAAATGGACAACAGGACTGGCTTCAGGAAATGTGCCAGACATGAGCACTGCACTTCCGGGGCATGTGGTAGAGATGATGGATGCAGATGCTTTGGTGCCTGTAGACGACCTGATCGATGATATTGGAAGGGACAAATTTTCAAAGACAGCATTATCGGAAGGTGAAAAAGATGGGGAGTGTTATTCCCTGCCGCTGTATTCTCACGCACAGGTTATGTGGTATCGTAAGGATTTATTGGAGGAAGCAGGACTTTCTGTGCCTAAGACATGGGATGAATTTGCTGAGGCTGCAAAAACACTTACAAAAGATGGTGTGTATGGCTGTTCCTTCCCTTGTGGTTCAAATGATCTTATGGCAACCAGGTTTTTGAATTTTTATGTCAGGAGTGGGGGAGGGAGTCTTTTGACCGATGACCTTAAAGCAGATCTGACCAGTGACCTGGCAATAGATGGAATCAAATACTGGTTGGATATTTATAAAAACTGTTCTCCGAAAGATTCTGTCAATTATGCTGTGTTGGATCAGGCAAATTTGTTTTATCAGGGAAAAACGGCATTTGATTTTAATTCAGGTTTTCAGATTAGCGGGGTAGAAACCAACTCTCCAGATTTGGTTGACCAGATTGATTGTGCACCACTTCCAAAGCTGAATGTGGATGACCCGGATTACGGAGCGGAGACTTCTAATATTCCAATGGTCATTTGGAAAAATTCAAAGCATCCGGAAATCTGTAAAGCCTTTATGAAAAAACTGTATGAGAGAGATACCTATATTAAATTCCTGGATGCGACTCCAGTAGGAATGCTTCCTTCCATCAGCGGAATTTCTGATACCCCGGAATATAAGGAAAACGGGACAGTTCAGAAATTCTCAAACGCAGTCGATGTGATTACAGATGCAATGGAGAAGGGAACTGCTATCGGATATGAGCATGGACCAAGCATTCAGGCAGGTTTTCTTACTTCTCAGGGAATCATTGAAAGTATGTTCCAGGATATTATTACGAATGGTACGGATGTGAAGAAGGCTGCCAAAACAGCAGAAAAGCAATTAAATGAATTATTCAGTACCGTGCAGCAATGAAAAAACGGGTTAGGTAGATAGCCCGGGAAATGAGGAAAGGCATATATGATGAAAAGAAAAGAAAAAGTAGATTATGCCCGTTGGATTTTTGTACTACCTGCGTTGCTGGTGGTAGGTGTTTTGCTGATATACCCAATATTTTCCAGTCTGTATTATAGCATGACATCAAAGCACTTGATTCGGCTGACCTATGATTTTATAGGAATGGCGAATTATAAGGAAGTGTTGACCGATCCAAATTTTTATAAGGCATTCCTGAATTCTATTTTATGGACAATAGGCTCATTATTGGGGCAGTTATTTATTGGATTTACAGCAGCTCTTGCAATTAACCGTGTAAAAGTAGGAAAAGGTATTTATCGTACTTTGATGATTATTCCGTGGGCATTTCCATCCATTGTAATAGCATTGTCCTGGAAATGGATTTTAAATGGAGTATCCGGATTTGTTCCCAATATGCTAGTTCAGCTTGGGATATGCAGCGAATTACCGCAATTCCTTAGTGATAGCAGTCTGGTATTCCTGACGTTAATTTTTATCAATGTATGGTTTGGAGCACCGATGATCATGGTGAATGTATTATCTGCTTTGCAGACGATTCCGCAGGATCAGTATGAAGCAGCACAGATTGATGGTGCATCCAAGATTCAGCAGTTTTGGTTCATTACAGTACCGCATATTAAGATTGTTGTTGGACTTTTAGTTGTTCTACGTACAATCTGGGTATTCAATAACTTTGATATTATTTACCTGCTTACCGGTGGTGGACCGGCAAATGCAACAACAACAATGCCGATTTATGCTTATAACATGGGTTGGAATACGAAATTGTTAGGAAGATCCTCTGCAGTCACCATGCTGTTGCTGGCATTCTTGCTGTTGGTATGTATAGTGTACTTTACGATTATTGCAAAATGGGAAAAGGAGGATAAATGATGATGAATCGAAAAGGAAAAGTCGGAAATGCTTTCTGCCATCTATATTTGATAATCTTATCATTGATTGCGTTTTTCCCGTTAGTGTGGGTACTGTTGTGTTCAGTGAAGCCGTCGGGAGAATTGACATCCAATCCTACCAGATTCTTGCCGAAGCATTTTACCCTGGATAACTTTACTCATGTGATCCAGGATCTGGGATTTGCTAAAAATATTGGAAACAGCTTGCTTATCGCCATTATCACAACGTGCATTGCAATTGTGATTTCTTCCATGGCAGCTTATGGGATTGTACGGTTTTTTCCGAAACTGGGTTCCATTATGTCAAAAGTGCTTGTGGCTACATACATGTTTCCACCAATCCTGCTGGCAATTCCCTATTCTATGGTAATGGCAAAGTTGGGATTAGTTAATACCAGGATTGGTCTGATTATTGTGTACCTGTCCTTTAGTGTTCCTTACGCAGTTTGGATGCTGGTAGGATTTTTCAAAACGGTGCCATTGGGAATTGAAGAAGCAGCAAGAGTGGATGGTGCCAATAAATTTCAAACGTTTGTACAGATTGTTCTTCCTTTGGTCATGCCGGGGATTGTAGCAACAGCAATTTATACATTTATCAATGCATGGAATGAATTCTTATATTCATTGATTTTAATTAACAGTACAGATAAAATGACGGTTTCCGTGGCATTAAAATCTTTGCAGGGAGCTGAGATATTGAACTGGGGAGATATGATGGCAGCATCAACTCTCGTAGTAGTTCCATCTGTTATATTCTTTATGTTTATTCAGAATAAGATTGCAGGTGGAATGACAGATGGTGCAGTAAAATAAAAAAATTGGAGGTATTAAGTAATGAAAACAGTAGGATATGCAATTGTAGGAACAGGATATTTTGGTGCAGAACTTGGAAGAATTATGAAGGAACAGGAGGGTGCTAGGATTGTGGCAGTCCTTGATCCGGAAAACGGACAGACCATAGCAGAGGAGTTGGGCTGTGATGTGGAAACTGATCTGGATACTTTGTATAGCAGGGAAGACGTTGAAGCAGTCATTGTTGCCACACCGAATTACTTACATAAAGAGCCTGTAATCAAAGCGGCAGAACATGGAGTGAATGTATTTTGTGAAAAACCCATTGCACTTTCCTATCAGGATTGTGACGAAATGGTAAGAGCCTGTCAGGAACACGGTGTAATCTTTATGGCAGGTCATGTTATGAATTTCTTCCATGGGGTACGCTATGCGAAAAAACTGATCAATGACGGGGTGATTGGAAAAGTTCTCTATTGCCATTCTGCAAGAAATGGATGGGAGGAACAGCAGCCAACTATATCCTGGAAAAAAATCAGGGAAAAATCAGGTGGACATTTGTACCATCACATTCATGAACTGGATTGTGTACAGTTTCTGATGGGAGGGATGCCAGAAGAAGTTACTATGACCGGTGGAAATGTTGCACACCAGGGAGAGGCTTTTGGAGATGAAGATGATATGTTGTTCGTGAATATGCAGTTTTCGGATAACCGGTATGCAGTGTTAGAATGGGGATCTGCTTTCCATTGGCCGGAACATTACGTCCTGATTCAGGGAACAAAGGGTGCAATTAAGATTGATATGTGTGATTGCGGCGGAACGCTGAAAGTAGATGGTAGGGAAGAACATTTCCTTGTGCATGAGTCACAGGAAGAAGATGATGATCGGACAAGAATCTATCATGGTACGGAGATGGATGGTGCCATTATGTATGGAAAGCCAGGAAAGAAACCGCCAATGTGGCTCCACAGTATTATGAAAAATGAGATGAAATACCTAAATGGCATTCTCCATGGAAAGGAAGTTGACGATGAATTCAGACCATTGCTCACAGGAGAAGCTGCAAGATCTGCGATTGCGACGGCAGATGCCTGCACGAAATCAAGGTTCGAAGATCGAAAAGTGAAACTCAGTGAGATTATCGGATAGGGGAGTGCGATATGAATAAGTATAAAAAAATTATTTCTCTAGCAGCAACTGCAGTGATATGTGTTTCACCAATGAGTGTATATGCTCAAGAGGTCCAGACAGATATGACTGAGGCTGTGGCAGAGAAAACACAGGAGACAGAATCTTCTTCGGTACCAGTTTTGCAAAAGGAAGGAATCGAAATTTCGGAAGGTACAGGATATGATTTGAGTAAGGAACCTGGGGCAGCAACAGTAAAAGCATTGGAACAGGGAACTATCGTTATCTCCTATAAAACAACCAGTGAAAATGCGGTTCAATCATTATTGAGTGTAGGAAATGGTACAAAAGGGAATCAGGATAGACATTTCCACTTATATATTACAAATGCTGGCGGTGTAGGGATGGAATTGAGAAATACAGATGGCGAGTTTAAATATACGCTGGATTGCCCGGCTGCTGTGCGTGGTAGTTATAAGGGGGAAAGAGTATCCAACACAGTTGCATTAAAAGCGGACAAAGAAAATAAACAGTACAAGCTGTTTGCAAATGGAGAATTATTAGCAACGCTGGATCAGGAGGCATTTAAGTTTATCAGTGATATTACAGGAGTAGATAATGTCATGCTGGGCGGTACCATGCGTCAGGGAACTGTTGCTTATCCATTTGCCGGCTCTATAGAGAGCCTCCAGGTATATCAGGACGTGCTTTCTGATGATGAACTTATTGCTGTGACAGGAAAGACTATATATGCAGAGAATATCTTTTATGCAGGAGATGCTACAAAATCCAACTATTTCCGAATCCCATCCCTTTTGGCGTTGGATTCTGGTACAGTGATTGCAGCAGCAGATGCAAGATATGGTGGCACCCATGATGCAAAAAGCAAGATCAATACAGCATTTGCAAAAAGTACAGATGGTGGAAAAACGTGGGGACAGCCGACATTGCCATTGAAGTTTGACGATTATGTAGCAAAGAACATAGACTGGCCACGGGATTCGGTGGGCAAGAATGTGCAGATACAAGGGAGTGCTTCCTACATAGATCCGGTACTTTTAGAGGATAAGGAAACACATCGGGTATTTCTTTTTGCTGATATGATGCCGGCAGGAATTGGAAGTTCCAACGCTTCCGTAGGTTCTGGATTTAAAGAGGTTGATGGGAAGAAATATTTGAAATTGCACTGGAAGGATGATGCGGCAGGAACGTATGATTACTCCATAAGAGAAAATGGAACCATTTATAACGATACTACAAATTCAGCAACTGAATATAGTGTTGATGGTGAATATAATCTGTACAAAAATGGAAATGCCATGCTCTGTAAACAGTACGATTACAATTTTGAAGGTACAAAGTTGTTGGAAACCCAGACGGACACGGAAGTAAATATGAATGTGTTTTATAAAGATGCAGATTTTAAAGTATTCCCAACAACTTATCTGGCAATGAAATACTCAGATGATGAGGGAGAAAGCTGGTCTGATTTACAGATTGTAAGTACCTTTAAGCCAGAAGGTTCAAAATTCCTGGTATTGGGACCAGGTGTAGGAAAACAGATAGCAAATGGTGATCATGCCGGAAGATTGATTGTTCCATTATATTCGAAATCATCTGCAGAACTGGGATTTATGTATAGTGATGACCATGGAGACAACTGGAAATATGTAGAAGCAGACCAGAATACAGGTGGGGCAACCGCAGAAGCACAGATTGTAGAAATGCCGGATGGTTCCTTGAAAACCTATCTGCGTACAGGATCAGGATATATTGCACAAGTGACAAGTACAGATGGAGGAGAAACCTGGAGTGAGCGTGTTCCACTAACTGAAATTGCAACAACGGGATATGGAACACAGTTGTCAGTGATTAATTATTCACAGCCTGTTGATGGAAAGCCTGCTATCTTATTATCAGCACCAAATGCAACCAATGGCAGAAAAAATGGAAAGATATGGATTGGTTTGATCAGCGAAACAGGAAATTCCGGAAAAGATAAGTATTCTGTAGATTGGAAATATTGCTATTCTGTGGATACCCCTCAAATGGGCTACTCTTATTCCTGTCTGACAGAGCTTCCGGATGGCGAGATCGGGCTTTTATATGAAAAATATGATTCCTGGTCAAGAAATGAATTGCATCTGAAAAATATATTGAAATATGAGAGGTTTAATATTGATGAACTGAAAGTTCAACCATAAGATGTAATATTCCTGATAATTAAAGAAAATAGGCGGTATATACCGTGACCGCTTATTTTCATAAAGAGGAAATGAATGATACGGAAGTTAAATCCAAGGAGGAAAAAGAGATGTATCAGAAAGTGGCAAATCTGAAGGGGAAATTGATTGTATCATGCCAGGCATTGCCGAATGAACCACTACATTCTTCTTTTATCATGGGAAGAATGGCACTGGCAGCAAAGGAAGGCGGAGCAAGCGGAATTCGTGCGAACTCAAAAGAAGATATTAAAGAGATTCAATCAAAAGTGGATCTTCCAATCATTGGTATTGTAAAGAGAGATTATGCAGACAGCGCAGTTTATATAACACCAACAATGAAGGAAATCGAAGAATTGATGGAAGTGAAACCGGATATTATTGCAATGGATGCAACCATATCCAAACGTCCGAGCAATCAGACTTTGGATGAATTCTTCCACGAAGTGAAAGCAAAATATCCAAATCAGCTTTGGATGGCAGACTGTTCTACCATAGAAGAAGCTCTCCATGCAGATGATCTTGGTTTTGATTTTATTGGAACAACCCTGGTCGGATATACGGAGCAGAGCAAGGGGGACAAGATCGAGAAGAATGATTTTGAAATTCTGAGAGAAATTATTGCAGGAGTCAAACATAAGGTAATTGCTGAGGGGAATATCAATACACCCAAAAAGGCAAGGCATGCCATTGAACTTGGTGCGTACAGTGTTGTAGTTGGTTCGATTATCACAAGACCACAGTTGATCACAAAATCATTTGTAGAGGAAATGGAACGCTAGAGTAGAAAACTAAATGAATGATTTTTATGAAGCAAAGGAGCAAAACTATGAGAAATCTTGAGAAGTATAAAGGTGTGATTCCGGCATTTTATGCTTGCTATGACAAAGAAGGAAACATTAGTCCAGAAGGTGTACAGGAACTGACAAAATATTTTGTAAAAAAAGGGGTAAAAGGTGTCTATGTAAACGGTTCTTCCGGAGAGTGTATTTATCAGAGTGTGGAAGATCGTAAGATCGTACTTGAGAATGTTATGAAAGCAGCGGAAGGTAAACTTACAGTTATTGCCCATGTGGCCTGCAATAACACGAAGGACAGTCAGGAGCTTGCCAGACATGCAGAAGGGCTGGGGGTAGATGCAATCGCTGCAATTCCTCCCATCTATTTTCACTTACCGGAATACGCTATTGCACAGTATTGGAATGCCATTAGTGCAGCGGCACCGAACACAGACTTTGTAATTTATAACATACCTCAGCTTGCTGGTGTTGCACTTACACAGAATTTATTTGCAGAGATGAGGAAAAATCCCAACGTCATTGGTGTCAAGAATTCCTCTATGCCGGTACAGGATATCCAAATGTTTAAGCAGGCTGCAGGAGATGAGTACATTATCTTTAATGGTCCTGATGAGCAGTTTATGAGCGGACGTGTTATCGGGGCAGAGGGTGCAATTGGGGGAACCTATGGTGCTATGCCTGAATTATACTTAAAGTTGGATGAGTGTATAAATGCAGGAAAGATGACAGAGGCAAGAAAAATCCAGTATGCTTGTAATGAGATAATTTACAAAATGTGTTCAGCGCATGGAAATATGTATGCAGTTATTAAAGCAATTCTAAAGATCAATGAGGGACTGGAACTTGGCGGAGTAAGAGAGCCTCTTCCAGCACTGGTAGATGAAGACATGGAAATCGTAAAAGAAGCTGCTCAGATGATCTGTGATGCGAAGAAGAAATTTCTATAATGATAATACGTAGACAAGATTCCATGTAGGAATACTTGTTAGTAGTGATGCCCGGCTCAGCTTAAAAGCCGGGTGTTGCTTTTTAAGTTGAAAAGAGTTTGATTTAAGATGCAGATGGGATTAAATAAGAAAGTAAATGAGGGTATGAAATGAAGAAGTATATAAGTATTGACATTGGGGGGACGGCAATTAAGTATGGCATCATTTGTGAAAATGCGGAAATTATTTTGAAAGAAACTTTGAGAACAGAAGCGTGGAAGGGTGGATCTGCAATTCTGA
>ERZ773164.3501-NODE-3501-length-10622-cov-55.734078_pt1 | contig 10622 bp, 8 predicted proteins | sample MGYA00511917_ERZ773164 | MGnify/ENA primary metagenome ERZ773164 (study PRJEB29015, sample SAMEA2737847) | human gut metagenome | biome: human gut; feature: human-associated habitat; material: faeces | place: China | collected 2012 ...
GAGACAGAACCTAACCTATCCGTTAGTTATCTATGTGGAACATGGTAAGCCTGTATTATCTCCTGTCATGTAAAAATGACAGGTAAGCTGACAGCAATGAAAGCCGAATGGTGTGCAGGTATAAGATAACAGAAAAAGCGAACGCCGTTCTGTAATGGAGCGGATACGGATTGAACCGACATCACGGGCTGATGTGGGCGACATCATCCGACACGAAAGTGGGCAGACTTCTGTGACGACATTAGGTAGGCAATCAAACCGAATGTTGTCAAATGGTGATTCTTTACAATTAACTTTTAGAACTTTCAAAAGGAGGAAAGCAAATGAACGAAAACAAGACATCGTGTGCGCCTGCTGACAATCAACAAACACTTTGGGACAGAATAGACTGGACTAAAGCGGAGTTGGCTGTCAGAAAGCTACAAGCACGAATTGTAAAGGCTCAGAAGGAAGGCAGATACAACAAGGTGAAAGCCTTGCAGTGGACGCTGACCCACTCTTTTTACGCAAAAGCCTTAGCCGTAAAGAGAGTTACTTCTAACGGAGGTGGCAACACCCCCGGAGTGGACATGGAAACATGGGAGAAACCCGAAGCAAAAACACAAGCGATAAGCGAACTCAAACGCAGAGGCTACCAGCCGAAGCCATTGAGAAGAGTCCACATCAAAAAGAGTAATGGCAAACTGCGACCGTTGGGAATACCGACAATGAAAGACAGAGCCATGCAAGCACTCTACCTTATGGCATTAGAACCAGTGTCGGAAACAACAGCCGACTCACGTTCATACGGTTTCCGCAAGGAACGCCGCTGTATGGACGCGGTAATGCAATGCCATAACATTCTCCGAAAAGGCTATTCTCCCGAATGGATTCTGGAGGGTGACATAAAGGGGTGCTTCGACCATATCAGCCATGAATGGCTGCTTGCCAACATCCCTATGGACAAGGCAATACTCCGAAAATGGTTGAAATGCGGCTATATCTTCAACAAACAGATGTTCCCGACAGAGGAGGGAACGCCACAAGGTGGCATTATCTCTCCCACGCTTGCCAATATGACATTGGACGGATTGCAGAAAGTCCTTGCAGAGAAATATAAACGAGTTAGAATCAAAGGTAAGTTATATTCGCCAATGGTGAATCTTGTCCGTTACGCTGATGACTTTATAATTACCTGCGAGAACCGTGAAACACTTGAAAAGGAAATCAAGCCATTGGTAGCCGACTTTATGTCTGAAAGAGGTCTGACCTTATCAGAAGAAAAGACGGTGATAACCAATATCCATGACGGCTTCGATTTTCTCGGTTTCAACATCCGCAAATTCGGCAATGAAATATTGACCAAGCCGACCAAGAAAGCCGAAAAACGTTTTATGGAGAATATCCGTAAGGTGACAAAAGGTCATAAGGGTTGCAAGCAGGAATCATTAATCAGGATGTTGAATGCTAAAATTCGAGGATGGGGAGCATATTATCAGCATGGGGCGACACGTGATTCTTTTCACAGAATCGACCATCAGATATTTCTCGCCTTGTGGCAATGGGCTAAACGCCGTCATTCCAAGAAAGGGAAACGGTGGATAAAAGACCGCTATTGGCACAATATCCGAGGGAACAGCTGGACTTTTGCGGCTAAGTTCAAGAAATCAAACGGCAAAGAAGACCAACTTACCTTGTTGAAACTGGCATCTTCGTTTCCTTTTCTGCAATATACGCAGATAAAGGGGGACATGAATCCGTTTGACGCAGACTGCCGCCTGTACTTCAATAAAAGAATGAAGTCAAAGATGCTTGTGACGCTGAAAGGACGTAAATCCCTGCTTTACCTATGGGAAAAGCAAGGTCGGAAATGTCCGATATGTGGTGAACCGATTGACACGCATAAGGCATGGAATGTAATGCCGACTGTACAAGACGGACGGAAATGCAATATGTTGGTTCATGATGAATGTTTCAAATTATCCCGTAAAAAACAATGGAAACAAGAAGTAGGATGAGCCGGTCTCTGCACACGAACAGAGACTTTGAAAAGCTTGAGCCGTATGAGGGGAAACCCTCACGTACGGTTCTGAGGGGGGAAGAGGGCAGTAATGCCCTTGACCTACCCGATCGACCTGCTGACATGGAGCAACGCAATGGCAGAGCAGTACGCAAAGGCAACACCGTAAAGCTGTGGGGTGGCAATGTGGTGGATATCGTAATTTATGGTACGGAAAAGACCCTCGATGCCTACAAGTTTAATCTGTTGAAAAACAAGCAGATGTTTATCAATCAAATTAACAACGGCACAATTGCCGTGCGCCGTATCGACGAGGGAGGCATGGATGAGGACAGCGGTATGAACTTCGCCGAGTTCGTGGCTATTCTGTCAGGCAATAACGACTTGCTGAACAAGACGAAGCTCGACAACAAGATTATGCAGCTTGAAAAGGAACAGGCTATTTTCAAGAAAGAACGCATCCGTGCCGAGCGTAAAATAGCTGCCTGTCAGGAAGAAGTCGAAAAGGCAAAGCGTACTGAGGCCGATTTCAAGAGGGATTTGGAATACATCAACTCGTATAATGGGGCAAAGGCAACCCTGCTTTTAAACTTACCGCAAGCCAGTACCGAGGAAGTTGGTCGGGAGTTGCACCGTATAGCCAAGACCTACCGCAACGGAGCGTATGGCACAGTTGGCACGTATGCAGGACTGAACTTGTTGGTGCATAGCGAGTATAATATGGACGGTACGTTTGACCGCAATACATTCTTTGTAGAGGGTATAAGCGGGTTGAAATACCGATGCGGCCTAAGCGGTGCGCTGCCGCTTGGTTTCGTTGAGTCGGCGCAATATCCGCATGGAGCATTAAGCAAATTGCCCTCTCTTATCGAGAAGCAACAAAAGGCGGTAGAGCGGATAGAAAGCGAAATTCCTACATTGCAGAAAATCGTTTGTCGCCAGTGGAGCAAGACTGATGAGCTGTCAAGGCTCAAACAGGAATGCAAGGAACTCCAGCACAGGATTGATGAAAGTCTGAAAGAGGCCGAACAACCACAGGCTGCCAAACACGAAGCTATTGCCGAAGCTGCTTGACATAATCATAATTTAACCGTTCCCTCTGCATGGTCGCGATGACCGGGCAGAGGGATTTTTTTGCGCTCCGGTCTGCCGACGGCTTTACTCTTTTATGGCATCCTTCCTCCCTTTATAGCCTCCCGATTCCCCGCCGCCACCCGTTTCCCTTTATAGCCCTCATATCCTATATTTTAGCCCAATAGGGAGAATGACCTTTCATCGCATATCCGTTTTTTGCGATACGTCATTTTTAGCTTCTACATTGGTGGCAATGTATCACTTTTGCCTTCACACCTCCTAATAGCTTCAATCAAGGCATCTTTTAACCTTATGAAGGCAAGTTTATCCACCCCTTTTGATATACTGATTTCATTACCGACCAAATCTTTTAACTTGAGTAAACAAGGAACATCTGCCTTATATCTGTCTCCCACATCTTGTAGGTCATAGTCAAATTTATAATGATAAGCAAGAAATTGCGTAAAAGTATTTCTACTTTTATTGCTTAGTTTGCAGATAGCATCAAAAAGAGCATTGGCATCTTCATATGCAAATATAGCACGAAGTTCGTATGTACAACTTTTATCTGGATAAGGCAATCTGTCTATGATTATAAGTTGTTCTACTGTTCCTTCAGTCAAATTACGCAGTGCTTTTTGCATTTGATCCGGCAACTCATTTATCTTTGATTTCATCTTCTGCAAGAAATAGTCCACAATATCATCCGTTATTGGGGTCTTGGAATCTGTGGTTACATAATTACATCCACTAATAAAAAGCCCTCTTAGCTGATAAAGTTCCTCTAAACTGGTTTGACTATTAATTATTTCTGCTATTCTTACTTTTATTAAAGAGACATAAGCCTGTATAAAATAGAAAATGCCAATAGCATGAAAATATGATAGATACGCAATACTATAACCAAGTTGATAAGCGTCTTTTATCTCTCTATCCAATATGGATGTTATAGTATCTTGACAAATTCTTTCAAGTTTTTGCTGCTCCATATCGAAAAAGCCGGATAGCATTTCCCAAGGTTTCAATTCTTTTTGCTTATCCCTTATCTCCGTAACAATAAATTCTACAAGTGGAGCACCTGTGATAATATATTGTATAATAGCCGTAACATACTCTGGATTTAAGACATTATAAATTAGCTCCTTGTTCAAAGAGTGATATTTTTCCCTTAGATGCTGTATTCTTTGCTTATCTTCATTATTATCTTGGAGTAGAGAAATCCGACAATCTCTACTCCAATCACAAATTACCTCTTTGTTCTCACTATTATTATACTCTGCATACACAGCAATAAATGATCCAAGAATATTCTTAAGAAAGATATTATCCTTTTCAACCAGTTCGGGAGGAAGTTTGTTTAAGTGGCTTTTAAAATCATATAAGCATTGTCTCAAAACTCGTAAGTTATCGGATTTTGTACACATAAAACAGGCAATAATGAAATCACGCATTTCTTTCAAATAATCGGATATCGGTACTTCGCCAAGGAAGTATTCGATGGCTTCTTCTATGTCAGGTTGTATTTCAAATTCCTTGCCTATGGTCTTTTCCTTAAACTCATCCAATACAGCCTTGGGAAGTTTTTCAAGGTGGTTCTCATCTCCAATTACGACAACATGACAATTACAATGCTCTACAAAATAGTTGATAAAGCCTAACAATTCCTTCATCTCTATCAGGCACCTTTCGATGTCATCGAATATCAGAAACTTTACACCTTTTATACTGTCGTCTTTCACTTGTAGTAACGACAACGAATCCAGTGTTGCGGAAAATGAACCATCCTCTTTAGAGTCTTCATTAAAATCCATACTCGTCTTGAAGACTACCTTACCGGCTAATTTCAAAACTCCCTTTATGAAACGCCCCGTTTTCGAATAGAAGAAAGGATTTAATTCCCTATCTATAGCTGTCTTGATGTCATTCACGCTATCCATTCCATAGGTCGAAATATAAATGGGCTTTAGCGTAATTTCCTCGTCGGTATCTGCGGTTCCATCAAACTTCTTCTTCCATTCTTTTATAAGATGAGTTTTGCCACATCCCCATTTTCCTTTCAGCATCACGGCATACTGAGGATTAGTATTATCAGCATAGCTGTTTAAAAAATCAAGAATCAAAGTATTCATACCTTTGTTATTAACATAATTCTATTTTAACTCCATTGAAAAACAAAAATGTAGCAATAAGAACATTAAATATTGAAATAGTAAACGACGCTGCAAATCCATTATCACCACATCCACAATGAACAAAGTTAGTGATATTTCTTAATACAATAATATCCAAACAACTAAATTTCATGTTTCTTCTTTGAAAGATCCAATAAAGGCTTGCAGGAATCGTCAGTCTTACCATTGATTGCTTAAATATGCGTCTCCTATCATAATAATATCCGCAGAAAATGTGATGGTGGAATACATTTGGCGTTTCCTGTCAACATTGTAAACCTCTTTGTAATATACGATATACGCATATTTGAACTCCACGACACGAAAGATTGAATTATCCTTAGTGTTGTAATAAATCACCTTGCCGCTTATCGCTTTGAAAGGACTGTTTACCATTGCTTCAAGAATAGTAGTTTCTCTGGTAGATTCAACGGTAATGGTAATACGTCCGCCAATAACATTTGTCACTGGCCTTCCTTTATTATCTGTCTTGCGGTTAAATTCAATGTGTGATGAAATCACTTCTATATCCTTCCCTTGCAAGCACACGGTTGCCTTTAATTCTGCCATGCTGATCTTATTATTTATTATAAAACCAAGACATTTCGCCTTGGTTAAAGCAGTCAGACCGCTTTCAAGACAAGAAGGAGGATATCATATTTCGCAAATATAGAATTTTCCTTTGAACATAACAAACAATCAATTAAATTTATTAACCAGCAAAATCGAAGAAACTCTATTTACAGGCTATCCTCCCTTCTAAGTATTATTTATACAAAGTAGAGAAATACTTGCAAGTTCAAGATATACCACGAGATTAAGACTTGATGTAATTTTTCAAGTTGAGAGCCGAGCTATCCGTGTAATAGCTCGGCTTATTTTTTTTAAAATGAGGGAAAGGTTATTTAGGTAGATGATATTTGTCCTGAGGTGTACTGAAAATAGTTGTCAGTTTGAAAATTTATTCCTGACTAAGTTGACAGGTTAAACATTATATTCCTAAAAAGGTTGTCAGTTCTGCAAAACTACAACAAAAACTCAATATCCGTATATTTTCTCTCTAAAAACTCATCGCTCGGGGAGCGCCGTGCGGCAAGGGGCGGGAGCACCCGTCCCGACGAGCACATCTTTCAGTTATACCGATATTCCATAAGAGGGTTTCCTCCTCTGCCTGAAAAGACTTCCATAGGGGTCTTCATACCCAGTGCCCTGTGTGGTCTGGCATTGTTGTACATCGCTACGGATTTACTTACGGCTTCCTCTGCCTGTCTGAAGTCCATATCACCTTCATTGAAGAGCCACCCGTTCTTCAGGGTGTTGTTCATCCTCTCGGCCAGGGCATTGTGAAGCGGGTCTCCCGTCTGGGTCATACTGATTCTGATGCCTTGTGAAAGCAGCAGATTCGTGTACTGCTTCGAGGCATACTGCACGCCACGGTCAGAGTGGTGTATCATGCCTTCCGTACTGATTCCGTAGGCACGGTAGGTCTCCAGAGCCATGTACATGGCTTTCAGCGGTCCCTCCGCATCCAGAGTCCTGCTCAGGCAGTATCCGACTATGTATCTGCTGTAGGCGTCAGTCACCAGTGAAAGATAGGCAAAACCTTCTCTGGTATAGATATAGGTGATGTCCGCCACCACAAGCCGGCCATTGCCCGCAGGCGTGTACTTGGGAGAAGTGTTTACAAGATCCCTGTAAAGACGGTAACCGTGTCTGGAGTCCGTGGTACGGGGACGGTACCTTGTCCGCCTGAGCATGAGCGAGTTGGAACGGAGCACATTGTAAAACCTGTCCCGTCCTATGGTGAACTTTTCCCTGAAGTATTCACGGCAGAGTGTGTAGAGTTCCCGACAGCCCGCTTTGGGAAGACATTCCTTCTGGCGGACGTACAGGCAGTACAATACAATGCTGGCAGAGAGTATGTCAGCCTCGTTTGAGGCATAGTCATGCTTGTAGTATCCCTGTGCTGATATGCCAAGCAATCTGCAAAGCGGACGCACGCGGTAACGGCGTCCGCCTTGAGACAGGCCCCGGATTACTTGGCACCGGAGTTTTTTCTTACCGGAATGTTATAGGTCTTTTCCGCAAGGTCGATCATGTAGTCGTAGGCGTCACGGGCCATGTTGGACTGCTTCAACTCTACTTCCAGAGACTTGATTTTCCGCTCGAGCTCATGAATACGGTCATGAAGCTCCTGCTCGGTCTGACTTAGTTTCTTGCTCATAATGGGACTTGGTTTATCTTCAATCCCAAAGATACGAAGCCAGCGGCTAATTGTGGTGCGTTTCAGACCTTTTTCTCGTTCAAATTCACTGTGGTTCTGAGAAGAACACATATATTCTTCCAGATAAGACAGGCATTCTGCCTTTGAAAACTTTCGATTTTTACGCATGTTACTAAATAAATTGTGTCAACTTATTTAGTACACTACATCCTTTATATGCTCGGCCACGTGTTCGACTTCTGGGAACAACGTTGATTTGTCTATGCCGAGGGCTTCAAGCTGCTTCCTGATCTTCCGCTTCTGCGCTTTATTGATGATGTACACTTTGTAGCTGAAGTTGAGTGATGCTGGTTGGCTTTTATTGCCATTGATACCATAAAGGAAAAATGCCCCGGACTGCCGGATTATACGAGGATTGTCAAACATCGGTTTTACACAAAAGACTCTCTCGATATCCTTTGAGTCAATCACATTCTGAAAATGGGGTTTCTCATACTTAATTTCATGCAGAAGATATTGGATTTCCTCTTCGGAGTTGAACTCATTCCTATCCAGTTCTCTCAAATCTTCGATACTGAAATCTATTGGGCGTTTGGCGATATTAGAAACAACACTGACAGCATCACTGTCGAAATATTTAATATCTGATGTTTGAACTTCGAATCGGAACAGTTTTCCGTCAACGGCATCATTCTCGCACGCAAAATACAGAGCTACCAAAGGATTTGTAGTAATATCCAAGAGGCGTGTCGGCAAGGAATAATGCTGCATCTTGACCAACTTCTCAAAGGTAGATGTACACCCTTTGAAATCAGCCGGACTTTGAGCGATAATATCTCTGAAAATTCTATTTTCATTCTGGATTAAGAATTTCTCTCGATAGATGGAGGGAATCAATCCAAAACTCTTATCTGACTGTCCTCGATAAAAGATATGGTAATCCATATCGTCCTCTAATTCATCTTCAAGTTTCTCGAATAGAGTCCGGATGCTACCAATACTTGATGAATCACTCTCCGGTGTATAATTATATGCCTCGTATGAAATCTCCCACGGACGTTTTCCAAGAGTCTTGACTATTTTTTCTGACAACTCATTATATGATGCAAAACTATCATAAGTGTAGCCCAGTTTCTTGCTTCTTAGATACGATGAAGTGTTGGAGTCCAAAGGAACATATCTTTCCGGATTAACGTAGAATAGAACAATACTGAGCTTTCCCTTTCCGACACTTTTAATGTTCAATGCAGTTTGAAAAAGTCGTTCATCTACTTTCCCTTCTTTTACCTGTCCGAACAATTCCCATAATACATTTATATCATTGTTGCCCCTGATTGTCTTCCATGGGAATAGATGTACTTTCATGGGATGTGTTGTCGGGATGCCTGATACATCTGTCGGTTCTGGACATTTAAAATGTAGCTTACGCCTTAAATCCTGTAAGATTTCAACCCTCCTTTCATCGGAGTGAAATTTATTGAGATACGCCAAGAATGTGAACGGATCTATTTCTTGTAATGTAATCTCTTTATCTTTTTCTGTGCCATCTCGAAAACCGGTAATACCGATTTCTTTTAACTTAGATATAAGTTCTGGCTGGTTATTCTGTTTTCCAAGTAGCCATTCGGATAGTTCTTTATAGAATGGTAGCCATGTAAATATTTTATCCATTACATTAGTGATAATAATTTAAATTCTTACATAATGCCGTTTATGGAACTTTAAAAAATCCCTTAAAACCCCATCAGAATAAATAAAATACCTGTTGATGACTTTTTTTGAGAGAGGTATTTTAACACCAAAAATCAACGAATAATTCCCTCATTGATAGAAAGCATAACATATTTGGGTATCTCAAACTGATTTAAGTGCATCCGGTAATTCCATGCTTTCAAATTGTGAAGGATTTAGATTTATTTCTCCTTCTATTTTCATACCTCTTAAATCACATTTTATGAATTTTGTATTTGTGAAATTACAATGAATAAATTTTGAGGCACGAAATTCTACGTTTTTAAATACAGCATTAGTAAAATCACAATTACAAAATGTCGTTCTTCTCCCTCCATATTCGTAACCGTATGTTCCTCCCATTATTTTTGCATCTTTAAAATTGCAATTTTCAAAAATAGCATCGTCCAAACTTGCAATAATTTTAGCCATACTAAAATTAGAATGTTTAATATTACTTTTGAACATAGTACATCTGTTCAAATTGGATTTTTCAAAATTTACTTCTAACAAATTACTTTCGCTTATTGAGCCTGCTATATTTGAATAAGATAAATTAACTCTTACCAAAGTTGACTGGTATAAGTAATTTTTTTTAAGAATATCTATTGTCGAGAGTGGACCTATGACAATTCCCGAAAGGTCTGAGTCTTCAATAACAGGCTGTTTATTTGCTATTGCTTGCAATTCCTTTTCAATAGATTTAAGATAATTAATTTCTTTCCATTTATTCTTGATTGACTTCATATGCTTTAATATAATATTGGTTCTACAATATCTGCTAAACCGTCATACTTTTGAATATCAGCAATTTTTGATTTACTACCTATATCAAAAATTACAGATTTTCCGTCAAGGTCAGGGAAATAAGCATCTGGTCGCATTCTTCCTGAGTTAGGTATTGTTTCATCAAAAACCCCTAAACCATCATACTTTTTTCTCATCCAAGCATTCATTCTTCTATCTATGACACGGCCTTTAATAAGTGCAGCAAAATTAGGATTTGTTGTAGCGAAGTTTCGATAAGCATTTGCCCATTTACTATTACTACTTGCTAACCATCTATCTACAACAGCAGCAGTTCGTTTTGCTTTTTGGGTTATTTCATCCTGTATGGTTTTGTATTTGGGGGTTATTTTTCCGCAATCCAATCCAAATGGGTCAATTTGTGTATTGGGGTCGAAAACATATCCGTATAGCGTAGGATTACCACCCGCCAAACCTATGGGGTCTTGGCTGATGTAGTTTCCAGTCTTTGGATCATAGTACCTGAACCGATTGTAGTACAGTCCTGTCTCTTCATCCTCGTACTGCCCCTGATATCTGAACGGCACGAGCGTCCGGTCTCCATGGCATTCCGCCACCTTGCCGTACACATCCAGCAGCATCTCCCAGACAAGCTCTCCCTTGCTGTCGTATGCCT
>ERZ773164.3513-NODE-3513-length-10577-cov-3.478046_pt1 | contig 10577 bp, 7 predicted proteins | sample MGYA00511917_ERZ773164 | MGnify/ENA primary metagenome ERZ773164 (study PRJEB29015, sample SAMEA2737847) | human gut metagenome | biome: human gut; feature: human-associated habitat; material: faeces | place: China | collected 2012 ...
GAATAAAATAGTAATAGCCATCGACTCTTTTAAAGGCTGCCTGACCTCGGAAGAAGCCGGGATTGCGGTAATGAAAGGAATCAAAACGATCTTCCCCGATTGCGAAATCTTGCTGTTTCCGATCGCCGACGGAGGCGAAGGAATGTTAGACGTACTCATCTCCGCGACACAAGGGAAATATCGAACCCTGCCGGCACACGGACCTTTGATGGAACTTATTCAGACCCAGTACGGTATTTCGGGAGACGGGCAGACAGCCCTGATCGAGATGGCAGCCATCAGCGGTTTACCTTTGGTTCCCGAAGAAAAAAGGAATCCGATGCTGACGACTACTTACGGGACGGGGGAACTGATTCTCGATGCCCTCGAACAAGGTTGCCGCCGCTTTATCGTGGGCATAGGCGGCAGTGCCACCAACGATGCAGGATTAGGGATGCTGCAAGCTTTAGGATTCCGTTTTCTGGACAAGCGGGGAAATCTGTTGGGAACAGGCGGCAAGATCATGTCGCAGGTAGCCTCCATTGATACATCTGCCGTACATCCGGCTTTAAAGGAAACTCGCTTCACAATTGCCTGCGATGTACACAATCCCTTCTGCGGGTCTGATGGAGCTGCTTATATCTTTGCTCCGCAAAAGGGAGCCGATGCCAGGATGGTCAAAGAACTGGAAGCCGGTATGCAGGCGCTTTCACAGGTTATCCGGTCGGCCACAGGCAAAGACATTTCGAATATCCCCGGAGCCGGAGCAGCCGGAGGAATGGGCGGAGGTTTCCTCGCGTTCCTAAATGCCGAGTTGAAACCGGGTATCCGTCTGATGCTTGACGCACTGGACTTCGGTAAGAAAATAAAGGGGGCCGACCTGATCTTTACCGGTGAAGGACGGGCCGATCGGCAAACAGCAATGGGGAAAGTGCCTTCCGGTATCCTGGAAGAGGCCCGGAAACAGAATATTCCTGTCATCGTACTTGCAGGAAGTATAGAAGATGCGGATCAGATGAACCGGGCCGGCTTTCAGGGGGTATTCTCAATCACCCCCGGTCCAATCTCCTTAGAGAACGCTATGAAGCCGGAGTTTGCCAAAGAAAATATCCGTAGACTGGTGACTCAGATTTGTTCGGTAATCCATCCGTTCAGAAATTCTTTTTCTCGTCGATAATATATTCCGGACGTGCTTTGATCTCGTCAAACAAGATGCCGACATACTGGCCCAACACACCGACCGTCAACAATTGGACACCTCCAAAGAAAATAACGGAGGTCATGATAGAAGTCCAGCCTGTTTCTGCATTACTAAAGCCGTATATCTTGCCTAAGGTGAACCAGACGGCCAGTATGATACCGACCAATACGGCTATAAAACCCAAGCTTGTCGCCAGACGTAACGGCTTCTTGGAGAAATAAAGCATGGCGGTGGTAGCAAACTTCCACATCTTGCTGAACGGGTATTTTGTCTCTCCGGCGATGCGTGCCTCCCGTTCATAATAAAAAGGAACCTGTTTGAATCCAACCCAACTGATCAGTCCGCGAATATATTTTCCCCGCTCCTGAAAACGGTCGAACTGATCCATCACCTTCCGGTCTATCAGGCGGAAATCACCTGTATCTAACGGGAAATTCACATCACTCATATAGTTCAGCATACGGTAAAAAGCTTTCGCTGTCACTTTTTTGAAAAGCCCTTCCCCTTCACGGGACTTACGGACGCAATAAACCACGTTCGCCTGTTCTTTTTCCTGCAATTCAAGAATGGAAGGGATGAGTTCGGGAGGATCCTGCATATCGGCATCCAGGATGACAGCCAAGTCGGCATCACAATTATTGATCCCTGCCGTAACAGCCGGCTGATGTCCGAAGTTACGGGAGAAATGGATCACCTTCACCTGCGGATCGGAAGACGCGATCTCGTCCAACATCAGACGCGTCCGGTCCCTACTGCCGTCGTTGATATAGATAATTTCCGTTAAAACAGGGAGCTTCTGCAACGCCTCCCGTGTACGCCGGTATGATTCGGCAATAACTAACTCCTCGTTATAACAAGGGACTATGACCGCAAGTTTCTTCATCTGCATTTAAGCCTTAAACGTATAAAACTTATTCATGATAAAATTAATCACCGTGTAAAAAGCCATTGCTATCAATTGGTTATAATAAGGATCGATCGATAGGAGTGGATTCAGGACATACACTAAAAGCCCCAATTGTAACAAATAGCACACCCCGAACACGACTCCGAAACGAGCGGCACTGCCGATCCATCCAGCCGAACTCCGGAATGTCCATTGCTTATTCCATATAAAACTATTCAATACGCCTGCTATATAACCGACCATGTTCGAAACGACATCCGAACATCCGAACAACTTCATCATGATCCAGATGACGACGGCGGTTATCACCGTATTACTCACTCCCACTATACCATATTTAATGGCTTGCTTGACTGTTTCCTCCATTCTTTTTTATAATCTCTTCCACTTCCTCGGCCGACAGCTCCTTCACGTTCGTTATCGTGAAGACCTGCGAAAGAAAGTTCCCATACTGGTTACATTCGTTGATCACCTTATCCAGCGTTTGCTTGATATCTGTCCGGACCGGGATCAGGAAAACCAGTTCCATATGTTTTTCACCTATTGTCAACCGCTCGATTTCACAATCCGCATTTTCCAGAGAGTAAGGAAATTCACGTTCGATCACTTTCTTCTGATACTCCAGGAACGGTTTCAGTTCATTCGCCAGGATCAGCACATAAAAGCGCAACTTTTCCCCTCTTCCTCCCAAGCCGGTAGAGATGTAAATCTGCTTCTCGTCCGACAGCTCGGATTCCAGAGCGATACGGCTTTCCATCAAAGCCATATATGCCCAATCCGCCACATCCGGGTCCGGAGCTTGGGCATATTCTTCCAGTATCCGGTATGCTTTTACCTGCCGTGAGGTAGCAAGCATAGACAATACATACTTCTTATGTTCCGTAGTCGATTCGGGATCGTCCAGACTATCCTCGAAAACCGAAAAATCCATTTTCGAAATATCCGGCTTATCCTGATCTTTCCTGATCTTTTCCGAATATTTAAAATACTCCATCTGCCGTTCTACGGGTACACGCTGTTCTAATATATGGAAATGTCCGTCAATCTTACTAAAAGAGTCCCGGAACTTCTTGAAAATATCATTATCCTCTTTCATAAAGCCTGCTTTTTAGTTTTGTACATATCCAATAAACAAGAAACTAAGACAAATGTAAGGCTTTTTCGCGATAAATAACTTATAGCTGGGATAAAACACATCAAAATTATTGTAACTCCACCCGGAACCACTCTTGTTTTAGACTCTGGCGTCATGCTCCGGCATAAATAAGGAAGCCCAACCCGATCACAAACAGGACGAACATTCCGGCATTCAGGTAATCCGAAGAACGTGGAGCTCCTCTGAATTCATGCCATATTAAAATCCCCCAAAGTGCCGATACAAGCGTCGCCCCCTGTCCCAAACCGTACGAAATGGCAGCCCCGGCTTTCTCCGAAGCGATCATGCTGAAAGACTGACCGATGCACCAGATAACACCTCCCAACATACCCACCAAATGCGTTTTGGCATTCCCTTTGAAATAACCGGAGATAGAAACAGGCCCACCTTCCACCGGACGCTTCATGGCAATCGTATTAAACAGGAAATTACTAATAAACACGCCTAAAGAGAAAATAAACACAGCGGTATAAGGTGTCAGCTTACCCGGTGAGGGCTCTGCAAAATTGCCCAAATCCATCGAAGCCGCAACAAAACGGTAGAAGAAAGCCATGATCACACCTGCTGCGATAGAAATGAAGATACCCTTGCCCGATACTTTCTTCGATCCGACCAACGCTTTCTTATACGCGAACCCGTTCAACAGGATGGCAACCGTGATCAGGGCTACGCCGATAAAGATGTACAAAGGTTCTCCTTTAGCCGCTCCGAAATAGTTAACCAATACGCCCAATACCAACGCCAGCCCGATCCCGACCGGAAAAGCCACCGACATGCCGCAAATCGCAATAGCTGCCGACAGCAAGATATTGGCAGCATTAAAGACAATGCCACCCACGAAAGCACTCCCTAAAGATCCCATATCGGCTTGTGCCAAATTAAATAGAAACCCTTGTCCCTCAGAGCCGAAACTACCCAGTGTAAAAGCGGAAAAAATGGAAAAGAGCAACACGCCGATCACATAATCCCAATAAAAAAACTCATACCGCCAAGTCCTCGAGACCAGCTTTTGTGTATTTCCCCACGATCCCCAGCAGAGCATCGTGACAACACAAAACAGGATCGCTAATGAATAATCTTGTACTATAAACATAACTTTCTTATTTTGAGACAGGTTGATGCATCATATAATTTTCAATCAGAACAGCCATTTCCGCCGCCGGCACTTTCTCGATCAAGCGAAGGTCTCTGCCTTTCCCGTCCGGTGTCCAGCTATTGGCTCCTCCATCATTCACGACACGGAATGTCCCGCGCTCTACATTATAATAGGGTTCATACCCCTTGACGGCCACCAGCACAGCCGTAAGGTCCCAGCTCATCCGGCCGTCCGGATCACCTTCGGCAAAACAAAGCAAATAGGCGTCTTTCACCGGGCTGCCCTTCACATCCATCTGCACTAGCTTCTTTCCGGTAAAGATCACATTCCCGATTTCGAAACCACTGAATATGATTTCTGTAGGCCATTGCTCCGCCACTACACGGGATGCCGGGGTATCGCAATAGACATTAAATTCTTTCCCTTCAGGGAACAAACCGGCCATCGAGACCACGCGTTTCACCTTCTTAGCAACTAAATCACGGCCGGAAAGCGGACTATACTCGTCACCACCGGAAAGCAAAAGGTCCTTTAGATTGGTGAAAAAGCCGATCGTACAGACCACAACGCTGCTATCCGGCTGCGTACTTAAAATCCGGCGATAGACCTTCACTGCATCCGGAGCATCCGAGGTTTTTGCCGTTTCATGTGGATAACGAGCCGGAAGCTCTTCGGTCCACTTCGTCTTATGCCAAGTGGTCAGCGAAGCACCTCCTTCGCTTTTCGGAGCACCGACAGGGATATCCGGCCGGTTGAAATAGGTATTCAGCACTTCTATGCAGGGTACGACATGCTCGTCCTTATTGGACGAAACAGTCGCTAAAATATTCACTTGCCCGCTATCTGCCAACGCATGCATCAGAGCCATCGCACCTACATCGTCATAATCCGGCCCCAAGTCCGTATCCAGTATCAGATTGACAGGTTGCACCATTGTTTCTTCCGGAGCAGTAGCAGCCGGTTTTCCAGAACAGGCCGCCAGCAAAGCAGCCAAACAGATAAAAAGAATTGATTTCTTCATGTTATTAAATTTATAAATGTCACATATTGTTCATTGGCAGCACACACATAACCTTTAAGCACGATTCCGGTTCCGTCAAGCACGATTAGCAACAAAATAAGATTTATATCAACCGAAAATATCCACTTCGTTCCTATAAGGAGCAGACGACTGTGCCCCAACACGTGTCACCGAGATAGCCGAAGCCTTGCAAGCGAACCGGGCGGCTTCTTTCAAGCTTCGCCCTTCGGACAAGGCGACAGTCAGAGCACCATTGAACACATCGCCGGCAGCAGTCGTATCGACAGCTTCCACTTTCAGGGCAGGAACCATCTCGGCCTTTCCGTTGCTATAAATAAGTGCACCTTTCGATCCCAGCGTAATAATGACATGCTGCACTCCCATTCCCGAAAGGGCACGGGCGGCTTCACCAGCCGATGATTCATCTGTGATCTTCACGCCAGTAATCATTTCCGCTTCCGTTTCGTTCGGCGTGATCAAATATAAATGACGGAGCAGATCCGCCGGTAACGGATGTGCCGGAGCTGGATTCAAAATCACTTTCTTCCCTTTTTGCCAAGCGATATCAGCGACAAAGCATACGGTTTCCATCGGAACCTCCAGTTGCATCAAGACCAGATCGGCTCGCTCGATAGCCTCCTCCGCCTTCTCCAGGTCAGACGGCAGAAGGTTGGCATTCGCACCCGAAGCGACGACAATGCAATTTTCCGCTTTTTCGTCCACTGTGATCAAGGCTACGCCAGAAGGGTTCCCGGAATCCGAAAAGACATAAGAAGTATTAATGCCCTCCTCCTCGAAAAGTTGCTGTGACTGGTGACCGAAAATATCGCTTCCGGTCTTGCATATAAAAGTGACGGGACCTCCCAGACGTGCTATCGCCACAGCCTGGTTCGCCCCTTTTCCTCCGGGATTCATAAAGAATGTTCCACCCAAAATCGTTTCACCCGGACGAGGCAAATGAGCGGCCTTTATAACCATATCGGTATTGCTACTACCGACCACCAAGATTTGTCGCCTGGATGTTTGTGTTGTGTCCATGTTCTATTTCGTATTAAATTATGAAGCGTTACAAATATAATACATATATCACTTCTTTTTTCCACATAATTCTTTGGGAAAGATAAACCCAAATCTTACTTTTGTAAAAAGTATACACAGACATATAACTTACAGACAAGCAGATAAGTTTATGAAACAGGCCACAAAGCTCAACCAGATCATCCTATTGATTCAGTCGCTTTCCAAAGCGGAAAAACGATATATCCGTCTCTATACCAACCTGCAAAACGGGGATAAACATTATATGGTTTTATACGACCTGGCCTGTGAAGGTTTCTCCGCCGAACAAATATACGAGAAGTTTTGCAGCGAAGTGAACGAAAAAAGCTTTGAGATGGCGGCCAAACATCTTTATCGGGTACTATTGGATTGCCTTGTCCTATTGCGGGAAAAACAGGACATACAGACGACAATTTTCAATTATATCACAAAAGCCGGTATCCTTTTCGAACGGGAGCTTTTCAACAATGCATTTGTCGAATTGGAAAAAGCAAAGAAGCTGGCCACTACATATGAAAACGACCCGCTGCTCCTCCTGATCTATCGTACGGAATTGAAATATCTGAGCACGCTCGGCTTCGAAGGCATCAGCGAGAAAGAGCTGGTCGGCAAGCAAATGCAAATCAATGACGTGATGAAATATGCCCGCAACACGAACCTCCACCTGCAACTATACGATATTTTGAAACACCGCATCACCTATAAAGGGTACGCCCGTTCGAACAAGCAAAAAGAGAATCTGAACGATCTTGTTTTAAGCGAACTGAACCTGATCGCCAACCATTCCTACCAGGGATTCGAGGCACACAAACTTCACCTGTTGTTCCAGGCTACCTATTACCTGAATGCTGGAAACTATAAATCGGCAATCCGTTTCTACCAGGAACTGATCGCGCTTTTCGAAGCGAACCGGCATCTGATCCTCAACCCGCCGATCTACTACCTAAGTGCTATAGAGGGGGTACTGAACAGCCTGCATGTTGCCGGATTATATCGGGAAATGCCTTTTTTCTTATCCAAACTGAAAGAAATCGGCACGGGCAACCACCCTACAGAGTTCCTGATGGAAGTACAAGGACACTCCTACCTGTATGAACTTTCGGGATTGCTCAACACCGGACAATTTGAAGCGGCAACGCATCTTGCCGAAGCCCATACCGACTTTTTATCAAAGAAAGCATCCATGACCAGACCAGAAACCCAGCTAAAGCTGGCTCTTTATTCTTCCATCCTTCATCTTTGCCTGGGAGAACCGTCAAAAGCTCGCAAAAGTATGAAAAAGATACTCGGCTCCGACAAATCCTTCCACACATTGCCGTCCTACAAAACAGCCCGCCTCGTCAACCTCCTGATCCAAGCGGAACTGGGGAACTATGACTTTTTTGCAAACGAAATAAGCTCCATCAAGCGGACAATCAGCTACGAGAAGCAGATGTATATCACCGAAAAACTACTTTTCCGCTTCCTGATGGCCCACCCCTTGCCCATCTATAGAAAAGATCGGGAAAAGTTGTGGGCACAATACCAAAAGGATATCACACGTATCCGACAGGACAAATATGAAAAACAGCTTCTCAAGACCTTTGATTTCACAGCTTGGATTGAGAGCAAACTAACAAACATCCCCTTCCGGGAGATTTTGTATTCTGAATGATCCGGTTATACACGGATCTTATGTCCGCTTAACGCATAATAGAAAATCATCAGATATGCAGGGAAACAGATCCAGTAGGCCTGCTGCAAATCACCAAATTCATCGGCCAGCCAGCCGAACAGTAACGGGAAGATGGCACCGCCCACAATAGCCATTACCAACAAGGAAGAACCGGTTTTGGTGAATTTTCCCAAATCCTTCATTGCCAATGGCCACAGAGCCGGCCACATCAGAGAATTGGCAAGACCTAACAGCGCGACAAACCAGATAGAAACATGTACAGGAAGGAATACGACCAACAAAGAGCTGGCCACACCGATAATCGCACAGATAAACATCGCTTTCTCCTGTGAAATATATTTCGGGATGAAAAATACGCCGACCAGATCCCCAGCCACCATACCGATCACCGTATACGAAGTGTAGACCTGCGGGTCCGCCAGTCCGATCGATTTGGCATAATCCACGATACTTGCCATCGCGAGTGTCTCTACGCCGACATAACAGAGCAACGATACCAGCCCCAACAATAGGTGCGGGAACTGCCAGATGCTCGTCTTATTGGAGGCATAAGCAGAGGCAGCCGACTCCGTATCGTTTTCATCCTCTCCTTCCGCTTTTACTTCCGGCAGCGGGACAAATGCAACTAGAATTCCCAAAACGACAAAAATACCGGAAATGAAATAGAACGGCATCTTGATATCTTCCAGTTTCACGTCGCTCAGGTTCAGGAATACGCCAAGGAAAATCGGAGCGATCGCCCAAGCAGCCTTATTGGCAATCCCCATCATACTCATACGGGTGGCAGCACTTTCCAACGGGCCCAGAATCGTAATATAAGGATTCACAGCTGCCTGCAACATCGTATTACCGATACCGCTTATGAAAGAGGCAAGCAGGAACATGGAAAAACTCTTATTTTCGGCAGATGGAATAAACAAATACAATCCGACGGCAAAAAACAGAAAAGACAGGATCATCGTCTTCTTATATCCGATCGCCTTGATAATAAGTCCGCAAGGATAACCGAAAATAACAAAAGTGGAGAAAGTCGCTGCCAAAACCAGGTATGATTCAGCAGTAGTCAGATCCAATGCAGTACGCAGGAACGGAATAATCAATCCGTTAATACCTAAGGCGAAGCCAATCATAAAGAAAAGTACGCCAATAACAACCAAAGGGAATAGATACCCTTTTGAAGCAGAGTTTGTGTTTTCCATGTTTATTTGTTTTTACGTTTATAAAAGATTTTCGACAAATGTACAGATATTTTCCCAATAGCCGGTGTCAGAAGGTTCATTATTTCTAAACCGGACACAGATTTTGCTGACGATGTAAACGAACAGGTTAGTGTATATCAGCAAAAACAGTAATCCGGGGCATAATATCGGTAATTTATCTACAAAAAGAAAAAGAATACATGCCGACCTTTGCAAAAAATTCAATGCAATAAATTCAAAAATATGCCGGCCAATGCCATTTTTAGCGGCATGCCGGCCCAATCAATACGGAAGATATGAAAAAAATAATAACATGGGCATTGTTGATGGCTGGAGCCACGGCAATGGAGGCTGAAAACAGGATAATTGAAGAGAATATAATTCAAACTGATAACAAGAATATAGTAATGGAAAACTTAGAATTGACAAAAGAATGGGATAAGATTTTCCCGAAGAGCGATAAAGTGAATCACAGTAAAGTAACGTTTCGCAATCGCTATGGCATCACGCTTGCCGCCGATATGTACAGACCAAAGAATGTAAATGGGAAAATGGCGGCTATCGCGGTATCCGGCCCATTCGGAGCTGTGAAAGAACAAGCGGCAGGCCTCTACGCACAGACAATGGCCGAACTCGGTTTCCTGACCATCGCCTTCGATCCCTCCTACACCGGAGAGAGTGGTGGAACACCCCGCTATGTAGCCTCTCCCGATATTAACACCGAGGACTTTTGCGCAGCTGTGGATTACCTCTCTACCCGCGATGATGTCGATCCCGAACGCATCGGTATCATCGGTATTTGCGGATGGGGAGGTATGGCGCTCAACGCTGCCGCGATCGACACCCGCATCAAGGCCACAGTCACTTCCACGATGTACGACATGAGCCGGGTAAACGCAAACGGTTATTTCGACTCCATGGATGCCAACCAGCGCCATGAACTTCGCCGCCAGCTCAACGAACAACGTACGGTAGACGCGAAGAGCGGCTCATACGCACTTGCCGGTGGAGTGATCGACCCGCTGCCCGATGATGCTCCCTGGTTTGTAAAAGACTATCACGACTATTATAAGACCAGCCGTGGTTATCACAAACGCTCACTCAACTCCAACGGAGGATGGAACAAGACATCGGCTCTTTCATTCATCAACATGCCCCTACTCGCTTACAGTAACGAAATCCGCAGTGCCGTACTCGTGATACATGGTGAGAAAGCCCATTCCCGCTATTTCAGCGAAGACGCATTCAAAAAACTGACGGGTGACAACAAAGAGTTACTGATCA
>ERZ773164.3516-NODE-3516-length-10564-cov-4.639071_pt1 | contig 10564 bp, 10 predicted proteins | sample MGYA00511917_ERZ773164 | MGnify/ENA primary metagenome ERZ773164 (study PRJEB29015, sample SAMEA2737847) | human gut metagenome | biome: human gut; feature: human-associated habitat; material: faeces | place: China | collected 2012 ...
AGTTCCACATGCGCTACGGTAAAGCCGCGCAGAAACTCGGGATAGTGAACTATATTACGCGTGAATACCTGCATGAGATAAAGCTGTTTGAGTTGTAAACGTAATCCTCAAAAAACTTTTGAAAAGAAATACTTTCATATTGCCCCTGTTCCTGCTGCTGTCCTGCCTTGCAGACCTGCATTCCCAAACCCTTGCCTTGAAGAGCGACCTGCTGACGGGAGCGCTTTCCTCGCCCAACCTTTCCGTGGAGGTCAAACTCTCCGGGCGGTTTACGCTGGAAGCGGGTTTCCACTACAACCCTTTTCCGGCAGGTGGTGACAAGCGCTGGAAACACTGGTTCGTACAGCCTGAGCTGCGTTACTGGATGTGCCAGCCCTTCGGCGGTCACTTCTTCGGCGCGCACCTGATGTACGGGGTATATAATGTAGGCGGCATGAAACTCCCGTTTGGGCTCTTCAAGGGCATCCGCTCTTCAAGATACGAGGGCGACTTTCTGGGACTGGGCGTATCATACGGCTACCACTTCATCCTTTCACCCCGTTGGAGCATCGAGACAAGCCTCGGCGTCGGATTCCTGCACTCCGGTTATGAACGTTACCGCTGCCTGCATTGCGGTGAGCAGACCGGTGGCGGTCATAAAAACTTCATAGCTCCGACCCGTGCCTCGGTATCGCTGGTATACCTGATAAATTGAGAGTTGGGAATTGAGAGTTGGGAGTTGGAAGATGAAAATTGAAAGCGGTTTATAATTAGTAATTTGTAATTAAAGATAGAGCATGAAAAACTTAATCCGTATTCCTCTGACATTGGCACTTCTGTTCGCCATATGCAGCTTCTGCCCCGGGCAGGAGTTCTACCGGGGAGAACTGTTTGTCACCGGACAGCATTTTTCGCTGACTGACGGACACCTGACCGTGGAACTTTCCGTAGACTTTGAGAACCTGCAGATGCCTTCTGACGAATCCCTGACCGTGACCCCCGTGCTTAAAAGCGGTGAATCCGAGCAGGAACTTCCCTCCGTCCTCATCAACGGTGCGGAGAAACAGAAAGTGTATCAGCGTACACAGGCATTGTCCGCGGGCAAACGTAACGGCAAGGCGCGTACTTCGCCCATCCCGGCGGTCGTAATCCGTGACGACGCTGCGGTCTCCCGCGCGTTTACCTATAAGGTTTCTATCCCTTACGAAAAGTGGATGGAACAGGCCGTCCTCCTGCTCCGCTCTCAGGAATGTGCCTGCCACGGGCGGAAAGGGGATATCTACGAGGATAAGATAGCGGACGGCCTCCGCCTGCCGAAGCTGAGGACCTCCCCGTGGGATGCGGGTACCGACGCCGGTTTCCTTTCATTGGTAAACTTCATCCGGCCCGCACCGGACAAGGACACGCTGCATTGCATAACAGGTTCTATCCCGTACTTTGACCGGGAGGAAGACCGGGAGGATGGTAAGCAACTGGGCGAACTCTCCGAGGAAAAGCAGAACTTCGAGATTTACTACCGTCTTCGTGACGCCCTGCGTGAGGTACGTCAGGAGACGGGCACGGAACTGGCTAAAGTCCGTGTGACGGGCTATGGCGCCCCCGTGGGTAACCTGAAGAAGAACGAGACCAACGCCCTGATACGTGCTCTTAAACTGAAGGAATACCTGCGTGAAAACCGTCTGTCGGGCAAAGCCCTGCTGGAGGTGGACTGGATTCCTGAAGACTGGGACTCGATCACCAGCCTGGTTAGGGGAAGCGATATGATGCTGAAAGATGCCACCCTCGACCTTATTGATAATGTGGAGATTGGCAAAGGCCGCGAACGTATGCTGATGTCTCTTGCCGACGGCAAGCCTTACAGGTATCTCTCGGAGAAGATATTCCCGGCGGTGATGCGTGTGGACTACCGGATAGAATACACGCGCAAGCCTCTGGGCGCTGTCGAAAGCCTCCAACTGCTGCGCAGTGGAAAACAGCGCGCCCTGCGCCTGAACGAGTTCTTCGCCGTGGCGGGCAGCTATCCGGCAGGTTCCACCGAATACAATGACGTCCTTGACCTTGCTGCCAGACTTTTCCCGGACAGTCCGGAAGCCAACATCAATGCCGCTGCGGTTGCCTTGAGCAAAAAGGAACTGTCCAGGGCACGCGGGTATCTGGAGCGTTTCGCCACCCTCCCGATGGCTTATAACAATATGGGCATCCTCTGCCTGCTCGAAGGTAACCGTGACAAGGCTGAGGTGTACCTTACGATGGCTGCCGCGGCCGGAGTGGAGCAGGCTGTTAAGGCACTGGAGAAATTAAAAGCAGAGAATTAAGAGATAAATAATACAGAATAACCATAAACGGTATAATAAACCATAAACGATATAATATATGAAAACGAGTAATTACTTATGGGCGATGCTGGCAACGGCCACCCTTTCACTGACCGCATGCGGCAGCGATGAAAATGAGAATGTAATCCAGCCGAAGGAAAAGACTGCAAGACTTGAACTGACCTTGGTGGGAACACCGGCGGACAGCCGTGCTACGGGGACTTTGCCTACCACTGATGAATCCCAGATCAACCGCCTGACTGTGGCTGTATTCACCGGAGCGTCGGGCAACCCTGTCAATGCCCTGCGGGAATTCACGGGCGATGACATCAAGGCTGCAACAAGTGGTACCGGCAAGAAGATTACGATGCTTTGCGAACCCGGCAACGGACAGACCATTTATGTGGTGGCCAATGCCTCTACAGGACTTTTTGCGGGAGTTACCAACCTTGCCGGTTTTAAAGCCAAGCTGATGCTACTTTCGGAAACCACCAAGGCTGCTGGAGCCGGTGCGGCAACGGATACGCAAAAGGCCAACAACCTCCCGATGCTGGGAAGCGCCATCGGAAAGGATTTCACGGCGGGAACGGAAACCGAGGCGGAGATAGCCCTGTCCCGTCTTGTGGCGAGAGTATCTATCAGCAGCATCAAGACGGCTTTCGATCCGGTGGGGCGGTTCAAGGATGCGACGTTCAAGGTAACAGGTGTATATCTGAAGAATGCCAACAGTTCCGTCAATGCGGACAAGACGGGTAGTGTTCTTGTTCATGGAGGTGACGGGAGTACCGATACAAAAAAGTACCTGTACGAGACAGTTTCCACCCATACAGCCAATACGGAACTCACTACCCCTTACTACTTCTACACATTTCCGAATGTTTCAAATACACCGACCAAGCTCATCATTAAAGGCATGTTTGATGCGGATGGAGGTGGATCCAGTGCTTCCGTGCCCCGGTATTATCCCATTGTTATCAACAAGAAACAGGCTAACACCACTATTGCGGGAGGGGCAGGTACTGACAAGGGTAGTATCGCTCTCAACACTAAATACGTGCTTACCGCCGTCATTAAGGGTGAAGGCGCCCCCGACGATAACACGGATATAGACCCCGCCACCCTCCAACTCACGGTCACTGTTGCTGATTGGGCGCTCACCATCAGTCAAAATGTAACTTTCGAGTGATAATTTATACGAGACTGACATTATAAACCAATCCGTAGCAGCTATGCGAGTATCCGGAACATCCTCCATCTTTCCGCTCTTTCTTCTTTTTCTCCTCTGCTGCGCCTCGTGCGTACGTGAGGATATGGAAGGTTGTGCCCGTTACGAACTTCATGTCCGCGCGGTGGATGCTGACGGGAACGACCTCACCGGAAGCGGGGCCTTGCAGAAATCGGATATCTACCTCTTTAATGAGCAGGGCTTCGTCAGGATGATTCCCTCCGATGGCTTTTCTGACTTCTATTTTGGAGAGGACAAGGGCGAACGTCTCACGCTGGTAGCCTGGGGAAATCTGAAAGAAGATAGCCTGATTACTACGGATATAGCGCCGGGCACCCCTCTGAAAGATGCGAAACTTCAACTCCGGCAATACACTCACGGCACGCATCTCCCGCTAACGGACCTGTTCTATTGCCGCAAGGAAATAGGGGAAACGGAGACCCGTAGCGTGGAAGGTGCGGACATTACACTCGTAATGGAACGTATGGTGGCGGGTCTCAGCATACGCACGCGTTATCTTTCCGAGCGTTATCCTTACAAGGGTGAACCGTACCGCTTCATAGTGCACTGCACCAGTACGGAAATAGATTTCACGGGCGAGGCTGCCGGAAGCGGGGCCGGATATGAACCGGCTTCCGTTACCGACGCTAAAGGGGATGTCTATGCGCCGCCTTTCCATATCTTCCCTACCGGAGAGGGGAGGCCGTTGGAAATTGACATCTACCGGAAGGGGGAGAAATTGCTGACTATCACCGAAGACAATGAATTCCGTCCTTTGTATGCTCCTGTGGGTAAACAGACTAACATAGATATTGACTTCCGCTATGCGGAGGTGAAGGTCGTTGTGAGTGTGGTTCCCTGGGGTACGGTCAGTCAGGATGTGGAAATGTAATCCGGATGTAGAAATGTAAGTAAGAATACAATGATCAGGTTATTTGAATACAGAGTATACCGTACACAGGAAGAGCCTGTTCCATTTTGCTGGAAAGTGCTTTTCGTGCTGTTCATGCTGGGCACGTTGTTGGCGATGACGGCTGTTTGCAGTTCCTGCCAACCGGAAGAGGATATGGAGGCGATAGGTGCGGAGGAAGATCTGCCCGCTACCATCCGGCTGGAAGTGCAGGGTGAGGAACTGGTGAATATCGCTACCCGTGATATAAATGAGAGTGTGGTCAGTAATCTTCATATTCTGGTGTATAACAGTTCGGGTGAACTGATCGGTCAGAAATATCAGACGGGTAGTTCTACGGTTACCGTGAATACCCGTAGCGCTACCGGGTGTACTATCTACGCCATTGCCAATACGGGCAAAGCCGACTTGTTCAAGGGATATGCCATACATAAGGAGTCTTATCTGAAAAGTATGGTATATAGTCTTACCAATTGGGACGACCTGGGTAAAGGTACTAATTTGCTAATGACGGGAAGTATGAAGAGTGTGAATATCAAGGCGGGGGCACAGACTTTAGCAACAAGTTTGGCACTGACCCGCATGGTTGCACGAGTTGAGTTGAAAATCAAAGTGAAAGAAAGCAGTGGGATTACCATTACGGATTATTCCGTAAAGAATATCCCTTCACGTTCCTATTATATTGCCCGCGCATCGGAAGATGCCGTTCAGACTGCTACTGCCGCACATTGGAAAGAAAGCGGTGTTATCGCTGCGTCCGGAGCAACTTCGGTAAGTAAGACTTTCTATATGTTTGAGAACCGTAGGGGGACTAAATCCATTTCCGCCCAGAAGGACAAAACGACTGCCAATGCACCTGCCAAGGCTACTTACGTAGTTATTCACGGATTGGTGGGTGCTGTAACCGTGACGTGGACCGTATATCTTGGCGAGAACAATACAAGTGACTTCAATATCAAACGGAACGGTAACTATACATATAATATTACTTTGAATGACATTGCGGCAACAGATACAAGGGTTGTTGTCGATTTTGCGGGGACAGAAGATTTGAGTAGTGCAGGCACGGCCAATTGTTATCTTGCTAAAAAGGTAAACACATGGTATAAGTTTAAAGCTACGGTAAGAGGAAATGGAGCTGCCACCGCAGCATTGATATCCCCAACCGGAAGTGCTTTGGCTGCTAATGCTGCAATCAACCCTGCAAGTGCAGAGCTTGTTTGGGAAACGAATGGCCATGGGAAAATCATTCAAGGAGTGATTTTAAAAGACGGATATGTCTATTTCAAAACCGGTCCGACAACAGAAGGGAATGCGGTGATTGCAGTAAAAGACAGAAGTGGCAACGTATTGTGGAGCTGGCATATCTGGAAAACTCATTTTAATTTGGCGGAAATGCCTACACAAACATATAAGACGAATCCGAGAATAATGAATGCATCGCTCTATTACAATGGCTTGATTTCCCGTAATTTGATTATGATGGATCGCAATGTAGGCGCTGAAGCTGAGATACTTTATAATTCAGATACAAAAGAAAAGACTTTGAGCTTGTTTTATCAGTTTGGAAGAAAAGATCCGTTTCCTGCTGGAAAAAATAAGGCGGGTGAGATAAGTATATATGATAAAGATGGGAATCATCTTGATGAGCCTGCGTTAAGAGGAGATAAATATATCAAAATGAATAGTTTGATTTCTAGAGAAACGGCAAGTATCATAGCTTATGCTATTGCTCATCCTCTAACATTTATTTTATATGATATGGCTGATGTTAATACGGAGTATATACCATCATATAACTGGATTTATGGTGCTTTCTCTCCGACAACAGCCTGGAAAGCTTCTAATAATTTGTGGGGTGGTGATGTTAATGGTGTAAGCAGTTTAGCACTTGATACGAAATTTATTCAAAAAACGATTTACGATCCCTGTCCTTTGGGCTGGCATATGCCTCCCCAAGATGTTTGGACTAACTTTACAACAACGAATACAGGAGAAATCCCTCCTATGCTGGATTATAATACAACGATTCCTACCTACTATAATTCCCCAGCTGAAGAGAAGATAAATGTGACAGTTGAAGGCGGAGGCTTTTTTAAGACAACGGTTTATGGACGTCGATTTTTCATTTCTTCCACATCAGGCGAACAGGCTTTTTATCCGGCAGTCGGTTATAGATATGGTGGTAATGGGCAAGTCTATAATATCGGCTATTATTGTTGTGTGTGGTCATCGTCTCCATATGATAACTCTTCATCTTTTGCCCACTATTTGGGTGCAATAAATGAAGGGGTGGGACCTACGAGTGCTGCGGGCAGAGGACATGGATTTCCGGTGCGTTGCGTTAAAGAAACGCCTTGATGAGTAAATACCGTTTTTTGAAATCACCACACTAACATCTTCCGTCTATAATCCATGGACAGCCAATATTGATGTTTTAATATATCCGACAAGAAAGAACGCTCAATCAATACCTTTATCATCTGATTTTCTTTTGCAAATACATCTATTTTCGTTTTACTTATTCAATAAATTAACGCAACTATATACTTTATTGTACCAGCGATTGCGTATAATGACTGGCTGGACTTTAATGTGCCAATTTATGCTTTAATATATTATCCAATAAATGGCATGACTATTATCTCACTAGCTCTTTGACCTTAAGATTTGATATTTTATCAACTTTTTCTTTATATCTAATCTTACCTTGATATTGTTTTGGAGATGATTGACAGTTCTTTAATTCTTCTAAAAATTCTTTGGTAACGTCTAACTTATTATTGTAACATATAATTCCTGTTATAGAAGGAAGATGAGTTTGATAGTGAGTTTTCTGATGACTAATCACAAAACCATTTTTTGTGATTATTTGAATAATATCGGGAACCAGTTCTTTAAAATCAACAGAAGATGAAAAAGTTAAATCGTCCACAAAAGAAGTGAAAGATATGTTGTGTTTTTGAGCAAATAAGCTTAATTCATTTCCTGTTTTTGTAAAAACCAAATTTGCAATGTAAGTAGAAGTTGGGGCACCTTGAGGAACATGCCCTTTAAAAGTAGTTAACTTTGTTAGTAAACTCGCAACGTCAGGAGAAAAGTTGTATGATATAAACATTTCATACACCATTTTATTCGTTATGCTAGGGAAAAAGTTGGTTAGGTCTGTTATAAACTTAAACTTTTTACCTTGGTGTACTTTGGCGTTTAATACATTATCTTTACCTTTTGTACCTCCAAAAATGTATGTAGGAACGGGTATTTTTTTTAGTATTTCTCTATTGATTTTTTTCTGTATCTCTTTTAACTCCAACAAACTTGGATTGATGATTCGTTTCTTCTGATTTCCAAATTTATCAGTTTTAGGTGTTCCATTTTTATTAAATTTCTCTATTGCATATTCTTTATAATAATGGGGTATCGTCTCTTTGCGTGCGAAAGACAATAATTCTTTTTCAGAAATTCGTAGTGTATATGCAAGATGTTTAATGCTCTGTATCATATTATTTTTCAATATCGTCAGAAAAGAATTGATTTATAAGTGATTTTATAGATGGCATTAAAAGTTCATATGCTTCCTGCTTTCGTTTTACTATATCACTTTTTTCAAGTGAAAGAAAATATAAAATAGGTAATGGCAAATTTAGATTTTCTGCTATTTTTCTAAGTAAAGATGTAGTGGGTTCTTTTACATTATTCTCTATTTGCGATAGATAAGTTTGAGTTATCCCACACATTTTAGCAAATGATTGTTGCTTTAATCCCTTGCTTTTTCTGGTTTCTTTTATGATTTTTCCTATATTCATTATTTTATAAAAAAGAGGGGGTACAGATTAAAATAGAAGATCTTTAAAAGATATAAAAAAACGAGCTATAACAGAAACTGAATTTAAAATAGAAGTCCAATCAATTGGGACTTGCTGTTTTTGCAGCTCTAATTGCTTCATACAATCTTGTAAAAGAACTCTTTCTTCATCTGTAAGTGAACAACGGTTTTTTGAAAGGATAGTACTTATTCCTTGAATAAGACTATCAATGTCTTGTTTGATAATTTTTGTATTCATACGAATATTAATTTAAAGTTAATACTAAGAGGTTTACCTCCTGCCGTACTAAATAAACCTAGTAATAACCATATTCGTTGTTCACTATATAATCCCCTCATATTCCTGCCGTAGAAGTTACGGCTTATAAATGGGTGTTTATCTGGAAAGTAAGAATTATTATATTCCCCCTATTATTAGGAAATACATCACTAATCTATCCCTTACCAAACATAACGTCATAGTTGCAATCTACGTATCTAATTCATGTTATAATGAATAGCTTAGATTTATACAAATATGCTTTCCGCTTCTCAATTTACCTTTCGGTTATGCAACTTAATGCACTTCAAGTATTGGTTATTTAGGTTGTATCAAACACTTTTCAAAGAACGATGATGCAAATATAATGCATTATTTTAATTAGTAGTTAATATTTTGAGACTAATTTTTAAATTTAACTTTTAAAAACATTTAGGTGTGAATTTATTCTTTTGAATTTCATGTGATCTCTTTGTGTACCTAATAATCCTTATAAACAACGAAAGGGCATGCCAGTTTCCCAGCATGCCCTACTAATACTTTGATATGAAGTTCTATTGTCTATGGCATAGCGCAAATGTCACTTAACGGTTTATTACTTAGCTGTTGGGGCTCAGACCAATTCTCTCCATCAACAGACGTTGAAACATATCCACCATAGACAGGGTTGAAAACAATACCTGTCATAATAAATTTCCCTTTTCCATGTGTTATATCCATAATTTGCATACCAGATTGTATCACTTTTATCGGTGACCAGTTTATTCCATCTGTTGATACAGTAATTTCACCATTCATAGTTCCTACTACAAATTTCCCATTACCAAAACCTATAGCATTCACGGTGTTGCTTCCTGCAATTACATTAGGAGCAGACCAACTTCTTCCATCCGTTGATGTTATAGCGAAGTTTGCATTGGTAACTTTGCCAATAGCTACAAATTTCCCATTTCCATAGGCAACGTCGTTTATTGTAGCATAGGTTCCTCCTGTATATACTGGATCTGTCCAATTCATTCCGTCTGTTGATGATATAATTGGTGAGCCTTTGTCAATACCGCTACGAGACACTACTACAAATTTCCCATTACCAAATATAATTCTTCTAAAACCAATTTCATTATCAAAATGAATCAGTTCTGACCAGTTTTCACCATCAATTGATGAAGCCGCACATGAATCAAATGCCGAACCTACTACTACAAACTTCCCATTTCCGTATGCAATATTATACCAACCTTTCATTCCTAATGTTTTAACTGGTAACCAATTTTCTCCATCGGTGGATGTAGTGATATAACCACTGTCTGATGTTCCATTTCCTACTGCAACATATTTCCCATTTCCATAGGCAATGCCACTCCACCATACATTGTTATCAGCTCCTACTATCATAAATTCGTTATTAAAGTTAATAATCTTTTCTGTTGAAGGTAATTCTCCCGGTTCTATTGGTTTCTCAGGTTCTTCTGGTTCCTCGGGTTCTTCTGGTTCCTCGGGTTCTTCAACAGGAGGCTTAACCGGAATTTCGGGAATTATAGGCTCTTTGTCGCACCCAATCAATAATCCGGTACACAGTACCATCATACAAAAGATTTTTGTTTTCATTATTTTTACTTGTTTTGCCCTGCAACCATTTGAGCGAGATGTTTTCAAGAAAGTGAGTTGCATCCTTACAAAGGCACTTTCTTGTTACTTAATTTACACTTGTGTCTTTATGATATTGCCACTAGCTCCAACCACAATAATTGCAACAGGACCAATAATATCCCCTTCCATTACTAATTGATTATTGGCGTAAGTGCCCTTTACAAAGAAGCCAGAGATTGCTTCAATTTCACTCCTTGTCGGACATCGAGTCAGTTCCGAACTAAATGCACCCGCCTTGAGCGTGTTACAAAACGCTCTTGTTGCAATTTTACCCATAGGTTTCTCCTTTCTTTAATGATTAATATTTGATATATGTATTATAGACTTTTAGAGAAGAGTTTTTAGGAGTTTTGCCTTTTGGATAATCAAATGAGTAGATACAAGAAAAGGGCACAAACAT
>ERZ773164.3530-NODE-3530-length-10522-cov-3.907137_pt1 | contig 10522 bp, 8 predicted proteins | sample MGYA00511917_ERZ773164 | MGnify/ENA primary metagenome ERZ773164 (study PRJEB29015, sample SAMEA2737847) | human gut metagenome | biome: human gut; feature: human-associated habitat; material: faeces | place: China | collected 2012 ...
CGGAACAGTCAGTCATCGGATCCATGCTTATGGATCGGGAAGCAATTATCGCGGCGTCTGAGATTATCACAGGCGCCGATTTTTACCAGCACCAGTACGGCGTCATGTTTGAGTCGATGGTCGAGCTTTTCAATGAAGGAAAGCCGGTCGATCTGGTGACGCTTCAAAATCGGCTGCGCGAAAAAGATGTTCCGCCGGAGGTCAGCAGCCTGGACTTTGTCCGGGATATCATGACATCTGTGCCGACCTCGGTCAATGTCAAATCGTATGCCAATATCGTGCGGGAAAAGGCAGTCCTGCGCCGTTTGATAAAAGTGAATGAGGAGATTGAAAACCTCTGTTACGGCGGAAGGGACAAGCTGGAGGATATTCTGGCGCACACGGAGAAATCGGTGTTTGACCTGCTTCAGAGCCGCGGAGGCGGAGAGTTTGTGCCGATCCGCCAGGTGGCGTTGAATGTTCTGGAAAAGATTGAGGCGGCGTCGAAGAGCAACAGCACCGTCACGGGTATTCCGACCGGATTTATCGATCTGGATTACCGGACGTCGGGATTCCAGCCGTCCGATTTTATTTTGATTGCGGCGCGTCCTTCGATGGGTAAGACGGCGTTTGTTCTGAATGTCGTCGAGCATGTGGCGGTCAAAAAAGGGCTTCCGTGCATGGTATTCAGCCTGGAAATGTCGAAGGAACAGCTGGTCAACCGTATGCTGTCGATGGAGTCGAATGTCGATTCCCAGAAGCTGCGTACCGGTACGCTGACGGATTCCGACTGGGATGCCGTCGTGGAAGGCATCGGTACGATCGGAAGTTCCAAGCTGATCATCGATGATACGCCGGGTATCTCGATCTCGGAGCTGCGCTCGAAATGCCGCAAGGTGAAGCTGGAGTACGGTTTAAGCCTTGTCATTATCGACTATTTACAGCTGATGAGCGGCAGCGGAAAGAGCGGAGAGAACCGCCAGCAGGAGATTTCGGAGATTTCCCGTTCACTAAAGGCGCTGGCGCGAGAGCTGAATGCGCCGGTTATCTCCCTGTCGCAGCTTTCCCGTGCCTGCGAGACACGTCCGGACCATCGTCCGATGCTTTCGGATCTGCGTGAGTCTGGTGCGATTGAGCAGGATGCCGATGTGGTTATGTTTTTGTACCGTGATGATTATTACAACAAGGATACGGATACGCCGAATATCGCGGAGGTAATCATTGCTAAACAGCGTAATGGTCCGATAGGAACGGTGCAGCTGATGTGGAGACCGGAGCTGACGAAGTTTGCGAATTTGGCGAAATAACGATAGAATCGTGTAAGGGACGGGACCGGATAAATATATGATTGATAAAAGATTATTATGTAAAAAGGAATATGAGAAATGTTTGAATTGATAAAAGAATCGGATCTGGACACCGTCCGCCATTTTTACCGTGCCTTAGCTGGAACCGAGTTTTGTGCCTGGACGGACATCTATCCAGGGGAGCCGGAGCTTCAGTCGGATTTTTCCAGGGATTCGCTTTTTTGTATCCGGGATGATGTGTCGGGGGAGATCGCGGGGCTGGTTTCGATCGATGATGATCCGGAGGTGGAATCGATTCCGTGCTGGTCGGAAGAGCTGCAGCCGTCGGCAGAAATTTCCAGACTGGGTGTGGCGGAGAAGTACCAGAACCGAGGCATCGCACGCGAGCTTCTGGCAGGCGCGATGGAGGAACTTAGAAGACGCGGCTGCAAGAGTGCCCATATGCTGGTGGCGAAGGATAATGTGAAAGCGCTGCGGTCATACGCGAAGCTGGCCTTTGAGAAGGTCGGTGAGTATGTGCTGCAGGGGCATGATTACTGGTGCTTTGAGAAGAAGCTGTAGAATGGAGAGGGGAAATTTAATCCCCTCTTTTTATTTATGTCATTCATTCGCCTTCTACCGTCAGCGAGCTGGCATTTAGCTACGATATGGTAATCGTTCCGATCGATGGTGAAGGAGTTCCGGAACTTGTTTTTTATGTAAATGCTATTCATATTTAGTTTGAACCCCGCATATAGTAGTAGTAAGGTACCGGGGAGGACAAGCAGAATGAATAAGAACAAGCATTACCTGATTTCGGATGCTTCCAGACAGGTGCAGGTGGAGGCTCACGTGCTCCGGTACTGGGAGGACGAGCTGGGGCTTCCGATTCCGAGAAATGAACTGGGGCATCGGTACTATACGGAGTTTCATATCCAGCTGTTCCGTCAGATCAAGCAGTTGAAGGAACAGGGGTACCAGTTGAAAGCCATACGGGGAATCCTCGGAAAAGTGGAAGAAAATCAGAAAACAGAACCGGAAGCGCTTTTGGAAGCGCAGGCACAGGCGGTTTTCCGGGAAACGGGAACAGGAGAGCGTAACATGAGCAGGCAGGAAAATATGGAAATGAAAAAAAATACAGAGGTAGAAAACAAGGAAACAGAACTGCCGCAGGCAGAGGTTTCCCAGCCTCTGGCGGGGGAGAAGATGCGCCAGTTTCAAGAGATCATGAACCAAGTCATCGGGCGTGCGATCGAGGAAAACAGCGAAAAACTGAGCCAGGACGTCAGCTATCTGGTGCATGATAAATTGATGAAGGAGCTGGAATACCTGATGCGGGTCTCTGATGAGCGGGAGGAAGAGCGCTTCAAGCGCCTCGACGAGGTCATCCGCGCGTATCAGCGGGAAAACCAGGGGCGAGCGGAAGCAGCGGCGGCTGCGCCAGGGCGGTTTCCATTTTTCCGGTCCCGTGTAAAGAAAAAGAAATTTGGACGGAATGGGAACAAGATGTGATAAGTTCTGCAAAAGGGCATAAAAAAAACCTGTCGGAAACGACAGGCTTTTTTATGTAGATATTTCGTTTTTGTTTGTGTTTAATTAGCCCTGCTCGATAGCGCCGGTCGGACATACGCCTGCACATGTACCGCAGTCGATGCAGCTGTTAGCGTCGATATCGTATTTGCCATCTCCCTGAGAGATTGCTCCAACTGGACATTCGCCAGCACAGGAACCACAACTTACACAAGAATCAGTAATTACAAATGCCATGATAAAATCCTCCTTTTATATTTATGCGTTTGGCTATATTTTATACTAAAAATGCGAAATATTCAAGGAGAAATTGATGGTTTTCATGTTCTAAAATAAAAGCAATGGAAAAAACCGATTTTTCTGGAAGTCAGTATTCCTACAGGGTCGAGAGCGTTGAGAGCGCGTGCTCCCGGACGATCGTCTCATAATGCTCCTCATAGTATGCCTCAAATGCATTCGGGGCAGCGGCAGTCTTTAATGGTTCGCTGTACTCGGACAGGAGATTGCACAGGCGGTTGAATGCGTCGGTGCTGTCGGCTGTCTGGCGGACAACAAGGTAGTAACGACCATCGGACGGGTGTTTATAAAGCGTGTTCGGTGTTTCGCAGACTGGAGCTGCGATGCGCGCTGCCCGGCAGACCTCGTCGAGGGAGCCGAAAGTAAAAATACGCGCTGCCGGCAGTTTGGAACCTGGCTCTGCATTTTCAGTGGAAGGCGCGTCCGAACCGGTCAGCGGGCTTGCGGCAGTATTTTTGCCATTGTCAGTAAATAGGCTTAAAAGCCCGTCCGCGCCCTCTAAAAGCTCGTTGGCAAGCGCTGTCAGAGGCTCGTCCTCGTTTCCCGGGGAAAAGCGTGAAAAGCGGGTGTCCAGTTCTTCCGGGTCCTCGATCTTGGTAATGATCAGCATGATGCTCTCACTGGAGAGCGGAATTGCTTCCACCATCAGAGGAATATCGTCCGCCTCGAAGCCGACTTCATTCGATGCCTTCTGGATCATTTCATGGAACAGTTTTTTCGCCTTTTCCGTGCCATAGGCGAGTTCGCCCAGATTTAAGTTGCGGGCGCTCAGATCGCTGCTTGTCAGGGTGCAGCGGATCTGGTTTTCGTTGATGCGTTCTATTTTCATGGATTTTCACTTCCTTGTCTTTTGGGTGGTTAAGATACCGAATGCTTCGTGCTTCGCACTTCCGCAATTTTGCAAGACATTCGTAAGCCGCTCATTTTTCTGCGGAAAAAGGCTGCTTACTCATGTTTTGGACTTTGGAACCTTGGTATTCATCATACTATATAATATAATCACTTGGCAATTTGAATATGAAAAAAAAGCATAAAATCTTTCTAAAAACGGTTGCGGGAACCGAGGGGATCGTATACAATGAATCTTGAGAGGTGGTATAGACCGAAAGGAGGCGCGGTACGGAAGCAGCCGTTCTATTTGGAAAATACCAGCTGGAACGTGTGATCGGACGCGGTCGGAGCGGAACTGTTTTTTTAGCCAGGCATCTGGGGCTTGATGAAGAGAGAGCGATTAAGCGTGTCAGGCGGACAGAGAGCGGTTTCATTCAGGAAGCAGCGCTTTTGAAGCGGCTGCGCCATCCGGGAATCCCGATCATCTACGATCTGGAAATTGACGAAAATTATTATTATCTCATCGAGGAATATCTGTGCGGTGAGTCGTTGTATGCCCGAATTGAGAGAACGGGCAGTCTGCAAACGGGAGAGCTTATCCGTCTGGGAATTGAGCTTTGCCGGATCATGAATTATCTGCATTCATTCAAACCAAATCCAATCTTATATTTAGATCTCCACCCCGGGAATCTTCTAATCTGCCGGGAACAATTAAAATTGATTGATTTTGATCAGGCGGCACTGGCGTCTTTGAGCCAGGAACGATCTGTTTGCTATGGAACAAAAGGCTTTGCAGCCCCCGAACAGTACGAGGGAGGGACTCTGGATGAGAGGACCGACATCTATGCCATTGGCGCCCTCCTGTACTATATGGGGACAGGGCATGCCCCAGAGGGGGAGATAAAAGCAGGACAGGGAAGCTGTCGGGGAGATCTGTACATTCTTATGGGGCGATGTCTCAGAATAGAGAAAAAAGAGCGCTGCCAGAGTGTCCGGGAAGTGTTAAAGGCATTGGAAAAACTGGAGGCGCGCATATTTGCAGAACGTCATATACCACTTCTCAGGATTGCCGCAGCAGGCAGCCGGAGCGGAATCGGGGTTACACATACCGCACTTGGCGCGGTCCGATATCTGCGGCAGAAAGGAGTTTCCTGCCTTTACAGGGAGCAGAATGACACGGGGGCAGTCCGCAGGCTGGCATCCTGGTATGGGCTGGCGCCGGATGAACATGGAATTTATTACATGGACGGTCTGGCGTTGAAACCCAGATACAGCGATGTGGTGCAGCTGGAACAGCCAGTGTTTGAAGTGATTTTAGATGACTGCGGAACCGAGCTCCAGACGGTTCTGGAGGGGGAGTATGATTTGATTCTTTTCGTCTGTGGATTGCAGCCGTGGGAGAAAGAAGATTCTCTGCGGGCGATCCGGTTTCTGGGAGCAGAAGAGGGACTCCAGATTTTATTAAATCACAGAAAATGCGGGCGGGATTATCTTCCGGAGGAGGTCCGGCATCTTAGGTATCTGCGGCTTCCGTTTTTAACCCCGCCGTTCGATGCAGGCGGAAGGCGGGGGCAGGAAAATGAGGCAGCGGAGGAGACAGAATTTTTTGAAAGGATTTTCTGGGAGGCAGCTCTCAAAAAAGGACGGGGGACCAGGCAGGCAGCAAAAGAAGGGGGACTCTGGCGGAACATCCGGCGAAGGTGGGAGCGCTTTATGGGTGGATTCCCGTGGCAGTGGAAATAGGAGGAAATACAGATTAAAATCGGAAAACGGGGCGAAAGCTCAAAAGTGGGGCGAAAATTCAGGCAAAAACCAGTGCCAGACACAAAGCAGGTCGGGACAGAACGCTTGGAATGTATCGGGATAGCCGGGAGCGGACCATCGGTTGGGGTGACACACTTTTCGCTTATGACGGCAGCATATCTGTCCGGGGTTCTGTGCCGGCGAACGGCGGTTCTGGAACAAAATGAGAGCGGCTCATTTGCACAGCTTGAAAAGATATTCCGGACGGGAAAAAGAAGGGAAAAACCGGTTATAGACGGGGCAGGACAGCCGTTTGAAATTAGGGGAATTTTTTTCTATCAAAAGGCTGAACGTGCAGAATGGTACGATTGTTCGGAAAGGGGGATGGAGGCGATGGTGATCGACTTCGGAGCCTTGACACAGAAGAATCAGGATGCCTTTTTTCGATGCAGCCGCTGTTTTCTGGTCGGTTCGGTCAGCGGATGGCAGCTGGCAGATTTTGCGGCATTGGCAGCAGAAAAGCAAAAATGGAAAAAATGGTGTGAGTATTTCGTCTCATTTGGAGAAGAGGAAGCTGTAAAAATGGCAGAGCAATATCTGGATATCCGGATCCGGCGAATCCCACTGCAGAAGAACGCATTGATGGTTACGGGAGAGTCCATGACTTTTTTTGGAAAATTCCTACGATAAGCGAGGCAGACCTGGGGTTATAAATTACCGATTATCTCCGAAAGGTCAGAAAAGGCAGAATGGTCTGTTTTCGCGGAATGGAGAAGGTGTGGAATGGTAGTAAGAAAAAGTAAAAAAGAAGAGGCAGAGAGGAGGCGTAGGGAACAGCAGAGAATATTTGTCGAGGGATTACAGCGATATAAGAGTAAAGGAATCCAGATTTTAATTGATGGGAGGGAGTGCAGGCCAGAAGAATACAGGAAGCTGTGTGAGTTCCGGGAGGACGGCTCGTTTTATATGGCTGATTACGTCGGAGCGGAGACAGGAGTGCTGACAGAGATACATTTTGACCGGGTTTACAACCGGTGATAAGAGAGGTGCCGTTTTGTCCGTATCTGGACAGTCCGCCGGATTTTTCTTTCGGAGAAAATGGTGAGAACTGTTTAGATGGTGCTATTACAGTTACTGGGCACGTATGCGTAAACAGTAACCTATTACAGGGAAAATGAAAGAGGAGTTAAGAAAAAAGTCAACATTCCATGGAGCTGGTGTGATATAATAAGGGCACTTAGCGAGGTATTTTCGAGTTTAGTGCTTATGGTATTACCTTAACATACACCGGAGGAAAACATGGAAAGAGGAAGATCAAGGAAAGCACGTTCGGGCTGTCTGGGACGGATTTTCGGGTTTGTGCTGTTTTTAATCGTGGCAGCCGTTGGTGTGATTGCAGCGGTCAAATATATGCCAAGCCGGGAGAGGGCGGATCTGGATGCTCTGTACGCGGCGGGCGGCAGCGACCGGGTGGCGCTGTATCTGAACTATGAACGTCAGGAGGAGAGCGGGGTCTACGTGGACGGGCAGACGTATCTGCCGGCTACGTGGGTAGATGCGAACTTAAATGAACGTTTTTACTGGGATGCCAATGAGGAAATACTGGTGTACGCCCTGCCGGAGGAGATCGTGAAAAGCGACGAGACGACAGTGGATGAGGACGGAAAAAAGATCCTTTACCGGGATGGCGATGCAGTTTATCTTTCACTGGCTCTGATTCAGAAATACACCGATGTGCGTCTGCAGGCGTATGATGGTGAGGCACAGAAGCGGGTTTTCGTGGAAAATAACTGGGATCCGGTCACGGTGGCAGATGCGGCGTGGAGCGCCAAGATCCGCTTAAGAGGCGGCTTGAAAAGCCCGATTGTGACTGAGATAAAGCGCGGCGGGACAGTGACGGTGCTGGAACAGTATGACAACTGGGCGAGAGTCATGACACCGGACGGTCATATCGGATATATGCACAAGTGGAAGATGAAAAATCTGCATGAGGAGACGTTAAAGAGTGATTTTACTGCTCCGGTCTACCAGAATATTTCACTGGATCAGAAGATTGTGATGGTCTGGCATCAGGTAACGATCGCGGCGGCAAACCAGGCGATGGATTCTCTGATTGCAAAGACGAAAGGTGTCAATGTCATCGCGCCGACGTGGTTTACGCTTAGCAGCAACAGCGGCGCGTATGAATCTCTGGCAGATAAGTCCTATGTGGATCGGGCGCATGAAAAAGGTCTGCAGGTCTGGGCGGTACTCGACAATTTCAGCCGCGAATGCAGCAAGAACGTGCAGGCGGAGGTGCTTCTTTCCAGGACGTCTGTGCGCGAAAAACTGATTGAAAATATGATGACAGAGGCGGACCGTTATGGATTTGACGGTATCAATCTGGATTTTGAGAGTTTGAAGACGGCGGCGGGTGTCCATTACATTGAGTTTATCCGCGAGCTGTCGGTTTCCTGCCGTAAGAAAGGGCTGGTGCTGTCGGTCGATAACTATGTTCCGGCGGTATATAACCGTTTCTACAACCAGAAAGAGCAGGGCAACGTCGCAGATTATGTGATTATCATGGGTTATGATGAGCACTATGCAGGCGGCGAAGCCGGTTCTGTTTCTTCGATCGGATATGTCGAAAACGGCATCAAAGATATGCTTTCCCTGGTTCCGAAGGAAAAGGTAATCAACGCAGTCCCGTTCTACACAAGGCTCTGGACGGGAAGCGGCGACAATGCGTCCTCCCGTGCGATGGGAATCTCCGAGGCGACAAAATGGGTGTCGGAGAGCGGCATGGATCTGACCTGGGATGATTCGGCTGGTCAGTATTACGGCAGGCTGGACAGCCAGAACGGCGAACAGCAGCTCTGGATGGAGGAGACAAGGTCTCTGGGACTCAAGATGGATTTAATCAAGAAATACGACCTGGCAGGCGTAGCCGGATGGCGGCTGGGGCTGGAAACCAGCGACGTCTGGGATGTGATTGGCTGGGAGTAGAGACAATTTAATTAAGATTCAATGATTCAAAGTAGGGTGGAAGTCTCATGCGGGAGCGTGAGGCTTCTGCTTTTTTATGTACGAAACGTTTTCGGAAAATCCGCTTGCGTAATAGCGTTTTTGCGTGCTGCACAGGTTTGGTTGACCGCAAAAAGCGCCGGGGATTCCTGAAAATGCGTCGAAAAGGCACTGATTATTCCGGCAAAATCACGAAAACGTGAACGAAACTGTGGAAAAACGATAGATAACAAATCAAATTTGAAAGATGGTGAGAATGAATGGAGCTTTCGTCGGATTCCCCACAAACGGAAATCAACGTGCTATAATGCCATCGAAAGGACGCGCGGAAGGCGAAAGACGCCGGAAAGATGGCGGAGCGCACCGGAGCGTCCCGAAAAAAAGCGTTTGAAGGGAGCAGGAAAAACAATGGGTGATATGCGGATTATGCTGGTGGACGACAACGGCGACCTTCGCCGGGGAATGCGCGACTATCTGGCGCGGCAGGAGGGCATGAAGGTAGTGGCGGAATGCCCGTCCGGTGCGGAGGCGCTCGAAGCGCTGGGCAAGGTGCGCGTGGACGTGATGGTGCTTGACCTCATCATGCCGCAGATGGACGGCTTTGCGCTGATGGAGGAAGTCCGGCGGCAGCAGCTGCCGAATCCGCCGCAGATTATCGTCGTATCGGCGCTGGGGCGCGACGATTTCATCATGCGCGCGGTGCAGCTGGGCGCGCGGTTCTACATGGTCAAGCCGTTTGACATGGCGTCACTGGCGGCGCGCATCCGGGAAAGCTGCGGGCAGGGCGTTGTGCCGCTGGGAACGGCGCTGAACGCAAGCGCACGCTCGCTGTCCATCGACGAAAAGCTGGCGAGCCTGTTCCTGACCATCGGGATTCCGGCGCACATCAAGGGCTACCAGTTCCTGCGGACGGCGGTGAAGATGGTGGTGGACAATCCGGACATGATCAACCGCATCACGCCCATCGAGGACGTCCGAAAGATGTACGACGCCTACCACGAGATGGACATCCGCCATTTCGAGGATGCGTTGAATGAACGCCGCGCCCGCTTCTTCCGGCCGCCTCTGCGCATGCGGCGCATGGCTGCGAAGCTGAGCCAGGCCCAGCTGGCCGTCATCTCCGGCGTGCCGGTGCGCAGCATCCAGCAGTACGAGCAGCGCCGCAAGGACCTGAACAAGGCCGCCGCCGAAACCGTGGCCGCCCTGGCCCGCGCCCTGTTCTGCTCGGTGGAGGATCTGCTGGAATAGCGTCCAGTAGCGATTCGCTGGAACATACGGTTCCTTAATCCGAGGGCTGCGGGCGCCAGCGTGCCTGCAGCCCTCGGGCAACGTTTACCCAACAGCTTATGTTGCGGCGGATGTCAAGACTTTCCTGTCATCGGGTTTTGCGTATACTAGAGGCAAGTCCTGTTCCCGCCATATACTGCGATGGACCGACGTATTATGACGAGGGAGCTCTAGAAGCGGTCGGAACGGAGATTCGCATCCGTTGATGCGAAAGCCGGGATTCCCGATGCGAGCACCCACCTTTTGAGGTGGGTTCATCCTCTGGCGTGGGGCAGGGCTATTTTTGTGCCTCGATTTCGGCCGAAGTGCCTTCCTCGTCCTTCACGGGCACGAGCGACCCGGTGGCGTCGGTAAGTTTCTGCCCGGTTAGGTCGCCCATGGCCTCCTCGATAAGATGGTTGTGCACGTAGGGGGCGACGGCTCGGATAGCGGCATCGGTGGCAGAGGAGGCTTTGGAAGTCTCGGCGATGGTGAAGCTCAGCGAACCTTTGAACCCGTAGTCGCTGATGGACGAGAACGATACGCTGGGCCGTTTCTTCAGCTTGCTCACGCGGGCGACAGCCTTC
>ERZ773164.3541-NODE-3541-length-10495-cov-24.278736_pt1 | contig 10495 bp, 9 predicted proteins | sample MGYA00511917_ERZ773164 | MGnify/ENA primary metagenome ERZ773164 (study PRJEB29015, sample SAMEA2737847) | human gut metagenome | biome: human gut; feature: human-associated habitat; material: faeces | place: China | collected 2012 ...
TCCATTCAGCAAGCGTGTACTAATAGGTCGAGGGCTTGACCACAATTCGCTTGAGACTCTTAAAGTCAACGAAAAAATGTAAGCAGTGATTATTCAGTTTTGAAGGCACGTCCTTCTAAGAAACACTGGACAAAGTACAACAAACATGTTATACTGGTTCAGTCAGATCGGTCGGTGTCGATGACGGTGAGGTTCCACCTGTTCCCATTCCGAACACAGAAGTTAAGCTCACTTGTGCCGAAGATAGTTCGCTGGAAACGGCGCGTGAAAATAGGTAGTCGCCGACTTGAACAGAAAGCTCTGAGAGAAATCTCAGGGCTTTTTTGTTGCACAAAAATATGGAGCGGATTTTGGTCGAAATGATAACAGGACAGGACTTGACAAAAATACTACTATGCAATACAATATAGATAAGCTACTATGTATTACATAATAGGCAAAAGGAGGTATCCAGTGGAAAATAACACACAATTGCTCAAGGGCGTTTTGGAATTCTGTGTTCTGAAATTCATTAGCAGAGAGCCGACCTATGGCTATGAGATCGTGATGCATCTAAAACAGGTCGGGTTTTCTGACTTGAGTGAAAGCACGCTTTATCCGCTGCTGCTGCGGCTGGAGCAGCAAGGAAAGGTTACAGTAGAACGCAGACCTTCCCCTAAGGGGCCGAGCCGGAAATATTATATTGTAACTGAAGAAGGTCGAAAGGCACTTCTTGAGTTTCGGCAGGATTGGTATCAGCTCTGCCAGCTGGTGGAGAAAATTTTTAAGGAGGAGCCATATGAATAAGTATTTTGCGTTGCGAAAGGCAAATCGGATGCGTACAAAGCTGCTGAACGAAAAAAGCCAGGAGCAGCTGAAAGAAGTGATCCGGTATCTTCGCCGGGTCAGCTGGGATTTCTGCGGCATTGAACTTGTGTGCAGCGATCTGCTTGATATTTCCATCCAAGCCAATGCAGAAAATCAGGAACTGTTCGATTCGATTTCGGATGCAAAAACCTTTGTAGAGGAGGTCAAGCCATGTTTGAAAACACTGAGAGCTGCGGATTACTTCTGGTTTGTTGCACCGCTGTATTTCTTCTTTGAGTGGGGCGTGGAAGGGCTGCTGCTTTACCCGGTAATTGGTGATTGGGTTTTTGAACTTTCTGTAGGCTATCTGATGCAGCTTGTTGTTGCAGTGACGGTTTTTTGCGCACTGTTCCGCCGGATGATGGAGCAGGTAGGCTTTCCGCCACGAGAGCATTGGCTGAAATATGCTACATGGCTGGTGCTTTATATCGTGACTCTGTATGGAACGGGCTGGTTCTTTACCCAGATCGCGGGTAAGATCGTACTGCTGCGGCTTCCGATCCTTAGCTATTCGATTTTTTGCCTGCTTCTGGGTGCAGGACTGTATGCAATACATTTTTGGAGATATGGAAAAGACCCGCGTCTGAGTGCTCGCATATAAAGTAAAAAGCGCCCCCGCTGCACTGTGCATAACGGTGCAGCGGGGGCGCATACTTTATTGGGTGGTGTACCGGTTACGATACGAGCTTCTGCTTAGCCCTTGCCTGCGCAGCCGAACAGCTCGATCTTCTCCTTGCACTTGGCCTCGATGGCCTTTGCGCCGGGAGCCAGCAGCTTGCGGGGGTCGAAGCCCTTGCCCTGCTGATCCTTGCCCTCTTCGATGTACTTGCGGGTGGCCTCAGCAAACACCAGCTGGCACTCGGTGTTGATGTTGATCTTGGAAACGCCCAGGCTGATTGCCTTTGCAATCATCTCGTCGGGGATGCCGGTGCCGCCGTGCAGAACCAGAGGAATGTTATTGGTGGCCTTGTGGATGCGATCCAGAGCCTCGAAGTCCAGACCCTTCCAGTTTGCCGGGTAGACACCATGGATGTTGCCGATGCCGGCAGCCAGGAAGTCGATGCCCAGAGCAGTGATCTTTGCGCACTCCTCGGGGTCTGCGATCTCGCCGGCACCCACAACGCCGTCCTCGACGCCGCCGATGGAACCGACCTCTGCCTCGATGCTCAGGCCCTTAGCGTGTGCCAGAGCAACCAGCTCCTTGGTCTTTTCCACATTCTCTTCGATGGAGTAGTGGCTGCCATCGAACATGATGGAAGAGAAGCCGGCCTCGATGCAGGCCTTGCAGCCCTCATAGGTGCCGTGATCCAGATGCAGGGCAACGGGAACGGTGATGCCCATGGAATCGACCATTGCGCTGACCATGGCAGCGACGGTCTTGAAACCGGTCATGTACTTGCCGGCACCCTCGGAAACACCCAGAATCACAGGGCTCTTCATTTCCTCGCAGGCGGTCAGAACGGACTTGGTCCACTCCAGATTGTTGATGTTGAACTGAGGCACACCGTAGTGGCCATCACGTGCTTTGATCAGCATTTCGGTTGCATTTACCAACATTATTCATTACCTCCACAAAATCATTGGGGTCTTGCTCGTTTCATATCCGCTTTGTGCACGGTTTAACGAACCTACAGAATTAGTATACCCCAAACAGCGGCCAAAATCAATCCAAACCGGTGTTTTTCCTGTAACAATGCGGGGATTCTGTTTCTGGCAGGGTGCAGGGGGTTACTGCCAGAAGCGCGTATATTCGATGGAATACAACAAATTTCCATATAATGCGCAACAAGCGGCCGAAAGACAGAAAGCTTGATGAAGGACGGATTTTCAACACAGATCCACATTCGTCAAAATGATATTGGGCAATTTGGCAAAAGCGGACAGGATGCAGTTCAAAAAATTGTCATATTTCCGACTTGTATTCTACAAATTGTACGCAGGAAATCAAAAAAGGTCGAACCCAAAAGTGGAAAACCTTGTGGAAAGTGTGGAATTCCACAGGCAAAACAGGCTTTAAAGCTGGACTTTTGAACTTTCTCCACAGGGTTTTCAACATGTGGAAAAATAATCGCTCTTCTACGGATTGTATACCGCGTTTTTGTGGAAAACTTTTTTCTCCGGCAAAACAGAGGGATATCTACCCAGCAGCCGGGTAAAGCTGATGCAGGGCGGCAGAACATTTCTGCAAAAAAGCGGAAACGGTCTCCGGCACCACGAACAGAAAAACTTTTGCAGGACGCGGATAAAAAACGGTAATTTGCTGGCAAACAAGGTCGGCTTATGCTATACTTCAAAATGAGTTATCAGCTTCAGATCATACCGGTGCGCGGCCCAGAGTGCGGCGCGCCTTTTGGAGGGTGTGCACAGCACCTTCCGGTGATACAACGGAAGGAGAAAATCATCATGGAAGAAAAGAACCAGCCGCGCCGTCCGCGCCGCAGCCCGGAAGAGCCGCTGCAGAAGAACGAGAGCCTTGTTTATGGCAAAAATCCGGTGACCGAACTGCTGAAAAGCGGTTCCGGCGTGGACACCGTGCTCATTGCTGAGGGCATGGCTCCGGCCGTGGCGGCTTACTATACCGCATTGGCAAAGGAAGCGGGTGCCACGGTGAAGCGGGTGCACCCCAACAAGCTGCGCCTGATGACCGGCACCGAGAGCCATCAGGGTGTGGCGGCATTTGCCAGCGAGATCGAATACGTGACGGTAGACGACCTGATGGCAGCAGCCAAGGACAAGGGCGAGGCACCTTTTCTGGTGCTGAGCGATGGCATTGAAGACCCGCACAATCTGGGTGCCGTGATGCGCAGTGCTCTGCTGTGCGGTGCGCATGGCATCGTGATCCCAAAGCGCGGCGGCGCATCGGTCACGCCTACCGTCATCAAGTCCAGCGCAGGTGCCGCAGAACGCCTGCCGGTGGCTCGTGTGGCCAACATCGGCGAGACCATCCGCCGCCTGAAGGAGCAGGGTGTGTTCGTCTACTGCGCCGATATGGACGGCGTGTCTCTGCGCAGGAACAACCTGACCGGCCCCATTGCACTGGTGCTGGGCAGCGAGGGCAGCGGTGTTTCGCAGCTGGTGAAAAAGCTGTGCGACGGCGTGGTGCGGCTGGATATGGCAGCACCGGGCACCGGTGTGGACAGCTACAACGTGTCGGTGGCTGCGGGCATTATTCTGTACGAGATCCAGTCCCAGCGCGCAGCACAGCAGGCATGATCCGGCATTCGGGCCGGAACCTCAATTTGAATTACAGGAGGGACTAGAATGCCGAAAGATAAAAATAATGGCCGGGAAATGACCCCGGATGAAAAGTTCCGCTCCTTTTTCAGCACCACGGCGGTGGATATCCCGGAGGAGATGACCCGGAGGGACGAAAACCAGCCGGAGGAAAAGCCGCAGAAACGGTTTGGCCTGTTTGGCCGTGGTAAGGAAAAGCAGGAGACTGACGAAGCTGCAGCAGAGCAGCCGCAGGAAATGCCAACCGGTGAGGTGCGGCTGGGTGAGGATGCGCAGCCGGAACCGGAAGCGGATCTGGAACTGATGCTGAAGCCGGAGGCAGACCCGGAACAGGAACTGGCCCCGTGGCCTTTTCTGGAGAAGGAAGCAGAGGATACACAGCCGGAAGCACCCGCCAAAAAGCCGGAGGAAAAATCTGCACCGCAAACGGCGGAACCCCCGGCGGCAGTGAAGCCGGAAACACCCCGGCAGAGCGCTGTCCCGGCGGCAAGACCCGCAGAGCAGCACAGCACGGCAAAGCCTCTCCGGCACCCCAAGAATGCGCCGGAGGTGCTGCTGCCGCAGGAAGAGCAGGAGCAGCAGGAGATGGCACAGCTCAAGGCGATGATCAACGGCCTGAGCGACCAGAAGCCGGAAAAGCCTGCACCGAGGGCCGAAGCAGCCCCGGCAGCAGAAACTGAACCGGCTGAAAGCAAAAAGAAACCGTCCGGTGCACCGCTGCCCGCGGCTGTGTTTGCAGCGGTAAAGGAGACGGCACCGGAGCTGCAGCCGGAACCGGTGCCTCAGCCGGAAAAAACGGAGCAGCCGGTGGCCGATTTCTTTGGCAAGGCGCAGAGCGAGGACGCACCGCAGGCACCTTTGGCCCCGGCAGAGGAGCCTGCCGCAAAAGAGGACACCATGAGCCTGCCGCTGCTGCCGCTGAACGGTGAAGAGCTGCAGCAGGCACCGGAGAAGGCACCCGCTGCGCCACAGCCGGAACTGAAAGCTGAGGCGGAGGACGCGGTGTCTCCGGAGGAACATGCCGAAACGGAGCTGACCGAGCCGGAGGCCACGGCGGATAAGCTGCACCGTATGAGTGCAGAGCTGACGCTGCGCTGCGTGCTGGGCGGCATTCTGGCTGTGGTGCTGCTGCATTTTGGTTTGGCGTCGGATGGGCTGCTGCCCGCCATGGCGGCGCTGGACCCGGATGCTGCCCCGGCGGCATTCTATGGTGCAAACCTGCTGCTGCTGGCAGCAAGCCTGTGCGTGGGCTTCCCTGTGCTGCGCGACGGCCTGAACGGCCTGCGCGGACGGCCTTCTTCCGAGACGATGCCGGCGCTGGCCGCAGTAGCAGCGCTGGTGCAGGCGGTCACAGCCATGCTGAACGCAAATGTTTACCGCGGCACCACCGGCATCTCGCTGCTCAGCGGCATGGCCGCGCTGGGCCTGTTCCTTGCGCTGCTGGGCAGCCGGGTGATGCTGGCTGCTGTCAAGGGCGGCTATGAGCTGGTGACCAATGGTGTGGAGTTCGAGGGCGCCTACCGCGCCAAGGACAAAGACCTGCTGCGCGCCCTTGCACGGGATCTGGAACAGAAGGACCCCTGGGTGCTGCTGAGCCGCCCGATGAAGGAAGCTGACGGCTTTGTGGAGCAGAGCTTGAGCGAACGCGCAAGCGAGCGCCGTGCACGCAAAGTTTCGTACATCCTGCTGGGCGTTGCCCTGCTCAGCGGCGTGCTGTTCCTGCTGGCAGGTGCCGGCTGGAACAAAGCTGCGGCTGCCATGGCAGCTGTGCTGTGCATGGGCGCACCGCTTTCTTCTACCCTGATCGCGGGTGTTGCCTCGCTACGGCTGCAGCGTGCGGCTGCGGCTGTGGGCGCAGTCGTGCCCGGTTGGCAGGCCATTGAGCAGCTGGGCGGCATTGATACGCTGCAGATCGATGCAGACGACCTGTTCACCGCCGACAGCGCACAGCTGGAGGATATCCGCATCTTCAAGGGCGGCCGCATTGACCGCGCCATCCTGTACGCGGCCAGCGTGTTGAACGAGAGCCACGGCACCCTGAAGGGGCTGTTCCGCCAGATCGTTGAGGAACGCACAGACATCCTGTTCCCGGTCAAGGATCTGGAGCAGCACCATGGGCTGGGCTTTTCCGCCTGGTGCGATAACAACCGCATCCTCATTGGTACCCGCCGCTATCTGGAGCAGGAGGGCGTGCCGCTGCCGGACGAGGAATACGAGATGCAGCACTCGAAGAACGGCGAGCTGCAAATTTTGTATCTGGCTGTGTCCGGCAATCTGCACGCTATGTTCGTGCTGAAATATGTGGGCGGGCGCAATGTGGCCCGCGGCCTTGCCGTGCTGCAAAAGGAGAACATCCGCCTGCTGGTCACATGCCAGGACCCCAGTCTGACTGCACACCACATTACCGAAGCATACCGCCTGCCGGAAGGCATGATCACCGTGCTGGATCAGGAGCAGTGCAACGCCATCAAGGCCGCACCGGAAGACCCGGAGGACACCTGCTGCATGATCCATCTCAAGGCGTTTGCCAGCCTGACCGGCGGTCTGCAGGCTGCGGATCAGGCCCAGAACGCCGAGAGCAGCGCCACCACGGTACAGATGGTCTCGGTGCTGTTCTCCATTATCATTGCAGCGCTGCTCACCAGTGCAGGCAGCATCTGGGAGCTTTCGGTGGCAACGGTGCTGATGTATCAGGCAGCGTGGAGCGCCCTGAGCATTGCTGTGTGTGCACTGAAGCAGCATAACTGAGAAATATTCTCATAATAAATAGGAACTATTCTTGATTTCTCTCAAAAAATATGGTATACTCTGTTCAGAACCTGAGCCGCAGGCGAAAAAATTACCGCCGGGCTGAATGATAGAGCCGGGATCGGTCGATCCTGACAGAAGATCCGTTTTTGAAAGGAGAGCATCATGGAACTGAAGGGTACCAAAACCGAGAAAAATCTGATGGAAGCGTTTGCAGGCGAGAGCCAGGCACGCAACAAGTACACCTTCTTTGCCAGCATGGCAAAAAAAGAAGGCTACGAGCAGCTGGCCGCGATCTTTGAGGAGACCGCCGGCAATGAGAAGGAGCACGCAAAGATCTGGTTCAAGCTACTGTGCGGCGGCGCGATCCCCGATACCCTGACTTGTCTGGACATGGCAGCAGGCGGTGAGCACGACGAGTGGACCGAGATGTACCCCCGCATGGCCAAGGAGGCCAAAGAAGAGGGCTTCCCTCAGATCGCAGCACTGTTCACCATGGTGGCACAGATCGAGAAGGAGCACGAGGAGCGCTACCGTGCGCTGGCCGAAAACCTGAAAAACAACAAGGTCTTTGCCCGCGAGGAGCAGCAGGTATGGCAGTGCCGGAACTGCGGCTACACCTATATCGGCAAGTCCGCACCGCTCAAGTGCCCGGTGTGCGCACATCCGCAGAGCTACTTTGAGCTGAAAAAGATCAACTACTAAGCTGAAAATTCAAAAGCAGAACAGCGCCGCCGCATCCGGTTTGCCGGGTGCGGCGGCGTTTTGTACAAAATTGAAAAGCGGATTTTATTATTCTCCACAAAATAAGGCTCAGCTGCCCGGCAGAATGGGCAAAAAACTTGACCCGGTTTTGCACTGCGTGTAAAATAATACGGAGACAGGAATATTTAAAGGATCTTGCAGCAAAGCAGGCGGGGAGGGCAAAGCCCATGAAGCAGGGGTTCAAAGCGTGTGTTTGTGCAGTGGTGCTGTGCGCAGAACTGTTTGCAGCCGGGGCGTTGTCGGCCTATGCTGCGCAGGAGCAGCCGCTGCCGGACAGCGGCATGACATTGGACACTGCCGAACTGACGCTGGATATCACCGAAGGAGACCCGGCCCCGGTGGCCTACCTGAATGTGCAGGCACCCAACGACTACTTCTTTCTGATCTGGACTTCCAGTGATCCGGCAGTGGCATCGGTGGACGGCACCGGCAAGGTGACCGGCCATGCCGAGGGCACTGCGGCCGTCACGGCCCGCAATGAGCGCGGCGAAAAGACCACCTGTACCATCACGGTGCGCAAAAGCACAGCCAGCCGCCTGGTGCTGAACACCAGCGATCTGACGCTTACCATTACAGAGCAGGAGCCTGCCCCGACGAAACAGCTGAAGCTGGAACAGAACAAAGGCGGGTTTACCTATGTGCGGCAGTGGATCAGCAGCAACCCGGCGGTGGCATCGGTGAGCACAAACGGTACCGTAAAGGCGCAGGGGTCCGGCAAGGCCGTCATCAGCGCACTGACCACAGCCGGGCAGGTGCTGCGCTGCACGGTAACGGTCACATCGGAGATCGGACGGGTGCAGATGAGCAAAAACGCCATGCTGCTGCAGGCAGTGGGAGCCAGTCAGAAGCTGACCGCGCAGGCTGCAGGCGCCAAAAACGGAACGATGACATGGCTCAGCAGCAATCCGGGCGTGGCAACTGTGAGTGCGGATGGCATGGTAACGGCGGTGGGCGACGGTGAAACGATGATCCTTGCCGTTACACCGGAGGGTCGTGCCAATGCCTGCTATGTGGCCGTGGGAGCGGCGGCGTGGCGGTTCCGCTCGGAGGACGAACTTGCCGAAACGCTGACCCTGACCGGCCAGCTGCCCTATTCGGATGGAAAGTAAAAAGAAAAATGGGAGCGTTCTGTGCAGCAGGATGCTCCCATTTTTTCAAAACCCGCTGGGCAGAAAGATCATGGTTCCCCGGGCAGACCACGCCATCCGCTGGGCCATGCAGCCGGGCGCACCGGCCAGCAGAAACAGGGCCAGTGCGGCGAGCAGCAGCACCCATCCAAGGCCGCTGTGCGGCCTGCCGGAAAAAGGATCCCCTTTTTTGCGTCTCATCCCGCTGCCCCCTTTTTGCTGTGCTGGCCCATGCTATGCGCGGCCAGCAGTGATTGTGCAACGTGCTGGGCTGTGGTACAATAAAATATCGAAATCTACTGTGTAGGGAGAACGATTTTATGCTGACCATTACACTGCTGGGCACTGCGGCTACTATGCCACTGCCGGACCGGGCACTCTCGGCGGCGTTTGCTGCCTGCGGCGGCCACGGCCTGCTGTGGGACTGCGGCGAGGGCACGCAGGCGGCAGCGCGCCGTGCGGGCGTGAACCTGATGCGGGCAGATGCCATCTGCCTGACCCACTACCATGGCGACCACATCTTTGGCCTGCCGGGCCTTTTGCAGACTCTGGGGGCGCAGGGCCGCACAAGGCCGCTTGCGCTGCTGGGTCCGGAGGGCCTGCCGGATATCTGGGCGGCGGTGCGGGCACTGACCGGCCCGCTGCCCTATCCGGTGAAGCCGCAGGTGCTTATGCCGGGCCAGCCGCTGGCGCTGGATGCGCTGAGCGAGGGCTGGCCTGCCGGTGCGCGGCTGGTGTCGTTTGCCACAAAGCACCGGGTAAAAAGCCTTGGCTACCGGCTGGAGCTGCCCCGTGCAGGCAAATTTTCGCCGGAGCAGGCCCGGGCGCTGGGGGTGCCGGTGCAGCAATGGAAGATGCTGCAGAAAGGGCAGAGCGTTGCCGTGGAGGGCAGAACGGTGCAGCCTGCGCAGGTGCTGGGCGCCCCGCGCAAGGGGTTGAGCGTGGTATTTTCCGGCGATACGGCCCCCTGCCCGTATTATTTGCAGGCAGCGCATGACGCAGACCTGCTGATATGCGATGCCACCTATGCCCTTCCGGAGCAGGAAGACCAGGCCCGTCAGTGGGGGCACAGCACCTTTGGGCAGAGCGCGACCCTTGCCGCGCAGGCGAGGGCAAAGCGGCTTTGGCTGACCCATTATTCCCCCATGATCACCGACCCGGAGGAGTATGCCGCGCAGGCACAGAGCATCTTCCCGGCGGCGGAGTGCGGCTTTGACGGCAAAAGCATCACCCTGCAGTACGAGGAGGCACAGCCATGACCATCCGGATGGACGAGGGTGCGGCAGAGCTGCTGGACACCCTGCACAGGGCGGGCTATGCAGCCTACGTGGTGGGCGGCTGCGTGCGGGACAGTCTGCTGGGCCTTACACCGCACGACTGGGACCTGTGCACCAGTGCTCTGCCGCAGCAGGTGATGGAGCTGTTCGGCGCGCAGCGGTGCATCCCCACCGGCCTGCAGCACGGCACGGTAACGGTGAAGCAGAGCGGTGCCCTTTACGAGATCACCACCTTCCGTACAGAAGGCACCTACACAGATGGCCGCCACCCGGACGAGGTGCACTTTGTGCCGGATGTGCGGGAGGATCTGGCCCGGCGGGATTTTACCATCAACGCCATGGCCTACAATGAAAAAGAGGGCCTTGTGGACCCCTTTGGCGGGCAGGCCGACCTGCAAAGCGGCATCGTACGGGCGGTGGGTGTGCCCCGCCAGCGGTTCACCGAGGACGCGCTGCGCATCCTGCGGCTGTACCGCTTCGCAGCCCGGTTTGGCTTTG
>ERZ773164.3552-NODE-3552-length-10465-cov-2.907589_pt1 | contig 10465 bp, 10 predicted proteins | sample MGYA00511917_ERZ773164 | MGnify/ENA primary metagenome ERZ773164 (study PRJEB29015, sample SAMEA2737847) | human gut metagenome | biome: human gut; feature: human-associated habitat; material: faeces | place: China | collected 2012 ...
CTTTGCAGATCAAGTCTGCGAAGGCACGTAATTTTTCCTCATAGTGCTCCTCGATCAGACTGTGCGTGTTGAGTGTGATCAGTTTCATGCATATTTCCTCTTTTTCTTACAGAATTTGGTTCAAAAATCCTCTTGCATCGGATTTTTGACCTTTTGACCCTGGTATCATCATAATCTGTATATAGATAGAAAACTGCGGACCTTATAGAGAACCGGGATATCGGACAACGGCAATATCCGGTTCTCTATAAGGTTCGCGGGTCATGGAGGATTGAGGAATGGGAAAATATTTTGGCACCGATGGCTTCCGCGGAGAGGCGAACGTAAATCTGACCGTGGAGCATGCATATAAAGTCGGAAGATTTCTCGGATGGTATTATGGAAAACAGGCCAAGGGAGACCGCTGCAGAGTCGTGATCGGAAAAGACACGAGACGCTCCAGCTATATGTTTGAGTACTCCCTTGCGGCGGGACTCACAGCATCCGGCGCTGACACTTATCTCTTACATGTAACAACAACTCCGAGTGTGTCCCATGTGATCCGCACGGAAGATTTCGACTGTGGAATCATGATCTCCGCCAGCCACAATCCGTACTATGACAATGGAATCAAGGTCATGAACGGCAACGGCGAGAAACTCGAGGAGAGTGTGATCACAGAGATCGAGAAGTACTTAGACGGAGAGATGGAAGAGATCCCGCTTGCGAAGAGAGAAAATATCGGAAGAACGCAGGATTTTGCAGCGGGAAGAAACCGCTATATCGGTCACTTGATTGCAATGGCGACACGTTCTTTCAAAGATAAAAGAGTGGGATTGGATTGCTCTAACGGAAGTGCCTCATCAATTGCGAAAAGTGTTTTTGATGCGTTGGGAGCCAAAACTTATGTAATTCATAGTGAACCGGACGGAACAAACATTAACAGAAACTGCGGTTCAACTCATATAGAAACCTTACAGGAATTTGTAAAAGAGAAAAAATTAGATGTAGGATTTGCCTACGACGGAGATGCGGACAGATGTCTTGCGGTTGATGAAAACGGAAATGTTGTGGACGGCGATTTGATTTTATATGTCTGCGGAAAATATTTAAAAGAACAGGGACGTTTAAATAACGATACGATTGTTACAACAATTATGTCGAATATCGGTTTATACAAGGCTTGTGATAAAGTGGGAATGAAGTATGAAAAAACTGCAGTGGGAGATAAATATGTATATGAAAATATGGTACAAAATAATCACTCACTGGGCGGAGAACAGTCGGGACATATTATTTTCAGCAAATATGCAACGACAGGTGACGGAATTTTAACTTCACTTCTTCTGATGGAAGTGATGTTGGAAAAGAAAGAAACGCTTGGAAAACTGACGGAGGAAGTGAAAATCTATCCGCAGTTGTTAAAAAATGTGAGAGTTTCTGACAAGAAGACAGCAAGAGAAAATCCGGCGGTAGTTCGTGAAGTGGAAAAAGTGACAGAAGCATTAGGAAATGACGGACGTATCCTCGTAAGAGAGAGCGGAACAGAACCTGTTATCCGCGTTATGGTGGAAGCATCTACACATGAACTGTGTGAAGAATACGTAAATCAAGTGGTTGATGTTATGGAAAAAGAGGGATTGATTATAGAATAATACTAAAAATAGAGGAGGCAGTAACTTTAGTTAAGTTACTGCCTCCTCTATTTTTATACATAATGAAATCCTTTACCGATAATCTCACTTGTGTTAGAAATCAGAATAAATGCTCCCGGTTCCTGCTGTTTGATAAAGTTTCTTAATTTTACCGCCTGTGACCTGTTCAGTGCAGTGAAGATGATGTAACGGTCATCTCCCGAAAAAGCGCCTTTGGCAAGACAGGTTGTCGCACTTCGGTTCAATTCGTGAACGATAAAATCACAAATCGGTTCGGGATCGCTGCACACAACATTGAAATATTTGCTTAAATTCATACTTTCAATCACGTTGTCAATCATCAGTGAACGGACAGCGAGTCCGAGAACCGAATAAAGACCGGTCTTGATATCGAAAACAAAGAAACCTAATAAGGTGATCACGATATCGCTCAGAAGAAGAGCATTTCCGATATTAAAACTCGTATACTTCTTTACAATCATGGCAAGAATATCCGTTCCACCGCTGGACGCCCCCATATTGAAAAGTGCTGCTGATGCAATCGCCGGAAGTGCGATGGCAAAAATCAACTCCAACATCGGTTGATCCGTCATCGGTTTTGTCATTGGGAAAAGTCTTTCCAGTGTTGACAGTGCTACGGAAAGAAGAATACTGCAGTAGGCGGTCATAATACCGAAATCTTTTCCTAAAATAAGAAAACCGATTAACAGAAGTACCATATTCATAATGAAGGTAAAATCACCGGCGGACATAAATCCGGTTTTTGCGACGAGAACCGCAAGACCTGTAATTCCACCAAAAGTGAAGTTGTTTGAGAATTTGAAAAAATAAATTCCCACCGCCATTAAAAGAATACTTCCGGTTAGTAAAGAGAAAGATTTTAATTTTGTTTTCATTTGTATACCCCTTGATGTTTCTGTTTCTTTTTCTTATAAAATTGTAACGCTCTGAATATCAATTGTCAACGAATTAGAACATATATCTTGGTAATAATATGATACAGAAGGAGGAAAAATATGATGTATAAAAATTTGCCAATTCAAGATATATACGCACGAGAAATTTTAGATTCAAGAGGGAACCCTACAATTGAGGTGGAAGTTCTTGTGGGAGAGAATATTGTAGGGAGAGCGTCCGTACCTTCAGGCGCTTCCACAGGGAAATATGAGGCAGTGGAACTCCGTGACGGGGACGAGCGGTATAACGGACTTGGAGTGACAAGAGCGGTTCATCACGTCAACGATGCGATTGCGAGAGAAATTATCGGGATAAATGTTTTTGAGCAGGAAAAAATAGACGGTATCCTGTTGAAAATAGACAGGACAGAGAACAAATCGAATCTGGGGGCAAATGCGATGCTGGGCGTTTCGCTTGCGGTGGCGAAGACGGCAGCGAAAGCGCTTGATATTCCCCTTTACAGATATTTGGGCGGGGTAAATGCCGACACAATGCCGATTCCTATGATGAATATTTTAAATGGAGGACGCCATGCGGACAATTTGATTGATATTCAGGAGTTTATGATTATGCCTGCGGGTGCAAAATGTTTCCGAGAAGCATTGCGGATAGGTGCGGAAGTCTATCATCGTTTGAAACAAATTTTGAAAGAGGAAAAAAAGGCAACCGCAGTTGGAGACGAGGGAGGATTTGCCCCTGAACTTTCAGATGCAAAAGAGGCGTTGTTTTTCATCGTAAAAGCGATAGAAACAGCAGGATATAAAGCGGGAAAAGATGTCGTCCTCGCGTTAGATGTGGCGGCATCGGAGTTATATGATAAAAAACTAAATAAATATGTATTTGCCGGGGAGGGAAAAGTTTACTCGGCGGAAGAAATGATAGATTATTATGAGGAACTGTTGACGGAATTTCCGATTGTTTCCATAGAGGATCCGTTGGACGAGGAGGACTGGGAAGGCTGGGAACTGCTTACGACAAGACTTGGGCAGGACATTCAACTCGTTGGGGACGATTTATTTGTCACAAATACACAGAAACTAGAAAGAGGGATCAGGCAGCATATAGCAAACGCCATTTTAATAAAGGTGAATCAGATAGGAACACTTACGGAGGCGGTAAAAGCGGTGGAAATGGCGAAAAATGCAGGGTATAAGGCTATTATTTCCCACCGTTCAGGGGAAACGGAAGACAGCACAATCGCAGATATTGCGGTGGGACTTAATGCCGGTCAGATAAAGACGGGAGCGCCGTGCCGGTCAGAGAGAACTGCCAAATATAATCAACTGTTGAGGATAGAAGAAGAACTTGCAGAAACGGGAAAATACAAGAATCTTTTTAAAGAAAATCTTGCCATTTGACGGTGTTTGTGATACACTAATCCTAGTGTTATCCGTAGGAGGTGTATTTGAATGGAAATTTTAAAGATGGTAATTACAATTTTATTTGCAATAGACTGTATCGCATTGACAGCAATCGTACTACTTCAGGAAGGTAAATCTGCAGGACTTGGAACAATCAGTGGTGCTGCCGATACTTACTGGGGACAGAATAAAGGACGTTCTATGGAAGGTGCTTTAGTAAAATCAACAAAGTTCTTAGCAATTTTATTCGTTGTATTAGCAGCAGTTTTGAACTTAAAAGTATTTGCATAATGTATGATGGAAGAAAGTGGAACACTCTATTCAGGTAGGGTGTTCCTTTTTGATTGCCATGTATACGGAGAAAGGAAGTGAAAAGATGAATGAGATTTTTGAGAAAAGAAAAAAGATGATATATGATTTTATCTGTGATGAATTTTATGTGCCGATGAAGATAAAAGAATTTGCCATTCTTTTGCAGGTGCCGAAAGAAGAAAGAGGAGAATTGAAGAAGATTTTGGATTCCCTTGAGGCAGAGGGAAAAATCAGAGTTTCCAAGAAAGGAAAATATGTAAAGGGAGAGGCGAAAAGTCTTGTCGGAACGTATCAGGCACATCAGCGCGGATTCGGATTTGTCACAGTCGAGGGAGAAGATGAGGATATTTTTATTTCAGAGGACGATATTAACGGAGCATTCCACGGCGATAGCGTAGAAGTGGTTATTAAAGCTACACCGGAAGGAAAGCGAAGAGAAGGAAAGATTACGAAGATTCTCTCCCATGGGACGACACAGTTGGTCGGATATTTTCAGAGGAACAAAAATTTCGGATTTGTTATACCGGACAATGCGAAGTTTCTGCAGGACGTGTTTGTGCCCCTTGAGAGGTCTAAAGGTGCGGTGACCGGACATAAAGTTGTAGTGGAACTGACTTCTTATGGCAAATCGGGAAAGAAACCGGAAGGAAAAGTGGTGGAGATTATCGGGCATATCAATGAGCCGGGAACGGATATCATGTCGATTGTGAAAGACTTTGATTTGCCGGTGGATTTTCCGGAAAAGGTAATGAATCAGGCCGAGCGTGTCGGAGATAAGATTATTCCTGCGGATATGGCGGGCAGAATGGATATTCGTGACTGGGACATGGTGACGATTGACGGGGAGGACGCAAAGGACTTGGACGATGCCATTTCCATAAGAAGAGAGGGAAATAACTATTTGCTCGGTGTGCATATCGCAGATGTGGCAAACTACGTGCAGGAAAAAAGCGCGTTGGACAGAGAAGCGTATAAACGGGGAACGAGTGTATATCTGGTGGACAGGGTTATTCCGATGCTGCCACACGCTCTTTCAAACGGAATCTGTTCACTAAATGAAGGTGAGGACAGGCTTGCGCTCAGTTGTATTATGACGATTACTCCAAAAGGGGAAGTGATTGATCATAAGATTGCAGAAACGGTTATTTGTGTCAACAGACGAATGAGTTATACGAGCGTGAAAAAGATTTTGGAAGACAATGATGAACAGGAGATTGAGAAATATAAAGAATTTTGCCCGATGTTTAAACTGATGGAAGAACTGGCGGGCATTTTGCGGGAGAAACGTAAGAAACGAGGTTCGATTGATTTTGATTTTCCTGAAACAAAAATGGTACTGGACGAAAACGGTAAACCGTTGGAACTAAAACCGTATGACAGAAATGTGGCAACGAAAATCATTGAAGATTTTATGCTGATTGCAAATGAGACGGTGGCAGAAGATTATTTTTGGCAGGAAATACCGTTTGTATACCGTACCCATGAAACACCGGACGAGGAGAAAATCAAGAAACTGGCTATTTTCATCAACAATTTTGGATATTCTCTTCATATTGCGAACAATGAGGTGAGACCGAAAGAAGTGCAGAAACTTCTGACGAAAGTGGAGGGAACGCCGGAGGAAATGCTGATTAGCAGACTGGCGCTTCGTTCGATGAAGCAGGCAAAATATACTCCGGACAATACGGGACATTTTGGTCTTGCCGCGCCATACTACTGTCATTTTACTTCTCCGATCAGACGTTATCCGGATTTGCAGATTCACCGCATTATTAAGGAAAATATACGGGGACGTATGAATGCAAACCGCAGGGAACATTATGAAGGAATATTGACGGAAGTGGCGAAACATTCCAGCGAAATGGAAAGACGGGCGGAAGAAGCTGAACGCGAAACGGTAAAACTGAAGAAGGCGGAATATATGGAATCGCGCATCGGAGAGACTTTTGAAGGTGTGATTTCAAGTATAACAAAATGGGGAATGTACGTTGAACTGTCCAACACGATAGAAGGTCTTGTTCATGTGACAAATATGTGTGATGACCATTATAATTATTACGAAGAGAGATATGAGATGGTGGGTGAGCATACAAATAAAGTATATAAACTTGGACAGACTGTAAATGTTCGTGTGTTGGATGTAGACAAGTTACAGAGAACAATTGATTTTGAACTTGCAGAAGGAGAGTAGAACTATGGCAAAGACAGAGGGAAAATTAATTGCAAATAATAAAAAGGCGTATCATGATTATTTTATTTTAGACACCTATGAGGCGGGAATTTCCCTTCATGGAACGGAAGTGAAATCGCTCCGTATGGGAAAATGCAGTATCAAAGAATCATTTATCCGAATTGAAAATGGAGAAATGTTTATTTACGGAATGCACATTAGTCCGTATGAAAAAGGAAATATTTTCAATAAAGATCCTCTCCGTGTGAAGAAACTTCTTCTGCATAAGTCTGAAATTAACAAATTGCTTGGAAAGACAAAGGAAAAGGGAATGGCAATCGTTCCCTTGAAAGTTTATTTTAAAGGCAGTTTGGTAAAAGTAGAAATCGGACTTGCAAGAGGTAAGAAATTATATGATAAACGTGATGATATTGCAAAGAAAGATCAAAAGAGAGAGGCGCAGAGAGAATTTAAAATTCGTAATTTGGGATAGGAGGAAAAATGGTACCGACAACGAAAGAGGCATTGAGTAAATTGGTGACGGAAACAACAGTGGAAATTTATGAAGAACTGACGCCACAGTTAATCCAGTTGATTGACCAGACAAAACATAATGACAAATTAACGGAGGTTCAGAAACAGGACGAGATTTCTTTGCATATGATGGGATATGTGAAGTCATGCACAAATGAGATTATGATAGAAGTGTTGGCAGAGATTCTCGGTTTAGATTAGGGAGAGCCTTGACAAGTGTAAAACGCTACACTATAATGAATCTGTATAAAAACCAGGGCTTGTACTGGTTTCGACGGGGGTTCTGAAGTTTGGGAAGCCATCTGCGGTGCGGGACCGCATAACAATCCGCAAATTAAAATTAAACGCAGACGAAAATTTAGCGTACGCTGCCTAGTGGCAGCAGTCGGCCTTGAGTCACTCACTGCTTAAGTAACCGGCTTCGACGAGGTGAGGCACTTCATTTCCAATGCCTTGAGGGAATGGAAGAATCCATCAGGCTACTGAAACTGACAGTTCGTCATCAGACGGTCAGCGGAGGGAATGTTAAAATGATGACTGTGATGGGAGATGCCTGAATGGACGGGCTTTCGGACAGGGGTTCGATTCCCCTCAGGTCCATTTAAGAGACAGAGAGATGAAAGATAGAGAGTATATACTCTCTATTTTTTTGTTGCAGAATATGCAAGAGTTTTGTATACTCTGTATATGATTAAGTAGTAGCAATTTCCATAAAAGAGGAAAGGAAAGAAAAGTATGAATGATTTGGAACTTTACAGAGAACAACTTGCTTTGTGTGACGAAAAGCTGATTGAGGATTTAACAGAGAGAAGTGACATTTTTGAAAAAATGTTGGAATATAAAGAAGAACACGGAATGCTGATTTTACAGCCGATGCAGAGAGAGAAGAGAGTAAAAAGACTGGAAGAAAAGTTGAAAGGCAATCCATATAAAGAAGAGATTATGAATGTATTTTCATGTATTGCATGGAATTGGAAACGTATTCAAGGGAAGAAACTTTTCCCTCATAATATTGTTTTGACAGGATTTATGGGAACAGGAAAAACCACACTGGCAGAGTATATGGGCGAGAGATTTGCCATGGACGTGGTGGAGATGGATAAAGAGATTGAAAACAGGGCGGGTATGTCAGTGGAAGAAATATTTTCTCAATATGGAGAAGAACATTTTCGCCAACTGGAAACGGAATTGCTGGAAGAATTACAATCAAGAGAACATATCGTTATTTCCTGTGGAGGAGGAATCGTACTTCGGGAGGAAAACATTGACAAACTAAAGAAACAGGGGAAAGTTGTTCTTCTGACCGCATCTGCGGAAGTGATTTTAGAAAGAGTGAAGGAGAACGGAGAACGTCCGTTACTGAAAGGCAATAAAAATATAGAATGGATTTGTAAAATGATGGAAGAGCGCGCTGACAAATATGCAGAAGTGGCAGATGTTACAGTGAATACAGATGGAAAGACAGTTCTTCAGATTTGTGAAGAAATGATTCAAAAATTAGAAGAGAGATAAAACATTGAAAACACCTGCGATGCAGGTGTTTTTTGAACAGGGAGGAAAGAAAATGAAAAAGATTATTTTGGCATCGGCTTCTCCGAGAAGGAAAGAGATTTTGGAGCAGATAGGAATGCAGTTTGAAATTTTGGTCAGTGACAAGGAAGAAATTTATGAGAGCAGTGCGCCCGAGGAGATTGTAAAAGAATTATCTCTTTTAAAAGCAAACCATGTATCGGAAATGGTGGGGAAAAATGATATAATCATTATAGGAGCGGATACAATTGTGTCCCACGAAGGAAAGGTGTTGGGAAAACCTAAAAGCAGAGCGGAGGCCTTTCAAATGATTCAGGGCATTCAGGGAAAAGTACATAAAGTTTACACGGGCATTGCTATTTTGTGTTATGATGAAAGTGGAGAGAAGAAAATGATAAACGATGCGGTGGAAACAAAAGTATTTGTTTATCCGATGAGCGAGAAAGAGATAAATAACTATCTGGATACAGGCGAATATATGGATAAGGCAGGCGCGTATGCAATTCAGGGATTGTTTGCTCCTTTTATAGAGAAGATAGAAGGGGATTATTATAATGTGGTCGGTCTGCCGGTTTCCCGTATTTATCAGGCAATAAAATCATAAAGAAGCGAGGTGGGCGTATGCTGAAAGCACTACTGTTTGATATGGACGGATTGATTTTTGATTCAGAAAAAGTTGTACAGCGTTCATGGAATATGGCGGGAAATACTCTCGGATACGGAAATATTGGGGAGCATATTTATAACACGCTTGGAATGAATGCAAAGGGAAGGGGAGAATATTTTCAAAAGGTGTTCGGTGAAGATTTCCCAAATGACAGATTTCGTGATTTGGCGAGAGAGAATTTTTACGGTATTGTGGAAAAGGAAGGGCTGTCGGTGAAACCGGGAGCAAGAGAACTGATCCGGTATGCAAAACAGTTAGGGTATCGCATGGCAGTGGTTACTTCATCGAGAAAAGAATATGTCAGGGAGATGTTTCAAAGAGCAGGTCTGTATGAATATTTTGATTTGTTTGTCTGCGGAGATATGGTGACAAAGTCGAAGCCTGCTCCGGAGATTTATGAGAAAGCGTGCAAACTTTTGGAAGTCAGACCGGAATACTGTGTTGCTTTTGAAGATGCACCTGCCGGCGTGGAATCCGCGACGAAGGCGGGCGTAGATGTGATTATGGTTCCGGATTTGGTACAGCCGGATATGGAAACGCGCCGTCGGGCGTGGAGGGTAATCCGTACACTCGATGAGGCGATTGATATATTGAGAAGAGAAGCGAGAGAACAATAAAAAGAGGAGAAACTTGACGGGTTTCTCCTCTTTTGCATATGTTTTATTTTCTTTCCCAACGGCCTGATGCACCGCAAGGAAGAACAAGTCCGTTGCCGGAAACAGGAAGTCCGATTTCCTGTGAGTCTACAACTCCGTTGAATTTTTTTAATTCTGTCGCAAGCATATAAGTGAGGACGGAAGGCGCAAGACCTGTTGTGTATGAATTAATAAGGAAAAACAGAGGATCATCAGATAAAATCTGTGTGCAGAGTTTTATCAGCGGGTGAATGGCGTCCTCGATTTTCCATATCTCCCCTTTAGGTCCCCGTCCGTAAGAAGGGGGATCCATAATGATGGCGTCATAATGGTTGCCTCTGCGTATCTCTCTTTCTACAAATTTGACACAATCGTCCACAAGCCAGCGGATAGGCGCATCTTTAAGTCCTGAGGAAACTGCGTTTTCTTTTGCCCATGTAACCATACCTTTGGAGGCGTCCACATGGGTAACACTTGCTCCCGCGCTGGCAGCCGCAAGTGTAGCGCCGCCTGTGTAGGCGAATAAATTTAACACTTTAATCGGGCGTCCGGCATTGCGGATTTTCTCTGAGAACCAGTCCCAGTTAGTCGCCTGTTCAGGGAAAAGTCCCGTATGTTTGAAACTGAATGGTTTCAGATTAAATGTAAGGTCTTTGTAATGAATC
>ERZ773164.3559-NODE-3559-length-10449-cov-3.157014_pt1 | contig 10449 bp, 7 predicted proteins | sample MGYA00511917_ERZ773164 | MGnify/ENA primary metagenome ERZ773164 (study PRJEB29015, sample SAMEA2737847) | human gut metagenome | biome: human gut; feature: human-associated habitat; material: faeces | place: China | collected 2012 ...
CTCGCATCTTCCGTCATTTCTCCTGGAAAATGCCGGATCATCCACCGGTGTGAAATTCGGGAAATCCGGTCTGGGCGGTCTGCGGTCTCTGTCTCCACCGCATCCCTCGTCCTCCAGATGACGTGCGCCGCAGGCATTCGAGCCGCCACAGGAACTACTGCTTCCGCAGGAGTTATTGGAATTCCCACAGGAATTGTTGTTTCCGCAGGAACTGCGATTGCTGTTTCCTATACAGCTACAGCCGTTGCTGCAGGAATTTCCACCACAAAATAGTAACAATAACAGAATGATACAGTTCATAGGATCCTCTGCTTACCACTGTTTTTTACTATTCTATTCCGCTTTCTTCAGCTGGTGCCAGTCCATACACCGTTTCTGCTGCACCAGTTCCTTTTTGATAAACCGGAAGGTCTTCTCCTCTCCCTCCTCTGCCAGCATTTCCAGCACATATAGCAGTTTTGCCTTCGTCTCCGGATGAATGGGTGCCCTATCTGTCCCCTGATAATAGTAATCAAGAGGAGACCTGTCCATGTATTCGCCTCCCATATAGACCTTGCTGGCAGCGATCCGATCCATGATCATTTCCGCAATATACTTATCCGGCATCGGCACCGGAGCCATTCCACCGGGAAGTGCCTGCATGCTGTAATCGATCCAGTATTCGTAATGATGTTTATTCCGGCCCTTATGGTGCAGCCAGGCGCTGGAATAACCGATATCTTCTCGTTCCGCATTGTTGGGGCTGCGTGTCCCCTGATAGTATTTTGCCCCTACCCAGAACTCTGTGGGACTATACTTGGACATATCATGCAACAATCCCTGTTTATACAGACCTACCTTAAAGCAGCCCTTTGCCACAAGGATCTTATGATGTGTGATCGTTTTAAAATGTTTCCAGATATTCATTTCGTTCTATCATCTTTCTCCGGCAACATCTGTTTTCTTTTTTAAAGATCTTGCCGAAACTTTTTTCTCCTTGTCCTGTGATTCTGCCATCACAACGCCTTCATATACTGCAATACTTCTGGGGGCAATGATCCCCGTCTGCTCTCTGGACTGTTCTTCTTTCTCCTGCACTGTCAGAGTATCTTCCGCCTTCTCCGTTGCCAGCACAAGATTCCATTCCATACCCTTCGGCAGCTTTGGAAATGCCAGTTTCTGCGGCTCCCAGTGCATATTCATGGCAACATAGAGGAAAGAATCCTCCCCACCCTGTGGTGTCTTTGCATACTTTCCGCAGTACATAATGCCTACATGCCGGTTATAGCTCTCTGTCTGGGGCCTCCAGGCATTCTGTCCGTGATAGGACAGATCCGGATAACCACAGGATAACGTATCCAGGATCCGAAGCTCTTCCTCAGGATGCAGGATCGGGTGTGCCTTACGGAAAGCGATCATCTGTTTCCAGAAATTCAATAATTCCGCATTTTTCTCCCTGTCCTGCCAGTTCAGCCATGTGATTTTATTGTCCTGGCAATAGGGATTATTGTTGCCCTGCTGGGAATTGCCAAACTCATCCCCCATGAAAATCAACGGGGTGGACTGTGTCAACAGCAACATACAAAATGCATTCTGTAACTGTTTTTTCCGAAGTGCCTGCACTTTTTTCCGTCTGGACGGTCCTTCCTCCCCACAGTTCCAGCTGCAGTTATAATCATTGCCATCCCGGTTACCTTCTCCGTTGGCTTCATTATGCTTGTGATCATAGGACACCATATCCATCAGCGTAAGGCCGTAATAATTGGACAGATAATGGATCCGTCCCATATTGGCGGGGATATGACGCATCTCATACAATACGCCCGATAGCATATTGTCATCTCCCTTAAGAAAACGACGCATGGTATACAGATAATCGTCCCGGTATTCCGCCAGATTCCGGTATTCCGGCTTCACTGCCGGATCATAGAGTTGCTCCGTATCAAAGGAATAATGCCACAGTTTTGTCCCGGACAATGCCGGATCTCCAGCCAGCATCTGAGCCGGTACTCCCTCCCCCATCAGATGAAAACCATCCACATGATAGGATAATACCCAGAATCTTAAAATATTCCCGATCTCTGCCGCATCCATTCCCCGGGGGAAATAGAACTGCAGGACCACTTCCATTTTTCGCTTATGGAATTCTTTTACCATAAGACGAAACTCTTCTGCCGGGTCTTCCCCTGCCGCATAGGCTGCCTTAGGTGCATAATAGAAGCCTTCCCGATAGCCCCAATAGTTCAGCACCCGGTAGCCGGGCAATTTACCTTCTCCGTTCTTTTCCCCCGCCACGGCCGCAAGCTCTCCGGAGGTCTTCGGCACCGTCTTCTCCGGTGTCTCATCGAATTCATAGACCGGTTGGAATTCCACGGTTGTCACACCGATTTTCTGAAGATAGTCCAGCTTCTCCACAACCCCTGCAAAGGTGCCTCGATGTGTTACCTGAGATGAGGCATGCATGGTAAAGCCACGCACATGAAGGCAATAGCAGGTGCTGTCTTCATAGGGAAGCATAGGGTGCATATCCTGTTCCCAGTCGAAATCTTCGTTGGGAAATACTGCAATGCGATCCGCAGGCTTACGTATTTTCCCATAAGCAGGCTTACGCAGGAACCCCTGTGCATGCAGATCCGGCACAGTACGCTCCCCTTCATAGAACTGATACCCGACATTTTCCGGCTCCAGTTCCAGATATTTACAGTACACATTTCCCATCCGTTCCTCCTGTCGAAACGGAACCCTGTGCGTTTTTTTTCCACTCTTTCTGTCATATATGAGAATGCCGCAATCCTTTTTCCCGGACGCATAGGTAAAACGGATGGCTCCGTCCTCCACATGCGCCCCCAGAGGGTAAGGCTTTATTGCATGCTTTTTTTCTGTCATTGTCATACCCCATCTTCCAGTTTTCTATCACTTAAAGTCTCTTTGTCCATTTTTATTATAGTCTGTAAGTGTAAGAAAAACAAGCATTGCAAGAATATCCGTAAGCGGTTATAATAAAGGAACAAAGTACTGTTACACCCAATAAACATAACAGGAGGATTCCCATGGGTAAAAAAGAAAGCTATGAAGATGAAGAAATGACCGTTGAGCTGGAGCTGGAAGACGGCACTGTTGTCAACTGTGCCATCATTACCATTCTCACCGTAGAGGCCAAGGACTATATCGTACTGTTGCCTCTGGACGAGGACGGCGAAAACGAAGACGGAGAAGTATGGTTCTACGGATATTCCGAGAATCCGGATGACCCGAATGAAGAACCCATTCTCGCATACATTGAAGATGATGATGTCTACGAAAAGGTTGCCGATGCTTTTGATGAGTATCTCGACAGCTGTGAATTTGACGAGATCATCGATGATAACGATTCAGAGGAATAAGGAATCTGGAAGGGAACCTGGGACGCTCTCTCGTGCCTGTAAGGCAGAGAAGTTCCAGGTCTTTTTTTGCCCGTGTCATCGCCACATAGAAGATCCGTCGTTCCTCTTCACAATGCTCCGGCTCCCGGGAGCTTCCGTGGGGAAAGGTCTTCTCATTACAGTCCGGGATCCACACATGGTCGAATTCCAGTCCCTTTGCCGCATGTACCGTCAGCAGAGTGATCCCGCTGTTTTCCTGTTTTTCCTGCTTCTTCTGCATGCCACTCCTTACATTTTCCCTGCATTGCAGTTGTTCCCGGTAAAGCTCCTGTGCTTCCTGCCATTCTTCAAGGCTTCGGTATCGTCCCGCATCCTCCGTGATAAAATCCAGCACTTCCTGCCATTCCGTCAGATCTGTTTTTCCCTCCTGTGCAGCTCTCACCCGCAGGTATCTCTCATAGCCGCACGCCTTACGCAAAAATGCCATTGCAAGCTTCAGTTCCGTATTTTTTACAAATTCCATCTGTCGTATCCATACTCCGACCGCTTGCCCCGCGTCCGGACTTCCCGCAGCCAGATCTTCATAATATTTCTTCAAAGCCGGTAAAGATGCTTCGGCACCAAAAGCCTCTCTGGAAATATTCCGATATGGTCTGTTGCTCACCCTCAGGTAATCCGCTCTTGTAGCACACCCCTGCGCGATCCGCAGATAGGACAGAAGATCCTGTGCGATAAAATGGTCGTAAATGTTTCTCCCCTTCTCTTTCATGGAAAAAGGGATCCCCTCCCCGGTAAGTCTCGCCGCCACGCCCTGCATGGCCAGATTTGTCCGGAACAATACAGCACAGGTCTCCCCATTTATCCGATTTTTCAAGCTTTGTACCAGATAACTCATTTGTTCCGAAGCCTCACTGAATTCCCTGATTTTTACCCGATATTCCTTCCGGTATCCGGCGTCAGTCTTATGACCCCCTGCCTGCCGTCTATGCGCCTCGCAAGGCTCCAGATCCTTATGAAAACGGTCTTTATTCTCATCTATCACCGTCAGGGATGCCTCCACGATATCCGGATGACTGCGATAATTCGTCCGAAGAAGGATCTGCTTTGCACCAAATTCTTCTACAAACTGTCTCATGCAGGCTGGTCTGGCTCCGCGGAATCCGTAAATGGCCTGATCATCATCCCCCACTGCAAAAATATTTCTATGTTTTTCCGCCAGAATTTTCACGATACTGTACTGTCTGTAATTGATATCCTGAAATTCATCGATCAGTATATATTCAAACCGGTTCTGCCAGTATGTACGCTGCCCCGGATCCCTTTGCAGAAACTCCTCACATTCCTTTAATATATCCTCAAAATCAAGGCCTCCGGTATTTTTTCTCGCCTCCTCATAAGCTTCATAGATCCTGGAAAAATGTTGTTTTTCTTCTTCCGGAAGCTTCTTTCTGCTGTTCTCAATATCGCCGGTATTTTTGTAATAACCGATGGCAGCAAGATAGTTCCCGGCAAGCTCCGTTACTTCCGCTACGGATCTTTTTTTACAGTCTGTTATTTTCTTCAAAATGGGAAGGATAAGATCTCTTTTTTGTCTGTCGTTTAAAATATTGCCTGATGAAATTCTGCCCGACTGGAGCAGGATTTGATAGAAAACAGAATGAAATGTTCCAAAATTGACGGTATGCACTTCCTGTGGAGATATCTGCGCAAAGCGCTGCCTCATGGATAGAGCCGCTTCTCTGGTAAAGGTGATCACCAGAAGCTTCTCCGGGGTGATCCGGCGTTCCCGGATCAGATACAGGATCCTCTGGGTGATGGTAAATGTCTTGCCGGAGCCGGGGCCCGCCAGTAATAACAGCGGTCCCTCTCCGAACGTGACAGCCTCCTGCTGGGAGGCATTTAAGCATGTCAGATCAGACATTTGCCTGTAATAACTCGATTCCTTTGCGGATTCTTGCCAGAGATTCCTCTTTGCCCAGGACTTCCATAATCTCCGTAGCACCGGCAGGTGTCATCTGCTTGCCGGATACTGCGGTACGGATCGGCCACATCACATAGCCGTTCTTACAGCCTTTTTCCTCCACATATTTTACAAGAGTCTGATACAGCCCGTCATTGCTGTAATCCTCCTGTGCCTCCAGGATCGGAAGCAGATCTTTCAATACCTCCAGAGAAGTCTCTGCGGTAGTCTTCATCTTCTTGTGTGTATACATTGCCACGTCATATTCCGGAAGCTCCTCGAAGAAATCTACCAGTCCGGCAATATCCGGGAATACTTCGATTCGGGTCTTTACCATGGCTGCGATCTTCTTCAGATCCAGAGGCTTGCTAATCGCTGCCTTCAGGTAAGGCTCTGCCATCTCATAGAACTTGTCGAAATCCATAGCCTTCAGATATTCACCATTCATCCAACGCAATTTCACGATATCGAAGACTGCCGGGGACTTGCTGATGCGATGGTAATCGAACTCCTTGATCAATTCATCCAGAGAGAAAATCTCGCGGTTATCCTCCGGGCTCCATCCAAGCAGTGCCACATAGTTCACGATGGCTTCGGTAATGAATCCCTGATCGATCAGATCCTCGAAGGAAGCATGTCCGCTTCTCTTGGACAGCTTCTTGTGGTTCTCATCGGTGATCAGCGGCAGATGGATATATACCGGTACCTGCCATCCGAAAGCTTCGTACAGACGTACATATTTTGGGGAGGAGGACAGATATTCGTTGCCTCGTACCACATGGGTGATATTCATGGTATGGTCATCTACCACGTTTGCAAAGTTATAGGTAGGGTAACCGTCGGATTTGATCAGGATCATATCATCCAGCTGGGAGTTATCTACTGTAATGTCTCCGTATAACTCGTCATGGAAAGTCGTGGTGCCTTCCTTGGGGTTGTTCTGGCGAATGACAAAAGGCTTGCCTGCGGCAAGATTTGCCTCAATCTCTTCTTTGGACAGGGACAGGCAGTGCTTGTCATATACGGTGATCTCCTTACCATCCACAACTTCGGTCTTCAGGGAAGCCAGTCTCTCCTTGTCACAGAAACAGTAATAAGCTTCTCCCTTATCGATCAGTTCCTTGGCATATTTCATATAAATACCGGTTTTCATACGTTCACTCTGCACGTAAGGACCATAACCGCCGTCCTTATCCGGGCCTTCGTCATGTACCAGTCCGGTCTTCTCCAGGGTACGATAGATGATCTCGGTAGCACCTTCCACATAACGTTCCTGATCTGTATCCTCGATGCGGAGCATAAAATCTCCGCCGGCATGCTTTGCAATCAAAAATTCATATAATGCGGACCGCAGATTACCTACATGCATTTTACCGGTAGGGCTGGGTGCGTATCTTGTTCTGATCTTTGTCATTTTCTCCTCATTTCCGCAGGAAATCTGTGCATATCCGGGCTACGGTCTTCCGGCATACATTTTCCTGCTTATATATTCCTGTCCGCCATCTCCCGGGCAGACCACTTTCTTATTCTACCGCCTTTTTTCAAAAACTGCAACAGTTAAGACGAGGATTTCGGATGGGGAAGATTCCATCTGTAATGTGCTGCCAGGAAACGGATCGCCATGACAATGAAAGCTCCGATAAATACCGCCGGCAGTCTTCCCCACTCTCTGAATATCCACACACAGCCCAGTGCTCCCACGAGGGATGCACAGGCATAAATATGCTTTACGAAGATGTAGGGTTCCTCTCCCGCCATCATATCACGCATCAGACCGCCGCCTACCCCGGTAAGCATTCCTATAAACACCAGCAGGAAGGAATTATCAGGATATCCATTATCAATTCCCGACATCACACCCAGGGATGTAAAGATTCCCAGGCCTACAGAATCCATGATCAGCATAGCCTTGTCATAAAAAGTTCCCAGTCTGCCACTCAGAAGATCATGTTTGATATACAGCAGTACAAAAATCGCCAGTGACGTAATCACTGATACCACGACATACACAGGCTTTTCCAGAGCCGAGGGCAATTTCCCCAGGATCACATCCCTGGTCATACCTCCTCCCACTGCCGTCACCACACCCAACACGCAGATCCCGAAAATATCCATTTGTTTTCGGATCCCCACCATGGCACCTGACGCGGCAAAAGCGATGGTTCCCAGAATTTCCATAAAAAATATGATACTGTCCTGAATGTTCATACAATTAGTTTCTCCTAAAAGTTCTCCACGCTATTTTATAGTATCTTTGTTAAAATAACAATAGCTAATTTACACACTGTAAAAAAGGAACCATCACACTTCTGTGATGATTCCCTTTCCCGACAAAATTTCTGTCCTATGTTTATTCTTTTTCCAATTCCACCATTTCCTGATCCACACTTTCATCAGGTACTTTCTTCTCTGCCTCGTTCTTGAACTTGTCCACGGCTCTGGCCGCTACGGGGATAGCAATGTTGGTGCCTGCTCCGGCAATACAGCCTCCGGGACATGCCATACCCTCGATCAGACAGCCGTTCATCTTACCGGCCTTGGCAAGGAGCAGGGCTTTCTTACATTCTGCCAGGCTCTCCGCATGCTGAATGTTCACCGGTGTTCCCGGATAATACTGTTCGATACACTCCTTGATGGCATTGGCAACGCCGCCTGCCACGCCGTAACCTCTTCCGGCTGCGGTAGCATCCTTCATCTCATCCATTGCTTTGATCTCATCCAGCAGGATTCCCTTAGCTTCGAACATACCGGTCAGTTCCTCAAAAGTAATAACAAAGTCTACATCGGAACGAACGGTACGTCTGCTGGCTTCCAGCTTCTTGGAAGCGCAAGGGCCAATGAATACTACGGATGCATCCGGATGTTCCTGTTTGATCAGACGGGCGGTGGCTACCATAGGAGTCAGCTCGTTGCTGATCTTGTCAATGGTCTCCGGGAACAGATTCTTCGCCATCACGGACCAGGAAGGACAGCAGGAAGTCAGCGCAAACTGTTGCTTACCTGTGGCTACTTCCTTTACATAATGCTCTGCTTCCGCCATACATCCCATATCCGCACCCAGAGCAGTTTCATATACATCCGCAAATCCCAGTTCCTTCAGTGCTGTCTTGAACATCTCAGGTGTCACCTTCGGGCCGAACTGTCCGGCAAATGCAGGTGCTACCTGGGCTATGATCTTCCGTCCGGACTGCATGGCACGGATCAACTGGAAGATCTGAGACTTGTCAGCAATCGCTCCAAAAGGACAGCTTACCATACACTGACCGCAGGATACACATTTCTCATTGTCGATCACGGCTCTTCCCACATGGTCAGATGTAATAGCTCCAATACCGCAGGCAGCCTTACAGGGACGCTCTTTGTGACAAATTGCATCATAAGGGCAGATTTCACGACACTTTCCGCACTTGATGCATTTCTCCTGATCAATAACAGACTTGCCGTTTTTCATAGAGATCGCACCCTTGGGACAGACACTCTGGCAGGGATGTGCCAGGCACCCCATGCAGGAGCTGGTCACCTCATAACGGTTCTCCGGGCAGGCATTACAAGCCGACGGAATGACCTGCATCAGAGGGGGCTCATAATATTTTTCATCAATATTACTCTCTTCCAATCCCTGTGTCAGATGTCCGGGATGTTCGCGGGTCTCCGGGCGTAAACTCATCCCCATGGCCAGACGGATGCGCTCACGGATGATCGCTCTGTCACGATAAACGCTCTCCCAGAACTCCGACTCTTCATAGTCTACGATCTTATAAGGCAGCGCCTCCATATCATCCTTCAGATTTGTGGAATTGTAAGCCAGATTAGCCACTTCCTTAAATACCCTTCTTCTCCGCTGTCTTACCGGAGTATCGATCCCTCTCATGCTGCTCATATCATAATTACCGCCTTTTGATATTTTTTTAACACACTAACCATATTAAACCATATCATATCCATAAATGCAAGAAAAATATCAATAAAAATGGGATCTCACACCGTTTTTACGTGAAAGATCCCATCCTTAGAATTTTCTGTTATTCTTATCTTTTATTACTTCATAACGACTCTCTTGAAGTTCTTCTTACCTCTGCGGACTACCAGACCCTCTCCGTCAAACTGCTCGGGATCGTAAGCGGTCTTCACATCTGTAACCTTTTCATCCGCTACGACAACACCGCCCTGTTCTACGGCACGTCTTGCTTCACTGCGGGATGCGGACAGTCCGGATTTCACCAGAACACCGAGAATATCAATCTTACCATCGGTAAAGTCTGCCTCTGTCAGCTCACTGGTAGGCATTTCTGCGGCGTTGCCGCCGGTAAACAGTGCTCTTGCACTCTCCTGTGCCTTCTTAGCCTCTTCCTCGCCATGTACCAGATTGGTCAGTTCGTATGCCAGAATTTCCTTCGCCTGATTTAACTGGCTTCCTTCCCATTTGTCTATCTCATCGATCTGCTCCAGAGGCAGGAAGGTCAACATACGCAGGCACTTCAGGACATCAGCGTCCGATACATTTCTCCAGTACTGGTAGAACTCGAAAGGTGTAGTCTTGTTGGGATCCAGCCATACGGCGCCCTTCTGGGTCTTACCCATCTTCTTGCCCTCGGAATTCAACAGCAGGGTGATGGTCATGGCGTAAGCATCCTTGCCCAGCTTTCTGCGGATCAGTTCCGTACCACCCAGCATGTTGCTCCACTGGTCATCTCCGCCGAACTGCATGTTACAGCCGTATTTCTGATATAAGGTCAGGAAGTCAAAGCTCTGCATGATCATGTAGTTGAATTCCAGAAAGCTTAAGCCCTTCTCCATTCTCTGCTTGTAACACTCTGCAGTCAGCATACGGTTAACACTGAAATGTGCTCCCACATCTCTTAACAGTTCCACGTAATTCAGGTTCAGCAGCCAGTCCGCATTATTGACCATCAGTGCCTTACCATCGCTGAAATCAATAAAACGGCTCATCTGTTTCTTGAAACAGTCTACATTATGCTGAATGGTCTCCTTGGTCATCATCTGGCGCATATCGCTGCGGCCGCTGGGGTCGCCGATCATGGCGGTACCGCCGCCGATCAAAGCGATGGGCTTGTTGCCGGCCATTTGCAGCCGCTTCATCAGGCACAGTGCCATAAAATGACCCACATGCAGACTGTCTGCGGTAGG
>ERZ773164.3587-NODE-3587-length-10353-cov-2.645756_pt1 | contig 10353 bp, 6 predicted proteins | sample MGYA00511917_ERZ773164 | MGnify/ENA primary metagenome ERZ773164 (study PRJEB29015, sample SAMEA2737847) | human gut metagenome | biome: human gut; feature: human-associated habitat; material: faeces | place: China | collected 2012 ...
GGCCATTTCTAACTGCGCGTAGAGATAAGCAGCATTCATATCACTTGGCAGGTAGGAGGAACCAGCTTCTACCCATGTATATTTATCAATCTGACCACGGAAGAACTTACTTCTGTTTGTACCCTTTTCACGAATGATTTCCGCATTGTCAATATTCTCTTTATCGCGGATTAAAAGACAGCCGCCTTCTCCCATGCTGTAGTTCTTTGTTTCGTGAAAACTGAAACAGCCATAATCACCAATGGAGCCTAAAGCCTGTCCTTTATAGGAGGACATAACACCCTGTGCAGCATCTTCGATTACGAGAAGATTATGGCGCTTTGCGATATCCATGATCGTATCCATTTCGCAGGCTACTCCGGCGTAGTGCACCGGCACGATGGCCTTCGTCTTTTCGGTGATCGCTGCTTCGATCTGTTTTTCGTCAATATTCATGGTATCCGGACGAATATCCACAAAAACAGGCACGCCGCCCCGCAGCACAAACGCGTTTGCCGTGGAAACAAATGTGTAAGACGGCATAATAATTTCATCCCCCGGTTTGATATCCGCCAGAATCGCGGCAAGCTCCGTCGCATGGGTACAGGAAGTCGTCATCAGGCACTTCGCCGTTCCGGTTTTTTCTTCAAACCAGTGACTCGCCTTTTTGGTAAATTCCCCGTCTCCGCAGATCTTCTGATTTTCCACTGCCTGGCGCACATATTCGTATTCCCGTCCTGTAAACGGAGGTACATTGAACCGGATTTTTTCCCGTCCGGTAAAGGGAAGCTTCTTTTCTTCCATGGCTGATTCCTTCTTTCCCAAAAGCGGTTTTGCAGTCCGTTTTTTCGACCGCACTGCGCTGCTTTCATCTTTATTCATAAATCTGATAGGTTCCGTTATCCAGCTTCATTTCATAGGCATTCTGCGCCAGAAACTCCTGCAGCAGCTCCCATTTCTGCGCTTCCTGTGCATCCTCTGTGTCCACCTTTCCGGGACAGAGGATCACCAGCGGCTTTTCTCCCGCCTGGGACAGCGCTTCCAAATCTGTCCGCATCGTCTCTGCCGGGTAAGTATTCATATCCGGCCAGTCGTGGGACAGCGCCGAGGGCAGATCGAACAGCCAGCAAAAGCCCGGCACATCGCCAAAGGTCAAAAGACTGCTGTTTTCCTCCAATTCATCCGCATGCTCTGCGTAATAATCCACAACATCCTGCAGCTGCTCTGCATTTGCCCGATTCGTTTTTGCACCGGAAAGCTTTTTGCAGTTTACAACCCGGGTATCCCGCTTTTGTCCCTCGATGCTGTCCCGAAAAACCGCACGCACGCCAAAACCCGTGCTCTGTATCAGAAAAACAACCGCCACGCACACCAGCATCGCCCGGCACGCAAAGCTGTACGGCAGGCGGCGCAGCTTTAACAAAAGCCGGTAGCCCATCCAGAAGGTCACCGGAGCAACCAAAAACAGGTTATTCATATTCGGATATGTTTCGTTGTTGCTTCCGATCGGCGTGATCAAAATGACCAAAAGCACCATCAACGACAACAGCTTATCCCTTCGAAATACCAGCGGATCGGCAAGGGTCCAGATACACAGCCCGATTGCCACATATAAAAGCACCATACACCACTCAAATACGCTCCAGTAAAAGGCGTACTGCAGGTTGAACATGCCGCGTCCCCATAAAAACCGCAGCAGCACCGGAAGCATGCATAGATACAGCACCATCTTGCCTTTTTCGAATTTTCCGGGGAAAAGGAAAAATAAAACCGTACCTAAAAGCGCTGCGATCCCCAAAATCAGCACCCATTTAAACGCTTCTACATAAGCAGATACAACAGAAGTAATCATAGAAAGGGATGAATACGTCTCATCCGTTCCGGAATATCCGGCAAGCCCGACAAGCATCTTCGGATATGCATCAAACCTGAACTGCAGGCTGATCGCAAGAAAACCGACAAGAAACGCCGCCACAAAGCCGATCACACAGGCAGCGACATCTTTCCAGATCTCTGCCGCTTTTTTCTTTTTCAAAATGCCATAATAAAATACCGCGATAATCAGCGCACATTCTACGATGTTGGGCAGGCGCGTCAGCACAGAAGCGCCCAGACACACGCCAGCAAACGCCATCCATTTGCGATTCTGCCAGATCAGTCCGCGGTATAAAAGCACGGTTCCGCACAAAAACAGGAAAAACGTCAGGTAATTATACAGGCTTGTCGTCGGAATCCAGCACAGGCTGATTGCCGCGAATTCGCCCAGGAACACGATCCAGGACGGCATTTTGCCTTTCAGGAAAAAATACGCCAAAAGCGCCATGGCGCTGACGAAAAGTCCCGTATAAAAACGCATTCCCACCAGGCTGTCCCCAAAGGGCAGGCGCATCAAAAGCGCCCCGAGCACATTTGCAAGATAGGTCGCAACCGTCCACTCCTGCCCCGCATGCGGGAAAAAGCGGTAATTTACCAAACCATAGCAGGTGTCCGTCAGTTCGATTCCCTGTGTAATTTTTAACAGCGGATACAAAAACAGTATCACCGGAAACAAAATTGTTCCCAATCGTTTTGCTTTTTCTTTCACGCTCTCTTTTTTCCTCCAAAAAAACCTTTCCCTACTTTGCAGCAAACCTGCCGCAGCTTTTTCCAATTCTATCGAACACGCACAGCCGCAGCCGCTCGATTCCGATACAGACCACAAAAACGGTGACGGACTGCACCAAAAGCACAAGAAGCATCCGTCCTGCAGTTACGCCCGTCTCACCCGGAACGATGTTCCAGAAATCCCCAAGTCGTCCGGTCAGGGCGTTGACCCACGCAAACCAGCGCTGTGCAATATCCGTCTGTTGATGAATCAGATAAACCCCGAATACCGCAGGGCTCCAGAACCGCACCATATCCGCAAAACGCGCTTCTTTTACCTTCAGGACAGCAAACGCGCCAAACAGCCCTACCGCCGCAAGATAGGCAAACAGTGCATTATAGTGAAATGGAACGGACGCATAATAGGTCAGTCCCGTCAGTCGTCCTGCCAAAGGAAGCAGCAAAAGTTCCAGTAAAAATGTCCCCAGCGTGCAGCCTGCATACAGCGCAATATTTTTGGGGAAGCTGTTCAAACGCGGCATCCCGTATTTTTTCAAATAACCGCCGGTCAGGTACAGCACTGCAAACCATCCGAAGTCATATCCGAAACGATCCAGCGCAAACTGCAGCGGACTGAAGGATTTTCCGATGCAGAAAAAGAACAAAAGCGCCGCCAGCAGCTGCTGCATCCGTTTTTGGGAAAGGGTTTCCAGCCCTGCGTTGAAAAATGGGGCCAACAGGCACAGCACCACATAAGCGCTCACGAACCAGTAATGTCCGGACTGCACCGGAAAAATACTGTTCCAGATGTGGTAGGGATTGAGAACCTCCGACCACGAAAGGACACCGACAAGTGCCAGAACCGGAGGAATCAGCGCCGTATAAAACAACGTCTGAACCAGCACCTGCGCCACACGCCGGAAGGAAAAGGTACAGGAGGAAAGAAAATATCCGCTGATCAGCACATAAACGTTGACCGCGACAATGCAGACTGATTCTGTCACAAGGGACCAGACCCCGGCGCCCGTCACAGGGCTTCCGACATCCAAAAGCAATCCGCTGTTCGTGTTCCAGTGCAGGATCACAACCATGAACATGGCGATGATCCGAAGCAGCTCAAAATTTGCCTGACGTCCGGGCTTTCCCATGTCTCCTCCTTTCCGGGCGCGCATCAGCGTTCCCGTTCGATCTCCCCGTGCTCTACACGGTAAACAATATCGCATTTTTCGATCGTCTGCAAACGATGTGCAATAATAATCAATGTCTTATGACCATGCAGGCTGTTGATGGATTCCATGATCGCAGCCTCTGTATCGTTATCCAGTGCGCTGGTCGCTTCATCCAAAACGAGAACCTCCGGATCTTCAAACAGCGCTCTCGCAATTCCGATTCTCTGACGCTGACCGCCGGAAATCCGGATGCCGCGCTCGCCAATGCCGGTATCCAGCCCTTCGGGAAGACTGCGGACAAACTCATCCAGACGGGCTTTTTTGAGTGCCTCCCAGACCTTTGCATCGTCGATGTCTTCATCCGCGTAACCGAACGCCACATTTTTGCGGATGGTGGAATCAATCATGAAAATCGTCTGGGGAATGTAGCCGATATTTTTCAGCCAGGATTCGTAATGATCCCGAACCTCCACGCCGTCTGCGAGGATATGTCCCTCCTGAATCGACAACAGCCCCAGCATAATATCCACAATCGTTGTCTTGCCCGCACCGGATGTCCCCACAATGCCGACAGATTTTCCGGCAGGGATCTCCATATGCGCATGGTCGAAGATCAGCACATCGGAATTCGGATATTTGTATACAATATCATCCAGTACAATTTTATCCTGTAGGGGCAGCTTATCCACCGGCTTGCTTCTCCGATAGGCAGCTTCGTCGTAAACCACGTTTTTGTCGTTGATTTCCTCCTGCAGATTGTCGGACACGCCCATAAAAAAGGGCTCGAAATAGGAAATCTGTGTCAGATAGTTGTTGATCCGGTTTGCAGAAGGCAGAAGCCGCATGGCAGCCACGCCGAATGCACCCAGCTGGCTCACCATGCTGGTGACATCCTCGCCGGACAGGATCATGAAAATCAGGTACAGGATCAGTCCCGCCATGCAGACCGTCTCGATCAGCAGACGAGGCGTCGCGTTAAAAATATTGTATTTCTGCACTGCACTCACATAGCCGTGACCGCATTTACCGTATTCCCGGATGAAATAATTTTCTTTATTGGCAATTTTGATTTCCTTGATGCCCATAACGGATTCTTCAATCCATTTGTACAGACCGCTGTAATAATCCTGGTTCTCGATGCCCGCCTGACGCATAATCGGCTTTAAAAACTGCTTGATCACAAGCAGCGTCACGATCAGAAGTGCCGCTATCGTCAGGATCATCTGCGGAGCCATCGCAGTCAGCGTAACCGCCAGCAGGACAAAAATAATCACTTCACTCATCAGCTGCAGCAGCGCCAGAATCAGACCGTACATGTTATTGACATCCGACGTGATCATACGCTGGATGACAGAGGTATCCGCATTCAGATAATATTCATAGGGGCGCTTCATGAAATTGATCATCATACGCTGAGAGGTCTCAAACTGGTTCGTGTATACAAAGCGCAGCTGCACCACATTCTGAAAATACAGAAAAACGTTTTTTAACACAAAGCCCAGAATAATCAGCACCAGAATCAGCGTCGTGAAATATCCCGGTTTCTGAAAGCCTGTCCATCGGTAAATCTGCGCCAGGGCGCTGTCGCCCTCCACGCAGCTCGGGTCCATAATCATCTGAATCGCCGGTACCACAAGACCGATGCTGACGGTTTCCAGAATCGCGCCGATCACCATCATAAACAGAATCTGAACCATTTTCAGCTTCTGCTTCCGGTTCATCAGAACCATCATTTTACGGTAAATTTTTTTCATGAAAGCGTTCCTTTCGTTCCTGCAGCCCTATTCCAAAACTGCTTCTTAAAAAATCTGCTCATTAAAGCGGTGTTTTTGAGGATCCTCGTACAGATCCATAAAGTCATCCCCCAGAAAAACCTTTTCCTTTGCAAAATGAATCGAATCCGGCACGGTATACACGGAAACTACCTGGTCGAATTCCAGTCCCTCGATGAAATTCAGGATTTCCATCGGAAACTTTCCATCCAGCACAATATCGTCCGGGAACAGCTTATGATAGTCTAAAACATCTCTGGGATGCGGTTTTAAAATCACCTGCGCATCCTTTCCGTATTTTGCTACGATATCCCGGAAAATCTGCTCGCGCACCGGCAGCTCGCATAATGGCTCCGTCAGCACCAGCACCTTGTGCTCATGATGGGCGCCGGTTGTAAGCTGCGTCATCAGCGTGTCCAGATCCTCCATAAAAATCCGCAGAATCGTATTTTTGTCGTCCTGCGTCAGCCTGCGCACCATCGCTTCCCGAGGCTGTTCGATATATTTGGAGCAGGGATATTTCAGGATTGACGTATTGTTGACCTCCATATCCACGCAATATTTACTGTATCCGTTCTGGATAAAAATCAGGTTATGCGCCGCAAGAAAGGCTTTCAGTCCGAAATGCCCTCGGTTGTCATAGCGCGCGGTATCGTAATAGCAGATACAATCCAGACCGTCCTCCACCGCATGATAGTGGATTTTCTTATAATTCAGATAATATCCGATCGGATCGGAATCGCAGAACACATAGATGTCCTGATACTTTTTAAAATCCACCGGCACATAGGGCTGCTGCAGCTTTCCGTATAATTTCGTAAAAATCATTCTGGAAAACAGGTTAAACACCAGATTTCCATGATCTTCATGATAGCGTGCCAGCTGCGGGAACGCATGCTCTTCCTTTTCCTCGAACATAAAAACAGCTTCAAACAGGCCGCTTTTTTCTGCACGCTCCTTCAGGCTGCCAAAGTCGTTCGACATCGTGCTCAGCACTAGATCCGCCTTTCCGCGCATTGCCCTTGGAAGCGTCAGCTCCTTTAAACAGGCAACATATACATGATAATAAGTATGGCAGACATAAATCCGCTCTTTTGGCTTTCTCTTTTTCATTTTCGTTTCTTTCTCCGGCAATTTCCGGGAAACCTGATGAAACCATCCCAGTTAAACCAGTTGACTCCATTGCATAGTCGTTATATTCTACCATACTTTTGTCTGCCATTGCAAGACAATGCGCTTCAAAGCGGCGGAATGCATCTTCTCCGATGTGCTGGGAATCCCGCGTGAACTGTGCTTGAATAATATTCCCCGGATTGTTATACTACTTACGACGCGATGTCTGCGGCGATTTCTTTTTCCCCGGACACTGCACAATCCGATTTTTGACAGGAAACAGGAGGTTTTACCATGTCAGCACTTGCCATTATTACAGCGCGCGGAGGCAGCAAGCGGATTCCGCGTAAAAATATCCGTCCGTTTCTCGGAAAACCGATTCTTTTATATTCCATCGAAGCCGCTTTGCAGGCGGGCATTTTTGACGAGGTGATGGTTTCTACAGATGATCCCGAAATCGCCGAACTTGCAAAAGGTGCCGGGGCGTCCGTCCCGTTTCTTCGAAGCGCCCAGACCGCAAACGATTACGCCTCTACCGACGACGTCATCCGCGAGGTGCTCGAATGCTACAGGGCTGCCGGCAGGGAGTTTGACACGTTCTGCTGTATCTACCCCACCGCGCCGTTTATTACTCCTAAAAAACTCAGCACCGCGATGGAGCTTTTAAAGGACGCCGAGTCCGTCATGCCGGTAACGACTTTTCCGTATCCGGTTCTGCGCAGCCTCGCCGTAGATGAAAACGGTCACATCGGCTACAAATGGCCCCAGTATGCGACTGCGCGCAGCCAGGATCTCGAAACGCTTTACCACGACTGCGGACAGTTCTATGCCTGCCGGACGGAAGCTTTTTTCCGGGAAGGAACGACAGATACTCCCGGTATGGTTCCCCTGGTTTTACCCGAACTGGAGGTTCAGGATATCGACACCGAAGAGGACTGGGCGATTGCAGAAGTCAAATATCAGAAAATGATGGAGAAAAAATAACGATATGAATCAGGAAATTTATCTGGGCGGGCGCAGAATCGCTGCAGACGCCCCTGTCTTTATCGTTGCGGAAATGTCTGCGAACCATTTACAGGACTACAACCGTGCGATTGAAATCATCCACGCCGCAAAAGAAGCCGGCGCGGACGCGATCAAGCTGCAGACCTACACTGCCGACACCATGACCGTCGACAGCGACGCGGACTGCTTTATCAACAAAGGCGGTCTCTGGGACGGCATCAAGGAATACGACCTTTACAAGCAGGCTTATACGCCGTGGGAATGGCATGCCGGTCTGATGGAGGAAGCAAAAAAATGCGGACTGCTCTGCTTTTCCTCCCCCTTTGACGCAACCGCCGTCGATTTTCTCGAAGAGCTCGACGCTCCCGCTTATAAAATTGCATCTTATGAGATAAATGATATTCCGTTAATCCGTCGGGTGGCGAAGCTCCACAAGCCCGTCATCTTTGCCACCGGCATCGCACATCTCGAGGACATCGAGCGCGCCATGAACGTCTGCCGTGAAGAGGGCAATGAGGACGTGATTTTGTTAAAATGCGTTTCCGCTTACCCGACGCCCTACGAGGACGTCAATCTGCGCATGATTCCGACGCTGTCTCAAACCTTTGGCTGCCTGACCGGCCTCTCCGACCACCCGATGGGCGGGGCTGTCGCTGCAGGCGCCGTTTCCCTCGGCGCGCGGATGGTGGAAAAGCACCTGACCTTAAAACGCAGCGACGGCGGTCCGGATGGCGCATTTTCCATGGAGCCCCAGGAATTTAAGGAAATGGTTTCGCAGATCCGTATTCTGGAAAAGGCACTCGGCTCTTCCGAATACCGCCTTACCCCCAAGCAGGAAAAAGAACGGGCAGGCTCCCGTTCCATCTTCGTCGCGCAGGACATGGCAGAGGGCGAAGTTTTCACAGAGCAGAATATCCGCTGCATCCGCCCCGGCATCGGACTGCACACAATGTATTATGAGGAAATTCTCGGCAGGAAGGCTTCCTGTCCGATCGGAAAGGGGACGCCGCTGTCATGGAATCTCATCCGTTAGTCTATATCCGCACAGACGGAAATGAAACAATTGCGACCGGACATCTGATGCGCTGTCTGTCCATTGCCCGTGCCCTGAAGAAACGGGGTGCAGCGGTGGCTTTTCTCGTCTCCGATGATACCTCGGCTTCCATTTTGCAAAAAATGTATTCTCCTGACGAAATCGCTGACCACAGCTTTCCGATCCTGGAGCTGCGCACCGATTACAGAAGCCTTGATCGGGAAATCCAGACCATGCAGGGAATCCTTTCTTCCCACAACGTTGCCTGCCTGCTGGTGGATTCTTATTTTGCAACACCGGAATATCTCGATATCCTGCGCCAGATCTGCAAAGTTGCCTATCTGGACGATCTGCAGGCATTCGACTGCCCGGCTTCCCTCGTGATCAACTATGATTTCTGTGTTGATGAAAGTTTTTACACCAAAGCGGACTGTGTTCTGACCGGATGCGCCTACACTCCCCTCCGGGAGCAGTTTGCAGATCAGCCCTACCATCTCTGGGAGCAGGTAAAAGACCTCTTTCTTTCCACCGGCGGCACCGATCCCTTCCATATCGCAGGCGGTATGTTAAAACGTCTCTGCGCATCGGACGACTGGAAGGATGTTTCCTTCCACGTCCTGACAGGTCCCATGCATGTCCACCGCGCAGAGCTTGCCGTCATGGCAGGAAAAGACAGCCGCATTGTCCTGCATGAACAGGTTTCCGATATGGCTGCACTCATGTCCACCTGCGATCTCGCATTTTCCGCAGGCGGCACGACGCTTTATGAACTCTGTGCCGTCGGCGTCCCGTCTGTAAGCTTCAGTATGGCGGATAATCAGCTTCCCGGTGTCAAAGCCTTTGACAATGCAAACCTGATTCCATGGGCAGGTGACATCCGTGACAACGAAATCTTCTACGATGACGCAGTGGAAAAGCTGACTGCACTTCTGAAAAATCCGGACGCCCGAAAGAAACAATCCGACCGAATGCGTATGGCGATCGATGGTGCCGGCGCGCGCCGCATCGCGGACGCAATTCTGGCAAAATGAGTGTGCGACGGGCCGAGTGCGCATCCTAAGCGGAGCGTTTTTATTTCATAGGACGCATTTTCCTATGAAACAAAAAAGAGAGCCGGGAGGCTCTCTTTTTTTGCGCTACTTCTGAATATCCGAAAGGAAATTTAGAAGGTTCGTTTTTCCTATATTCCGCCACACAGCTCCATATCATTTTTTCCCGAAATGCTTTTTTCGAAAATTACGCCATGTCCAGAGTGCTTTATAGTACAATACAAACGCTGCTGTGGAGCGCTGCTGCATGGCAATCATTTTTTTCTGCTCTGCATTGACGCGTTCCTGATAATACGGATTGTCCGCAAAATCCGGGAACGCTTCTTTTAATTCGTTTCCCATCTTCCGGATAAACGAAAGCGATTTATGTCCGCTTCCCACCATATAGGAAAACAGCGTGTTGACATAAAACAGCATCGTGTATTCAAAGCAGATTTCCGGTCGGTAGGTTTCAAGATAACCGAATTTCTTCGCATTTTCCAGAATGCCCCGTCCAGCCGCCATCCGGTCTTCACAGCGCTCCCTGCTGATGGTATGCACCGTGGACGCTTCATGCTGGTAATAAAAATACATGACCTCCGGGATATATTCATAATGATGTGCCTGTAAAAGCACCGCGTCGCTGATCGCATTATCCTCGTAAAATATGT
>ERZ773164.3621-NODE-3621-length-10243-cov-9.209757_pt1 | contig 10243 bp, 9 predicted proteins | sample MGYA00511917_ERZ773164 | MGnify/ENA primary metagenome ERZ773164 (study PRJEB29015, sample SAMEA2737847) | human gut metagenome | biome: human gut; feature: human-associated habitat; material: faeces | place: China | collected 2012 ...
TTTATTTCTCTCTTAGCGGGAGCAATACAGCAGAAGCCGGTTATCCCGGCATTCCCGGCTTCGGACCTTTATTGCTATTGCTTTTAATTGCAATTTTAATGAAACTTCCGCCGTACTACCTCCGCAAGCAGATCTGCGGTTCCTTCTACGCCGAGCAGGGAGGAATCGATCATCAGGTGCTTGTGCAGCGGGTCGGAGGGGGAGTATCCTGCGTAGCGTTTGTGGTAGGCACATCGTGCTTTGTCGACTTTCATGATGGTGCGTTTAGCATCCTCTTCGGACATTTCCAGCGCATTCACGCAGTTTTCTAGCCGTGCCTTGTAAGGCGCGTAGATGAAGATGTTCAGAACATTCGGTTCATTCTGCAGCAGGAAATCGGAGCAGCGGCCCACGATGATGCAGCTGGATTTCCGGGCCAGATCCAGAATGATGTCTTTCTGAACATCAAAGATCATATCCTGGATGTATTGTTTGTCGGTGCCCAGGGGAAACATGTGGGCGAAGAAGTGGTTGTGGGAGCTTTCCTCTGCGTCGCTGATCTGGGAGACCGGCAGGTTTAACTGCTTTGCAACCTCATCCACGATATCCCGGTCATAGTATTCAATGCCAAGCTTCTGAGAGAGAGCATGGGCAATGGGACGGCCCAGGCTTCCGAATTCCCTCGTAATGGTGATGATATATTTATCCATGAATCAGCCCTCCTTAAGCGGTCACAATGGTTTTCTGATATCCTCTGACAACACAGCTGAGCGTGAAGCAGATCACAAAATAGCAGATTGCCTCAAAGGCCAGCAGCATGATCATGCCGCGGACATCGTAGATGCTGCCCATGACAATGGCACAGTTACGCATGAATTCGGCTACATCTACCATCTTCAGGAAGGAAGTATCCTTGATGATGGTGATGACCTGGCTGAGCAGCGCCGGGATGACTTTCTTGTAGGTCTGTGGAAGGACGATGTACCACAACGTCTGCAGGAAAGAGAAGCCCTGGGACTGGGCTGCCTCAAACTGTCCCTTCGGGATGGAGTTTAAGCCGCCGCGGAAGATCTCAGCCATGACAGCGGAGGTGAACAGGGAGATGGCGAACACGGAAACTGCGATCTTATTTCCCTTGATGGTGAAATAGATCCAGAGAATCCACAGCAGGTTTGGCGTGCAGCGGAAGAATTCCGTGTATACAGCAACAAGGGCAGAAGCCCATTGGAACGGTCCGTTCGCGTAGGTGCGGATCAGCGCCAGGATGGTGCCGAAAAACATGCTGATAACGGTGGCCAGTACTGCGATGGCGACGGACATGGCAAGACCCTTCAGCATAAAAGTGACATTGGCAAAGGTGAAAATCTGATAAAACAAAGCTAACATAAGCCATCCTCCTTAATCACGATTTTTTTCGGCGCCGGAAGACGCATGGAACGGATCTCCAGGTAACGTCCAAGGCGGGCCAGCGGGAAGCAGATGATAAAATACAGCAGCGCGCTGGTGAAATATGCCTGGGCAAAGTATCCGCGGTCAGCACCCCAGGAGTCGGTGTAGTACATCAGATCCATTCCGGCTACCATGGCCAGGATGGAGGTGTTCTTTACCAGGTTCAGTGCCTGGTTTGCCAGCGGTGGCATGATGATGCGGATCGTCTGGGGAAGAATGATGTAGTACATGGTCTCCAGATACGAAAAGCCCTGGGAAGCGGCGGCTTCCGACTGTCCCTTCGGCACAGCCTCGATACCGGTACGGATAACCTCTGCGATGTAAGCTCCATGGTATACCCCAACCCCGATAACACCCAGAACAAACTTTGGGATACGAAAGCCGGAATTGGAAAAGAGGAGTGGAAGCACGGAGTAGTAAAACAGGATCTGCAGTGCCAGCGGTGTGTTCTGCAGAAACTCCACGTAAATACGTGCGAGGATTTTTGCGGGTTTAAATTTCATTGTAGAAAATGTACCGAACACAATTCCCAGGAGCAATGCGACCAGAAGGCCGACGATGGAAATCTTCAGAGTCATGATAAATCCCGGCACATAATATTCAGGGAGCGCTTTCCAAAGCGCGGCCCATCGTTTTCCTTCTAAGAGACCTTTGATCATAATACTCATCATCCTTTGCTGTATCAGATTTTTATAAAATCAGAGAACGCGCCAGTGACGCGTTCTCCTCCATACTGGATTTTTAGATTGTCTTGCGTTGTATTACTGTAAGTTCCACTGTTCCTGCAGTGCTTTCATGGAACCATCAGAGATCATGGAAGTTACCTTCTCATCTACCAGCTCAGCAAGACCGGTATTCTCTTTGGCAGATGCAACGCCGTATTCCTGCTCGCTGAAGCGGTCATCCAGAATGTGGTTGGAATCATTTACATAACCGGAAAGGATCGCGCGGTCTACAGAGAAGCAGTCAATCTGCTTGGTAGCCAGTGCCTGAGCTAGTGCCGGGTAGCCGTCAAACTCCTGGAATTCCGGATTTACGTTGAGGCCTTTTTCCTCTACATAGGCTTTGAAGCCGTCCTTGGTGGTGGAGGACTGTGCAACACCGATGATCTTGCCATCCAGGTCTTCAATGGACTCGATTCCGGAATCGTTGTTTACCAGAAGGCCAACTGCGTCCGTGTAATACGGTGTGGAGAAGTTGTAGGTTTCTTTTCTTTCATCGGTAATGGTGAAGGTTGCGATAACCAGGTCAATCTCGCCGTTCTCCAGAAGCGGTCCTCTGGTCTTTGCGGTAACACCCTGGAATTCTACCAGCTTTTTATCTTTCGCTTCCTCCGGAGTGCATCCGAAGATCTCACCTGCAATGTTGTAAGCCAGGTCATCCTCAAAGCCCTCATATTCACCGGTTGCGGTGTTCTGAAGGGAGAAGTTTGGAACATCCGATTTGCATCCTACTTTTAAAACGCCGCGGTCAACGATCTTCTGAACATCTGCGCTGACATCACTGGAAGCAGCGGTAGTATCTGCTGCTGCTTCGGAGGCTGCTGCAGTGGTTTCTTCTGCCTTTGCGGTGGTTGCTGCAGCGGTGGTCTCAGATGCTGAGGAACCACATCCGCCTAACAGTGCGGCCATCATAGCGGCCATGGTCATGGCAGTTACTTTTTTCATGCTCTTTTTCATAATTTCTTTCCTCCTCATAGAAAAAATTAATGTAAAATTTTGCTTAAGAACGCTTTGGTGCGCTCATGCTCCGGAGCGGTGAAGAAATGCTCCGGTGTCCCTTCCTCAACAATGTATCCGCCGTCCATGAAGATCACCCGGTCAGCGACCTGTCTGGCAAATCCCATTTCGTGGGTGACACAGATCATGGTGATGTTTTCCCTGGCCAGCTCGACCATAACATTTAAAACCTCCTGGACCATTTCCGGATCCAGTGCTGAGGTAGGTTCATCAAAGAGAATCAGCGGCTGATTCGTGCAGAGCGCTCTGGCAATGGCTACACGCTGCTGCTGTCCGCCGGAAAGCTGTACCGGATAATTTCCGGCCTTGGCCTTTAATCCAACGCGGTCCAGACATTTCAGCGCAGTGGCTTTGGCCTCTTCCTTCGGCACATGCTGCAGCTTGATCGGAGCCAGCGTCAGGTTTTCCAGCACGGTCAGGTGCGGATAGAGATTGAACTGCTGGAATACCATGGAAGAATATTTCTTGGCCATTTCCAGATGGTTCTTTTTGGTAACGGGAGTTCCGGCAATGGAGACGGTGCCTGCTGTCGGATCCTCCAGATGGTTGATGCATCGGATAAAGGTAGATTTTCCGGAACCGGAGGGACCGATGATGACCAGCTTCTCGCCTTCCTTTACAGTCAGATTAATATCTTTCAGGACCTCCAGGTCACCGAAATTCTTTTTCAGATGTTCGACTTTTACCATGTCAGCCATATCATTCACCTTCCAGAGCTGCCGGTAGATCCGGCACATCTGGCCTTTCTGAAAAAATGCAAAAGGGCGCTCAGAGAGTGAAATCTCCAAGCGCCTTTGCCTGTTTTATTGATCCGGAATGTGCTGCGGCACGGTTTTCCTGATCGGTTTGGGTCTTAAGTTTATGATTTGCATTATAGGCAGACGAAAATAAAATGTCAAGTCAAAAAACCAGACTGGATTTGACAGAAATTTGCTGTTTTACACAAAAATAAACAGATATAATGTTATGGAATAAAAGGAGCAGAGAGTCTGCCTTCCCTTGACAAAGTGCGGAAAATGGCTTAAAATCAAGCAAGAGAAAACGACAGTGAAGAGGATTAGTAAGCAGACATTACATCACAGAGAGAGGGCTATCTGGTGCGAGGCCGTCATGTCCCTGGAAGCTGAACCGGCCTTGGAGTCCTGCAGTGAACTGCAGCGTAGTTTCCGGCGTTAACGGAGCATAGAGTGAGCGCTCCTGCATGCATTGCAGCGCTAATCAGGGTGGTACCGCCGAATTTATCTGGTCATTCGGTCCCTTGTCAGAAATGGCAGAGGACCGGATGATCTTTTTATATGGTAGGAAATTGCGTCCTATCATATAAAAACGCTCCGCGAGGATGCGCACATTTTTTTCATTAAAAATAAAGGAGAGTTATCATGGCAAAGGATAAGAAATTAGTAGAAGCCATCACATCCATGGACGAGGATTTCGCCCAGTGGTATACGGATGTGGTAAAAAAAGCAGAGCTGTGTGATTACGCAAGCGTAAAGGGCTGCATGGTCATCAAACCGGCTGGTTACGCAATCTGGGAGAACATCCAGCATGAGCTGGACCGCCGCTTTAAGGAAACCGGAGTTCAGAATGTATATATGCCGATTTTCATTCCGGAGAGCCTTCTGGAGAAAGAAAAAGATCACGTAGAAGGCTTCGCGCCGGAGGTTGCATGGGTAACCCACGGCGGCCTGGAGCCGCTTCAGGAGCGTCTGTGCGTGCGCCCGACCTCAGAGACTCTGTTCTGTGATTTCTATGCAAAGGATATCCACTCTTACCGTGACCTGCCGAAGGTATACAACCAGTGGTGTTCTGTAGTCAGATGGGAAAAAACCACCCGTCCGTTCCTGCGTTCCAGAGAGTTCTTATGGCAGGAGGGCCACACCGCTCACGCAACCGCAGAGGAAGCTGAGGCAAGAACCATCCAGATGCTGAATCTGTACGCAGACTTCTGTGAGCAGGTACTGGCTATCCCGGTAATCCGCGGTCAGAAGACCGATAAAGAGAAATTCGCAGGCGCAGAGGCTACCTACACCATCGAGTCCCTGATGCATGACGGAAAAGCACTGCAGTCCGGAACCAGCCACAACTTTGGCGATGGTTTCGCAAAGGCATTTGGCATTCAGTATGCAGCAAAGGACAACACCCTGCAGTATGTTCATCAGACCTCCTGGGGTATGACTACCCGTATGATCGGTGCGATCATCATGGTACACGGCGATAACAACGGTCTGGTACTGCCGCCGAGAATCGCTCCGACTCAGGTTGTGATCGTTCCGATTCAGCAGCAGAAAGAGGGCGTTCTGGATAAGGCCTTTGAGTTAAGAGATGTTCTTTCCAACTTCAGGGTAAAAGTGGACGATTCCGACAAGAGCCCGGGCTGGAAGTTCAGTGAGTCTGAGATGCGCGGAATCCCGGTACGTGTGGAGATCGGACCGAGAGATATCGAAAACAACGAGGCGGTTCTGGTTCGCCGTGATACCCACGAGAAGATTACCGTTTCCTTAGATGAGATCGAGGCAAAGGTAAGCGAACTCTTAGACACCATTCAGAACGATATGCTGGAGCGCGCAAGAGCACACCGCGATTCCCACACCTACGTTGCAACCGCCTACGATGAGTTTGTGAAAACCATCAACGAGAAACCGGGCTTTGTAAAAGCTATGTGGTGCGGCGATCAGGCCTGCGAGGACAAGATCAAAGAAGACACTGCAGCAACCTCCCGCTGCATGCCGTTCGCGCAGGAGAACCTCTCCGACAAGTGCGTATGCTGTGGAAAACCGGCCAAGAAGATGGTTTACTGGGGCAGAGCATACTAAAATTTTATATTCCGATATTTCAAAGGGACCCTGGAAAGAGCCACATATGGCAGCCTTTCCAGGGCCCCTTTTTGTATGATGGGAAATTTATGTCCAGAAATTCCGGACCAGTTCAATAAAGTACTTTGCAGCCTCGCTTAAGTAGCCGTTCTTGCGGTAATTGGCCGCAATGTCCCAGGATGGGTGAGTTGGAAATGCAAAACAGCTGATCCCTTTTGGCAGTCTGCGCACATAGTATTCCGGCACTACGCCGCAGCAGAGATTTGCTTCGATCATGGACAATACCGTGTTGTTGCTGGCGGTTTCAAACAGCACATTCGGGGTGAAGCCGGACTTGCGGAAAATCTCATCGGTGATGGCCCGGATGGTAGATTCCTTATACATCAGAACGAAGGGTTCATACTGAAAGAGGGTCAGGTTTGCGATGGGGAAAGGTGCGGATGCTGTCTGTGTGGCTGCCAGCTGCTCAGCGGCCGGGTGAATGCTGGGCACCAGAAGAAAAATTTCTTCCTCACCAAGCTTTATGTACTCACTGTCGGTTCTCTGGCGTTCGGAAAGTGTCTGAAAACCAATATCCAAGTTGCCCTGGGATATCATCTGCTGCTGGCGATGCACGCTTAGTTCATGAGGTTCCACAATGACGTTGGGATAAGCCTGGTGAAAAGACGGGTAGACATGGGTAAACATTTCGCTGCCGCGGCCTGGGGTAAATCCAATCGAGAGGCGTCCTTTCTTGGCATCGGTCATGTCGTTGATGAGGTTGTAGGTGCGCTGCTTAATCCGCAGGATTTCCCTCGCGTTGTCTAAATAAACCTGTCCGATTTCGGTGGGGCGCATATCCACCTTACTGCGGTGGAAAAGCGGTGCGCCCAGCTCCTTTTCCAGCCGCAGAAGCTGCTGGTTTAAGGCGGACTGGGTCACGAACAGCTTCTCCGCCGCGCGGGTAATGCTGTGCTCATCATCAATTTTCACAATATATTCAATCTGTTTTAAATCCATAAGAAATGCCTCCGGTTACGCATGCTTCTGTTCCTCCCATTCATTGTAAAGCTCCTTCCAGGCATCAGCAAAGTGTCTGGATATCGCGGTTGGGTTACGCCGCAGGATAGACGGGCGGACTATAGGCTTTTTGCTGTTTAAGAGACGGGCGGTATCGGCCATCTTTTCGTTCAGGGAGCTGATACGGGCTGCCAGAGCGGCTTTGTGAGCAACAGCAGTCTCAGCCAGTTCATCCCGGCGTGCGGCCACAGTCTCTTTGTGGGCTGCAACAGCCTCTTCCAGCGCTTCCCTGCGTGCTGCAGCCTTCTCTTTGCCAGTTTCCACATTTTCGGCAACAGCTACACGCAGTTCTTTTTTTGCGTTCTCAATATTCTGGGCGGTTTCAGCTTTTAACAGGGCAAGCTGTACTTGCATTTCCTCCAGCTCGGCCCGCAGCTTCGCAACACTTTCCAGTGCTTTGGCCAGGCTGAGCGCTTCCTTCGTGGACTGGATGGTATCCATGACAAAGCATCCGCTGACTGCGCCTAAGAGGCACCATTCCAGTGCCGGAGGCAGGTTCAGAACAAAGTGTTCAATGGGTTTGTGAATGACCTCAGTCATAAAAATCGTTAGAAATCCCCAGGCAATCGAAGAAGTCAGGCAGATGTAACCGTGGAGGTTAAATTTCTGGTTGCTGTAATCCCAGTAGCGGACTTTGAACAGCCGCTCCATCACATAGCCGGTTACGTATTCCAGCAGGGTGGCTGCCACCACGCCAGAGCAGTAAACCAGGAACAGATTGTTTTTGACGGGCAGGGATACCCACAGCATCATCACCGCCCCGGTGCCGTACAGAGGCAGCATGGGAAGCCGCAGGAAGCCGCGGTTGACGAAGTGATGCTGCTTTAAGGAAACGTAGGTGGATTCAAAAACCCAGCCGCAGAAGCAGTAAATATAGAAGAAAGTAAGCCAGTGATACCAGGCGTAAGTGTACATAATCTTAGTCCTCTCTTGCTAATCAACAATTTTCCTCAGTTTAGCATATCCGAAAAAAACCTTCAATACACATTCCACGCCTTTTGTTTAGAAAGAAAACATGGACAAATGATATTTGCCTGTGCTACAATCAACAAAAATGTAGTTACATAAATTGTAGCTGGATAAAAATGTATTCACTGAAAAGGGAGAAAGGAAAGAAAGCTATGAACTTAACATATCAGAGCACAAGAGGCGGAGAGAGCGGACTGACTGCATCTCAGGCAATCTTAAAAGGACTGGCTGACGACGGCGGCCTGTTTATGCCGACTTCAATCCCGAAACTGGATGTAACGATGGAAGAGCTGGCAGGCATGACCTACCAGGAGACTGCATACCGTGTCATGAAACAGTTCTTAACAGACTTCACCGAGGAAGAGCTGCGTTACTGCATCGACCACGCTTACGACAGCAAGTTTGACACGGAGGAGATCGCTCCGCTTGTCAAGGCGGACGGCGCTTATTATCTGGAGCTGTTCCACGGAAGTACCATCGCCTTCAAGGACATGGCACTGTCCATTCTTCCGTATCTGATGACTACCTCTGCAAAGAAGAATCATGTGGAGAATGAAATCGTTATCCTGACTGCAACCTCCGGAGATACCGGTAAGGCTGCTATGGCTGGTTTTGCGGATGTACCGGGAACCCGTATCATCGTGTTCTATCCGAAGGGCGGCGTCAGCAAGGTTCAGGAGCTGCAGATGGTAACTCAGAAGGGCGCCAACACCGCGGTTGTCTCCATTCACGGCAACTTTGATGATGCCCAGACCGGTGTGAAGAAGATCTTTGGCGACAGAGAATTTGCTGCAAAGCTGGCTGCAAAGGGCTTCCAGCTTTCCTCCGCAAACTCCATCAACATTGGCCGTCTGGTCCCGCAGGTGGTTTACTATGTTTATGCTTACGCCAAGCTGGTGCAGAACGGAGAAATCCAGAACGGTGATCTCATCAATGTGACTGTTCCGACCGGAAACTTCGGCAATATCCTGGCTGCCTACCTGGCAAAACAGATGGGCGTGCCGATCAAGACCCTGATCTGCGCATCCAACGACAACAAGGTTCTGTATGATTTCTTTAAGACCGGAACCTATGACCGCAAGAGAGACTTTATCCTGACCAATTCTCCGTCTATGGATATCCTCATCTCCAGCAACTTAGAGCGGCTGATCTATTTAAGCACTGGTTGTGACGCTGCGGTCAATAAACAGCTCATGGAAGATCTGAGCACGAAGGGAGCTTACACCGTTACCGATTCCATGAAAGCTTTTATGAAGGACTTTGCAGGCGGCTATGCTACTGAGGCTGAGAATGCTGCAGGCATCAGGCATCTGGCAGATGAAACCGGATATATCATTGATACGCATACTGGCGTGGCTTCCTGCGTATATAAAAAGTATGTGGCAGAGACCGGAGACAAGACTCCGACCGTCATTGCGTCTACCGCAAGCCCGTACAAGTTCTCCCACAGCGTTATGGCAGCTGTGACAGGCAAAGAGGCAGAAGCCGATGAGTTCGCTTCCATCGACGCCCTGTGCAAGGCATCTGGCGTAGCCATCCCGCGCGCAGTGGAGGAGATCCGCAACGCAGAGATCCGTCACAACAGAGAGTGCGACGCAGCCGACATGGAAAAGACAGTGGCAGAGATTCTGGGCTTATAATTCGTTATCTGCTTCACAAAAAACTGTTTTTGTAATATAATAAAGACAGTTGTAAGCCTATAGCCTGTGTTTGGGACAGGCTGTGGGGCAAACTATAGAAAAACGGAGGTTTTGAACATGTTAGTATCTGCAACAGAAATGCTGAAAAAGGCAGTAGAAGGACACTATGCAGTAGGTCAGTTCAACATTAACAACCTGGAGTGGACCAAGGCCATCCTGGCAACCGCACAGGAGTTAAACTCCCCGGTTATCCTGGGCGTATCTGAGGGCGCAGGAAAATATATGACCGGATTTAAGACCGTTTCCGCTATGGTAAAAGCCATGATCGAGGAAATGAACATTACCGTTCCGGTAGCACTGCACTTAGACCACGGCACCTACGATGGCTGCTATAAGTGCATTAAGGCAGGTTTCTCATCCATCATGTTCGATGGTTCCCACTATGCCATCGAAGAGAACGTAGAGAAGACCAAAGAGTTAGTAAAAGTTGCTCACGCTATGGGTCTTTCCATCGAGGCTGAGGTCGGTTCCATCGGCGGTGAGGAAGACGGCGTGATCGGTATGGGCGAGTGCGCAGATCCGAACGAGTGCAAGA
>ERZ773164.3625-NODE-3625-length-10237-cov-3.277254_pt1 | contig 10237 bp, 14 predicted proteins | sample MGYA00511917_ERZ773164 | MGnify/ENA primary metagenome ERZ773164 (study PRJEB29015, sample SAMEA2737847) | human gut metagenome | biome: human gut; feature: human-associated habitat; material: faeces | place: China | collected 2012 ...
AATGGCACAAATACGGCACAGGAGGAAACGTGGTGTATTTAAATATGGGGTAACTACTTGATTTAAATGGTGCGATAATAGGATTCAAACAAGGAAGACATGTCATTGATTCTACATGGGAATGTTTCATTTCAACTTTTATATACCCCCAAAAATACCCCCATTAATCTAGTTGTCTTGTCTGCGGGAAATCAACCTGAACTTTAGACTAACGTGGATTCCATATGCCATCCTAAGGAAACACATTCGCAAATAGTAATGCTTGGTTACTATATTCATTTGTATTATTGCCACATCAACTATTAGCTCTATTGAAAAGAGCAACTCTAAGAAAAACATAAACAATAGTGAAGTTCGAGACAAAATAATATGAAAAGAATTGACATTTTCAATCAAATCAATAAATTGCTCTATAACTTAGATAAATATACTTTCATTTTTCTGGTTAGACTACATGACAAGCAATACAGCAAGAACCATACTTATGGACATGGTTGACACCAAAATAACCACCATCAAAGCTAAATGCAAAAGAAATAAGCGTTTTTTTCAATTTTTTACAGCTGGTTCTATAATTTTAAGTGCATCGATTACAGTTGTAGTTGGTTTAGAATGGCCTAATCATGCTGCTATTCAAAAGAATATTGCACTTATAATGGGTGTATCATTAACTCTCATTAATGGTTGGGTAGCTATTTTTGATTTTAAAAAACTTTGGATGAGACAAAAAAATACACTTTTTGGTTTATATCTTATAGATAACGAATTAAAAATCCTCACTGATAGCGATGAAGATAAGTTGAGAGTTAAAGAACTTTTCAATGCTTATCAAGCAGTTTGGGAAAAAGACGGCAGTGAGTGGGCAAATATTTTCAGTTCCGACATTGAATCATCGAAAATAACACAAAATATCAAAGAGTTGCAATCATGAACTTCGTGCATTTAAAAGTTGATAAAATAGCTATTCATCAGATTTTTCCAAGAGGTGAAGATGGGAAGGAAGTATTACCGGGCAAAGGCACGGAGTTAATAAATTTTGATGAAGATGCTTTGAGCGATTTTAAACAAAGAATTTATAACTCTCTTGGGCATGATTCTTCTGCTGTGGAAATGGTGATAACAAACGAAAAGACAGAAAGCACTCCGTTTTACGTAAATATTCTACATGGTTGTAATGATGTAGAATTTATAAATAACAGTTATGAAATTGCTAAAAATTTATCAAAAGCACAAACACGTAGAGGCATGTCCGGAGGTATACTTGTTGTTTTCAGCGCCACCTATCAATATAACAAGCTTCCTTTTGTAGGCATTATCAAAGCTGACTTATACAGTGGATACGAAAAATGGCAAGATAAAAAAACAGGCATTATTTCTTTAAAACATGTAAAAGAGCTACTACTTACGCCTTCAACCAAGCTTTATAAGTCTGCCGGATTTTTTAAACGTGAAAACGTAAAAAATGATAGCACCTTAAGTGAACAATGGGCCGTACATATTTCTGATTATCAGATTGATAAATCTGACGGTAAAGCTGCTGCTCAGTATTTTTATCAAACTTTCCTCGGTTGTGATTACCCAGCAACCAGTGCCAGAACAACAAAACGTTATTTTGAAATAGCATGTGATTTTATAAATCAAATGGATATTGATGAAGAAGAGCGAACCCACTTACACAACGTCTTATACGCAGACCTAAAAGCAGGTAAATCACAAAAAGTTGATCCTATGGCATTTGCTGGCTCATATATGTCAACAGCAGATGTAGATAATTTTAGGAACTATTTAGACGATTATGATTTTCCGGTTGGTCCATTCATAAAAGATACGCAGTACATCTCTAGCAAATTAAAGAATAGGCGTTTAAAATTTAGTAAAAACATTCGAATCAGCGCACCATCAGAAATCTTTGAAGAGTTTGTTTCTATTGAAACTGTAGAGGGTGAAGCAGGTCAAGATGGTTATAGACCAACTTGGACAAAAATTCTTGTTAAAGACAGAATAGTAGATCAATAATGACTGAGACTGAATTCCTCAAGCAATGGCATTCCGAGAAGGCGATGTATGGCGCTTGGGGTCAGTATATTGTTAGTTCTATATCAGAAGCGCTTATCAAATCTCTTAAGGTAGATCTTAAGAATTATCTTAAAATACCAGTAAATCACAGAGTTAAAGATGATGGGTCTTTAGTTGATAAAGCCTTATATCGTAATAAAGCGTACAAAAATCCTTATAATGATATTGAAGATAAGGTAGGTGTTCGCTTTGTCGTAATGCTCCAAACTGACGTTGAAAAAGTATGCGAGGTTATTAAACAAGTTGCCGTTCAAGAAGGTTGGGATGCTACGCAGTGTAGAAACTATAATGAGGAGCGTAGAGAATCGCCAATGCTCTTCACCTATCAATCTCATCATTTTATCATCCGAAATAAAAGAGCATTTACACATGGAGGTATTCTCATTCATGAAAACACCCCTTGTGAGGTTCAGGTACGGTCTCTGCTTCAGCATGCATATGCTGAATTAACCCATGATGCCATTTACAAGAAAAAAACAATTATAGAACCTGATGTTGTTCGTACCGTTGCTAAAACAATGGCTTTTATCGAAACGGCAGATGAATTCTTTCAAAAGGTTGTGGATAGAACTGAGTCGGAAAATATACTCAAAAATGAGTCATTTTTGGATACTCTCTTTGAACAAATAACAGGCGTACAACCTATAAAACAAAACTCATCTGTTATTATATATGATACCTTTGAGCATATTATTAATGATAACTTTGAAGAGGAGATGATTAAGTTTATTGGGAAAAATCCCCAACTTGGCGAAACTATTAAGGAAAAAATGGCTACCAATAAATTTTATCAACAGAGCGTTGTTTTATTTGTTTATTGGTTAATTCGAAGGAGAAAAAGCACCCTTGAATCTGAATGGCCATTACCATGGGATATAGTTAGTGATATGGCAATGGATATTGGCGTCGCGCTTAGTAGGGTGACTTAATTATTCCAAAGATGACTAATGCCGCAAATGTGTTTTTAACGCAAATCCTTTATTTACCATAGTTTAAATCCACCGTAGTATAGATTTTGTTCGTCTTCCTGTTGCGTTTTAGTTTGTTCTTTCTTGAGATTTTCTTTTAGTTTCGATTTGAATCTATTTTCATAATAAAAAGAATAAGATGTTTTTTTATTTCTTCTTTCATGGTCTTCTCTTTATTTTTAGAATGAATAACTGATTTTTTTATTCCCAGCCTATATCTCATCTCTTCGAGCTTAGTTGCTCTGCTATTGACACGGCTACCGCTCTTGAGTCTAAATTTATTTGTGGCTGCGTTTGCTGTTTCTGCATGATCAAGTATCCTACCAATAGAACCGCTGCTAAGTTTAGAACCCCTACTATTGAAGATACTTTTATTATAAGTTTTGATTGGTTCTTTATGGTATTGTTTTTTAACTCTGTTGAGTACTTGTGCAGCTTTTTGTGTTGTTCTTCTAACTTTTGGGTTTGTTGGTCTATTGTATTTTTCGCTGAGTTTAAAGCGGTTGTTGTTGCCTCTAATGAGTTGTTCACTCTTGTTAGTGTCTGTTGTGTCTGGTTTAAAGCTGTGCTGACTGACTCCGATAATATCATCATCGTTTCTGATAATGGTTCTATCGTCATTGATATTTGGTTCAACAAATGATCGTCTAATACTATTTTCGTCATATGTTTTTCTTGCTGCGAATCTTCTAATGAGTTCATCATCTCTATTTTTGTCATATTTCACCTTGTTTTTTATAGTGTTCCAACTGAATTTTTTACCAAGAGATGATCCCTTGAAGAAAATATTTTTTTCATTATTTTTGATACCAAATGATACTCCGGCGACGTTGCCATTAGAAGCAACGTTAAATGCCGGCTCGATGCCTACAGCCTGCAGACGTTCCAAGAACGTAGACAAATCAGGCTTACCGACTAAAGCCGCTTGTAGTGCGTTCTGTAGCACTAAACGGGCTGGTTTCTCACCTGTCCTCAAGGCTTGCTCGATCTCTGCTTTGGTTGGTGCTGATACGTCTGATTTTTGGCCTTTGAGACTTTGTGTAATGGTTAAGCTGTGCTTTACTTCTAAACGTTCACAAGCTGCTATTGTATTAAATGCTGAGTGCTGACCGTGCCATACAGAACCATCTAAGCCAACCCTATTTGCTACAATATGAATATGGTCTTGATCTGTATCTTTATGGCGCACACAAATATATTGATGTTTTTCTATATCGATATTCATTTCTTTCAAATAATCTTTTGCTATCTCCTGCCATTTTTCATCTGTTAATTTTTCATCTATTGGAAGAGATAAAAACGCATGAAACACTGGTTTTTTATATCTTGCCTAAAACTGCTTACAGTTTTAAACTCATCAGTTAAATCACTAACATTATTATAATCACTTGCCATATTGCTACAAATGAAATCATGATCATCTTTTAATATATATTTAACTCTGTTTTTAAAAGATTTACCTGATTTAGCTACGTATCCCTTCATAATTTAGATCCTTGTTTATTTCTAATATCCTTCTGCTAACTTGCTTTATATTAAACATAAGTTTATCAACTTCATTTTTTTCAAAATACTCATTACCATTTAGTTTCTTTGTTGCTTGGTTTATATTATTGCCTATGGCTGACAATTGTATATAAGTCTTCTGATTTACTTCCGGCATTTTTCTTTTTACCACCGGTTCAGCTTTTAATATTTCTCTTCTTATATAATGGCCTCGTTCAAGGCCGGATGCTTCAACCAATGATTTTAAATATTCGAACTCTTCTTTGTTTACTCTGAACTGTATCGATATGTCTCGGCGTTCGTCAGCATTTAAATTTATACGCCCTCGTTTTCTGTCTGTTGTTGGCATTTTCTATTCCTCATAATAATGTAATCATCTGTTGCTCTTATGTAGTCGTTATCATTTTCAATAATTAATGCTTCAATAAGCTCATCAGCTTTATTCTCTTGTATGTATCTATGAGCCACAAAATAACATAAATCTCGCTCATCAATATTGATTTCATTAAATGGTATATCTTTGTTTTGTTCTATGTAATAAAAAAATCTTGCCAGTATTTCGAGCTTATATTCTATAGTCATACTATTCATTAAGTTTTCTACATTCATGTTCTATTATTCCTTTTATATTTTATGAGAGCTTTTTTATCGATTAGTTTTCTAACATCTGATATTGCTTGTTTTGCTTCGCTTGAAGAGTTTGTTTTACCAGTACAGCTACGGATCATAAAACCTCCCAACATAATACAAAGTATTACCATTGCTACAGACATAAGCATCATATTTATTTATCCTCTTCTTTAATAATCATCACAATCAACATCTAACTTTGACTCTATTTTAAAAAGTCTTCTTTTTAATGATATAATATCATCGTCTTTATTCTTTGCTTCTGTTATTGCATTTGATATAGCAGTAAATAGAGATAAAACAATAATACCAATACCGATCACCGACCAAATAACACAAACTAACGTTATCATATATAACCCCTTATTTTATTATTAACGTAAATGTAAAGCTATCAGCTTTACCGCTTCCCCTTGATAGGGGAATAAGCGGAAGGGTAGATCTTTTAACAACCCTCCGAACGAAGTGAGAGGGGGCAATCCGAAGGATTGGGTATAATACCGGCTACGGGATTACACCTTGCCTCAGTTTCCGAAAGCTAAAAAATAAAAGCTGAACTCAACTTATATTTAAATAAATAACCGTTCTAAAAAACTAGTCAATAGCGGCTACATAAATAAATACACTGCACGATAAATAAAATGCAAATGAAATAGGGTAAATAATATATTGTCTTTATAACAAATTTGGGGGGGGAATCGTCAAGGGCTAAATCGTGGGGTCCCGCTTGCGGGTTCCGATTTAGTGCTTGATGATATAGAGGAGGAAATAAAATTTATATGGGTGATGGTTCGACACTTCGAGCCATCACCTTGGAAGACGTATTTTACATTCTCCTTCTGAAAGAAATCCTGTCAGAAAAAGCCAACTTGCTAATAATAAACCCAACAATCGCAATGACAAATAAACTAATATTACCAGCCATTATTCCTGAACTCATACCGATCAAAAATGATAATATTAAGGTGCTGAATACAATTAAAAATACACACCAACCCGGCGGAGCACCGTATAATACCGTTGCTTGACATCCAGTGCATACGTGAACCCCTTTCTGACTTTCTTTTAGACAGTATGGGCATTGAATGGTATTATTTTCCATTTCCTTCTCCTCTAATCTTTCTTAAAAACCGCACCTTGGTAAACAACTCCATCTTTGACTTTTTCGATTTTAAAAGTCCAAGATCCGAGATTTTTGTTTTGCGTTTTGGCGATATAGATGGGTTTCTTGCTTTCATCCCAGCTTTTAACTGTAAAAACACCATCGCGAAACTTGATCACATCTTTCTGAATATCAAGCCTGACGCCGAACTGTTGATTAACATAGTTGCCATAGATGCCATCATCGCCACACCCTGCTAGCAGGACGGCAAGACCTGCCACTAACATAAATTTCCGCATACCTTTTCCTTCACCAATAGCACAGATCTACGATTGACCTGTAAACGCCTTAGGATTCAATTATTTTCATGTCTAGTCATATCGTTTGTACCGATCGAAAAAATAAGCAATGATAGATAAAAGCCATCAAAAACAAATAACCGATCGTTTAAATCAATTAATAACGATCGATTTAGTGCCTTTTGATTGTTAAAATCTATCAATATTAACATATTGATCTTTTATACCGATCTATTTCTGTTAAGGATTTGGATCTTGAACGGACAACAGCGGGAAAAGTTCTATGGTGGGATATCTGGAACGAGATTTTTTTTATATTTTTTAGATATATTTTCCTTTTTACTTTATTAGCCCTCGTTTTATAGTTTTTTTGATCTAGCTCTGCTTTATATTTTATTAGTGCCATATAAAACAAGGCACCTTTACTATAAATAAACTTAGCTTTACTGAGAGCTATATACTGCCTTGTGTTCGCCCCCGAAAATGGGACTTCACCCAAGGCTTCGCCTCCTGAAATTTTCAACTTATTTTGTTGAAAATCTACCAAGATTGGCGAAAACCAAGATGAAAAATATGACTTCACCCAAGTTGATCTGGCTTAAAGCTCTACATCGTTTCCAATGTAGGACACCCTACGACACCCCCAGATTCGTTCATGCAGATTAATGTATTGTTATCCCCTATTTATGCTTTCAACAAAGGTAGGGCTTTCTCATAGCTATTCCATATACAACTTCACTTATCTGTTTAGAACTTCGCTTCGGGTTGGTATTACGTCGCTTCCCCTTCTATACCTACAATCAACAAAACATACGGACATCTCTCATTAGCGACTCGCGCTCAATTGCTCCACATATGCAGACCTGATACAAAGGTTTATAATTTGATTGCTTTTGAGGACATTAAAGATTCTGGAAATGGTATTCAAAAGACTTGTAAAAAGCTCAGATTTAGATTTGACAAATATGAAAAGATTATTTAATACTTTATTATATTTGTAATCACGTTAATCCTCTAACTGATTACAAGACTTAAAAAGTCAGCGAAAACTTTTTTAGTCCTTAAAAAGTCAGATTTAACATCTGGCTTTTTTTGTATCTTTACTTTTTATAGATCTTATATTTTAATAGTCAATAGGAAGATAGGAGATATTTCACAAAATCATTTTGGTTAACGATAGCAGACTTAATAAAGGTCAGATATATATCTGACCTTTTGCTTAAGATATCAATATTATTCATATAAAATCTCTAAACGCTATACAATCCATTTTGATATGTTTTATTTTCACATATAACAAATCATAATGGCCTCTGTATGCATACACATTATATTTATTCTAACCTCTTCAAAATCTATGTATCTATGCTGACTTTGATCAATACTCTTCTTCGTTTTTTCAATAATATCATCGTAAACGGTTTCCATATAATATTTATCAGTAAATAGATCGAATACTTCATTAGCAGGCTTCGCAAGCACTTTCTTGGTAAAGCGAGAGTATTCTAACAATGCTGTAAGTTCTGCTGAGTTCTGACTATTACATTTATTTTCTTTTTTCATTTTTGGTTCCTTATTTAATCGTTAAGTAAATATCCCCTACACTTTCATGTATTATTTAAAAGGGATTGTTGTGTTTTATAAATATATGTTTATATTGCTTTCACATACTACCCATATATTATTATGCAGCTGTATTACGTGATGAATAGATCAGTTGTTCAATCCATTCATCAATCTCACTTTCAACAAAGGCACTGGCTCTTATTCCAATCTTAATCGGCTTAGGGAAATCCCCCTTACTAATAAGTCTATAGATCCATGCTTTGCTAAATCCTGTTTTATTGATCACTTCCGGCATGCGAATAAGTTTTTTTGTTGTCATATATTTCTCCGTTGTTGTTTTGATGAATGTAGTATCTTCAGATCGCTTATGACGTTCAACCCTCGGAAAATCAGAATTGAACTCGAATTGAGTGTTTTTCATACAAAAACAGATGGAATGGCGGGAGAGCTGTCACTGGGCGGGGTGTAGAGCGATTTAGCAATAAGTGCTATTTATTTTCCTGTTTCAAGGTATTTTATAATTTTCATATTAATCAATTATTTAATAAACATCAGTTTAAATTCTGACTTAATTCTTATCTGCATTAGCCAAGAAAAAGGGCTATGGCCGTTAAGACATAACCCTTCTTTCATCAGCAGTTATCCTTACCCACACCGATTAAACGTTCCCTGTACGACATTACCGCCTTTCTCAAGGCTTACCATGTAGTCGGCATACCATTGCAGCATCTCGCGTCTGCCATCGAGATATTGCGCATGGTTGTAGGTGCCACGGATAGCATTCTTATCAACATGGGCTAGTTGGGTTTCAATCCATGCGGTGTTGTAGCCCTGTTCATGAAGAACGGTGCTCATGGTATGACGGAAGCCGTGACCCGTAACCCGTCCTGTATAGCTGATTCGCTTAAATACCTGATTGATACTGGCTTCGCTCATGGTCTTACTTGGATCATTGCGGCCCGGAAACAGCAAAGGGAATTGTCCCGTCATTGCTCTGATCTTTTCGATAATGGCTAACGCTTGGGTAGATAGCGGGATGATATGAGGGCGACGCATTTTCATGCGTTCAGCAGAAATTTCCCATAGCGCTTTCTCGGAATCGATTTCCGACCATAAGGCACCACGCAATTCACCCGTTCTTAGGCCAGTAAGGATCAATAATCTTGCTGCCAACACCATCAATTCACTACCAGAGTAGCCAGCAAGGGCTTTAAAAAAGGCAGGAAGCTCTTCGGTGGTCAGGAACGGGTAATGTGTAGATTCATGCCCCTGCATGGCACTGGTGAGATCAGGAGCGGGATTATACTCGGCTCTGCCTGTCACGATGGCATAGCGAAACACTTCACCACATCGTTGGCGCACTTTCTTTGCTTTCTCTGTTGCACCTCTGGCTTCGATTTTTTTAAGCACATTAAGAAGCTCTAATGGCTTAATTTCCGCAACAGGCCGTTGACCAAGAAAAGGAAAAATATCTTTATTGAAAGCTTCGAGAATGTCAGAGGCATACCCAACTGACCATTTTTTCACTTTCATTCTGTGCCATTCGAGCGCAATTTGCTGAAAGGTGTTTTTGACCTGCGCTTCACGCTCAGCTTTATGTTCTTTCTTAAGCTCTAAAGGATCGATACCCCCAGCGATACCTTTTCGAGCTTCATCACGCTTTGCTCTGGCATCAGCCAAAGACACATCGGGATATACCCCCAGCGCCAATAACTTTTCCTTTCCATTGATACGATACTTTAAACGCCAGTAGCGTGACCCGTTAGTTTTAACCAATAAGTAGAGGCCACCACCATCAGCCATCTTGTAGGGTTTATCTTTGGGCTTGGCGGTCTCGACCTGTCTGGCATTGAGCTTCATCTGGGGGTATCTCCTTTAGACCGAACAGCGAATACCCCCATTGATACCCCCAACTCACCGTAGATTTCTGTGAACGTGAGTAGACGAGCAGAGACAACAAGGGCCGTGAAACCGCGTATTATAAGGGTTTAAAGGGTATTTGAGTAGACTTAAGGAGACGTTAAAATAGGTAGGATGGTGCCGATAATAGGAGTCGAACCTACGACCTTCGCATTACGAATGCGCTGCTC
>ERZ773164.3633-NODE-3633-length-10223-cov-4.127852_pt1 | contig 10223 bp, 11 predicted proteins | sample MGYA00511917_ERZ773164 | MGnify/ENA primary metagenome ERZ773164 (study PRJEB29015, sample SAMEA2737847) | human gut metagenome | biome: human gut; feature: human-associated habitat; material: faeces | place: China | collected 2012 ...
TCACCACATCAATGGGGTAACGGTTTTTCCCGGCCACACGCTGCATGACATGCCACCGGCCATTTTTCAGTTGCTGAATAAACGCGCCGGGAATACGACGGTTACCCACCACAAGCACGCTGCCGCCACCTTTCAGGGATGAACGCTGCCCCTTTTTACGACGCCTGCGGCGCGAAAGGACAACCCGCGCATTACCCAGCTTGATTACGGGCAAATCCCCCCGGTTAACTTTGATTCTGGCCTGCGGATTTTTGACCGTGGCCCTTTTCAGCCTGGCCCTTTCCTTTACCAGTTTCCGGCGTACCTTTGTCTCACGGGCAACCTGTGACGCCGACTGCGATATCGCGGATGAAGCAACGCGGTTAATGGCCATTGCGGCGGCACCAGGCACCGCCGTTTTGCTGATACGGCTGAGGTTTTCAATGGCCTGCTCAAGACCCTGTATGGCCATACATCCCCCTTTCAGCGGCGACGGTTAACGGCAGGCGGTACGCCCCGCCCAAGCCAGAGATGACAGCTTCCACCATCATCCGGCGAAACCCGGTCTATCCAGAAGTTTTCCTCACCGATGGTCAGCGTGTCTCCACGCCGCAGCTGCCGCACATCATCAGTCCGGACAAACAGGGACGGGCTGGAGCCTTCAACGCGCACGCCCTGTCCGGCATAGCTGATATTTTCAGGGTCATCAAAAACACCACGTATTACTGCGCCGGACTGCTCACCGGATGTCATGGTGGCTGACGTTCCCATGTACCCGCGTATCGTTTCATCGGCGCGGACAATGGCAGCATCGAACAGGTTATCGAAATCAGCCACAGCGCCTCCCGTTATTGCATTCTGGCCAGGCCGCGCTCTGTCATTTCGGCTGCCACACCGGCAGAGACACGAAACGCCGTTTCCGGCAGCACAAATGCCACAGGTTCATCCCGCGTGGCGTGAAGTGCATCGGTATGCAGCGTCACCAGTGCCACAACCGTGACCAGAGCAGCCGTATCAGTCACGGTATCCGTCTGTGCTGATACCACCTCATTTTCATGTCCGGTCAGCGCATTTTCCGGGCTGACAGACGAGTCCTGACCGGCTCCGTCATCCGTGTCATCAAGCTCCTCTTCCAGCTCTGCCACACGGAGCGCCAGTTCTTCTTTCGTCCCCGTCAGGCTGACATCACGGTTCAGTTGCTCACCCAGCGACCGGAGACGGGCAATCAGTTCATCTTTCGTCATGGACTCCTCCACAGAGAGAAAATGGCCCCTAAGGGCCATGATTACGCCAGTTGAACGGACACGAACTCATCAGGATCAGCCAGCAGCATCAGCGGTGCTGACTGAATCATGGTGAACTCTCGCGCCGGATCGCCGGATGTCTTCCAGTTTTTCGGATAACGGGGAGACGCATTAATACCCTCACTCAATGCATCCGTATCCTGAATACAGCCATAGGTGTGCAGACCGCGTGCATGAGTGTTACCCAGCACCATCGTGTTGTCCGGCAGGAAGTTCTTTTTGACGCCGTTTTCCACGTACTGTCCGGAATACACGACGATGGCCACATCGCCATACATTCCCTTATAAGACACCGCTTTGCCCAGGTCTCTTACCGCTGTCTCCAGTTCGGAATGAGAGCCGCGACGGGTATCCAGCTTCTCCCTGACGGCTTTGAAGGAACGGAACAGCGCCCAGCCTTTCGGGTCAAACACGATGATATTCACCACGCCGCTGGCGTTCAGCGCGTAGGCTTCGATATCGTCGGTCGGGTCATACGTGGACTTGTCACGCTTGCTCCACTCCGTGCCGCCGGACTGCGTGATGTTGTTCGCCGCACTGCGGCCCATATCCACCTCAACCGGATCGAAGGCTTCACCGGTCATGGTGTATTTGCCCTTGAGCACGGCAGAAACTGCCTGCATCTCTTCGACCTGAGCAATGGCCAGCTCTTCGTCACGCATGTTCTGCATGATGATGCGACGGCGGCGGTAAGCCGGGTCCGCCAGATTCTGCGGATCTTCATCCGGCAGGCGACGCAGGGTCATCTGCGGATTCACTTCATGCTTGGGTTTGACATATCCCGGCGTAAATTCAGAGGTGGAGCCGCCACGGGAACGGATAACCTCACCGGAAACAATCGGCGAAACGTACAGCGCCATGTTTACCAGTCCCGGAATTTGTGAGAGATAGACTTTCTCCGTAGTGAAGGGATAGCTCTCACGGAAAAAGAGACGCAGAAACAACGGATCAAACTTAAATTTCTGCTCATTTGCCGCCAGCAGCTGGGCGGTTGTGTACATCGACATAAAAAAATCCCGTAAAAAAAGCCGCACAGGCGGCCTTTAGTGATGAAGGGTAAAGTTAAACGATGCTGATTGCCGTTCCGGCAAACGCGGTCCGTTTTTTCGTCTCGTCGCTGGCAGCCTCCGGCCAGAGCACATCCTCATAACGGAACGTGCCGGACTTGTAGAACGTCAGTGTGGTGCTGGTCTGGTCAGCAGCAACTGCAAGAATGCCAACGGCAGCACCGTCGGTGGTGCCATCCCACGCAACCAGCTTACGGGTGGAGGTGTCCAGCATCAGCGGGGTCATTGCAGGCGCTTTCGCACTCAATCCGCCGGGCGCGGTTGCGGTATGAGCCGGGTCACTGTTGCCCAGCGGCTGGTAATGGGTAAAGGTTTCTTTGCTCGTCATAAACATCCCTTACACTGGTGTGTTCAGCAAATCGTTAACGGCATCAGATGCCGGGTTACCTGCAGCCAGCGGTGCCGGTGCCCCCTGCATCAGACGATCCAGCGCAGTGTCACTGCGCGCCTGTGCACTCTGTGGTGCTGCGGCCAGAATACGGCGGGCCGTTTCCACGGTCATACCGGGGGTTTCGGCCAGCACGCATGCCTGTTCTTCGCGTCCGTGAGCCTCCTCACAGTTGAGGATCCCCATAATGCGACTGTTTTCTGCCGCAACCGCTGCGGTGATCTGCGCGTTCACGTCCGGCTGCGCAGCGCTGGCGTTCTCGCCCTCCGTCGCTTGCACCACGCCAGTAACGTCAGCCTGCGAAGCAGTGGCTGAAACAGTTGTTGATTGAGTCTCTTTGGTCATTCGCCCTCCTGAGAGACGGGATTTACGTGCATCCAGTGCATCACGCATGACGGTGATCGCATCGGTACTGTTCACAAGTTCATCAGCCAGTCCGGCATCAATGGCCTCCTGACCGCTGTACACTGCAGCCTCGGTATCCAGCACAGCCTGCACGGACAGGCCGGTATATGCCGACACCTTCTGTGCAAACATCCGGCGGGTTGCATCCATCCGGGACTGCAGTGTTTCCCGGACATCATCCGGTAGATGGCTGTAGGGGTTGCCATCCACCTTATGGCTGCCGCTGTAAATCAGCGTGATTTCCACGCCCTGTTTCTCCAGCGCAGCACCGTAATTACTGTGAGCCATCATGACGCCGATGGAGCCTGTCCGGGCGGTCTGCGTGACCAGACGCCGGGAGGCGGCGCTGGCAAGCAGCTGACCTGCACTGCAGTTCATGTCGTTGGCCAGCGCCCATACCGGTTTTATGTCTCGCACACGGGCGATGATGTCAGCACAGTCAAATGCTCCCGCCACCATCCCGCCCGGTGTGTCCATATCCAGCAGAATGCCGTCCACCATCGGATCGCTGGCAGCCTGTTGCAGACGGGCGATAATGCCGTTGTAACCGGTCATTCCCGAATACGGCTGCAGCGCCCGCGTCCGGCTGACCAGCGTACCGGACACCGGCAGCACGGCGATGCCGTTCATGACCTGATAACTGCGGGCCTGTCGTGGTCCGTCATCATCACCGGATAACGCCAGCGCCGCGGGTGCCTCTCCGGCAGTCAGGCTGTCGCCGGATACTGCATCCGTCAGGCGGCTGATCCCAAGCTGGCCTGCAAGCGCACAAAAGAAAACCCGCGCATAGGCGGGTTCAAGCATCAGCGGCTCATTAAAAGCCATGCTGGCAATATGCGGGAGATTACGCAGCGCTGCTGTCACTCTTCTCCTCCTCTGTTGATTGTCGCAGTCCGGATTCAAATGCCGCAGCCGCCCAGGCGGGCGGTTTAAGACCGGCTGCACGGCGCTCCATCGTTTCACGGACCTGCTGGGCAAAAATTTCCTGATAGTCGTCACCGCGTTTCGCGCACTCTTTCTCGTAGGTGCTCAGTCCGGCTTCTATCAGCATCACCGCTTCCTGAACTTCTTTCAGACCATCGATGGCCATACGACCGGAGCCTATCCAGTCGCAGTTCCCCCAGGCACTGCGGGCTTCCTGAAAGCTGAAGCGCGCTTTTGAAGGTAACGTCACCACGCGGCGAACGATGGCCTCTTCCAGCCAGCACAGAAACATCTGGCTCGCCTGACGGGATGCGACGAATTTTCGCCGCCCCATAAAGTACGCCCACGACTCGTTCGAACTGGCCCGTGCCGTGGAGTAGCTCATCTGGGCGTAATTCCGGGAAAGCTGCTCATACGAGACACCTAGCCCGGCAGCGATATACCGCAACAGTGACTGCTCAAACACGGAGTAGCCGTTATCCGTATCCTGAGCCGTCTGCAGGTTCAGTGAGTCCCCCGGCATCAGGTGCGGCACTTTTGCGCCTCCCAGACGGACCGGTGCTGCGGCGTAATACGCGGCAATTTCACCAATCCAGCCCGTCAGCCTTTCCCGCTGCTCCTGACTGTTCGCGCCCAGAATAAAATCCATCGCTGACTGCGTATCCAGCTCACTTTCAATGGTGGCGGCATACATCGCCTTCACAATGGCGCTCTGCAGCTGCGTGTTCTGCAGCGTGTCGAGCATCTTCATCTGCTCCATTACGCTGTAAAACACATTTGCACCGCGGGTCTGCCCGTCCTCCACGGGTTCAAAAACGTGAATGAACGAGGCGCGCCCGCCGGGTAATTCACGGGGTATCCATGTCCATTTCTGCGGCATCCAGCCAGGATACCCGTCCTCGCTGACGTAATATCCCAGCGCCGCACCGCTGTCATTAATCTGCACACCGGCACGGCAGTTCCGGCTGTCGCCGGTATTGTTCGGGTTGCTGATGCGCTTCGGGCTGACCATCCGGAACTGTGTCCGGAAAAGCCGCGACGGACTGGTATCCCAGGTGGCCTGAACGAACAGTTCACCGTTAAAGGCGTGCATGGCCACACCTTCCCGAATCATCATGGTAAACGTGCGTTTTCGCTCAACGTCAATGCAGCAGCAGTCATCCTCGGCAAACTCTTTCCATGCCGCTTCAACCTCGCGGGAAAAGGCACGGGCTTCTTCCTCCCCGATGCCCAGATAGCGCCAGCTTGGGCGATGACTGAGCCGGAAAAAAGACCCGACGATATGATCCTGATGCAACTGGATGGCGTTGGCGGCATAGCCGTTATTGCGTACCAGATCGTCTGCGCGGGCATTGCCACGGGTAAAGTTGGGCAGCAGGGCTGCATCCACACTTTCACTCGGTGGGTTCCACGCCCGCAACTGCCCACCAAATCCGCTGCCACCGCCGTGATAACCGGCATATTCACGCAGCGATGTCATGCCGTCCGGCCCCAGAAGGGTGGGAATGGTGGACGTTTTCATACATAAAATCCTGCAGGTCCCCTGCGTCGCTGTGTCATGCCGGTCTGCACTTCCAGCTCCGCAATGTATTTTTTCAGGTCAGACACGGAAGTGGCCGTAAACTCCACTCGCCGTCCGTCTTTCTGTACCGTTGCCACCCGTTTTCCTGTCATCAGGTCATGCAGTGCCGCACGGGCAGCGGCAAGTTCTTCCTGTCGCGTCATTCATCCTCTCCGGATAAGGCACGGGCGTAATCTGCCAGTGTTTTCTTGTTGGTTGCTGCACCATCCTCTTCCTGCAGGCTCGCCAGCAGTGCACTGAGATCCAGCTGCCAGCGGGAAATACTGATGCGCAGCGCCGCCAGCGCATAAACGAAGCAGTCGAGCGCCTCATTGCGTCGCTTTTTGCTGTCCCACAGTATTTTTTTCCTGCCATCCACCCATTTTTCGACCTGCTCTTCAGCAGTCAGCTGCTGCGCTTCGGTCAGATCAAAAATATCCGGGTTATTCGGGAAGTGAACGGCACCGGGAAGCGGTTCATCCCCTTCCGGCGTCAGTGTGAAGCGGTTATAAATCTGCTCTTTCGCGGTATCCGTACCGATTTCGGTAAGGTAAACCCCGTTTTTGTTTCGCTTACGTGGCATGCTGGCCACTGGCTTTCCGTAGACGGATGCCCCTTTAATGGGGATCACCCGGAACAGTCCATGCTTTTTCGAGCGTTCATACACAATGGTCGGGTCAATCCCGCCAGTATCCCAGCAGATACGGGATACCGACATTTCTGCACCATTCCGGCGGGTATAGGTTTTATTGATGGCCTCATCCACACGCAGCAGCGTCTGTTCATCGTCGTGGCGGCCCATAATAATCTGCCGGTCAATCAGCCAGCTTTCCTCACCCGGCCCCCATCCCCATACGCGCATTTCGTAGCGGTCCAGCTGGGAGTCGATACCGGCGGTCAGGTAAGCCACACGGTCAGGAACGGGCGCTGAATAATGCTCTTTCCGCTCCGCCATCACCTCAGCATCCGGACGTTCGCCAATTTTCGCTTCCCATGTCTCACCGAGCGTGGTGTTCACGAAGGTTTTACGTTTTCCCGTATCCCCTTTCGTCTTCATCCAGTCTTTGACAATCTGCACCCAGGTGGTGAACGGGCTGTACGCCGTCCAGATGTGAAAGGTCACACTGTCCGGCGGCTCAATCTCTTCACCGGATGACGAAAACCAGAGAATGCCATCACGGGTCCAGATCCCGGTCTTTTCGCAGATATAACGGGCATCAGTAAAGTCCAGCTCCTGCTGGCGGATGACGCAGGCATTATGCTCGCAGAGATAAAACACGCTGGAGGGGTCATCCGGCGTCCATTTGAGGCCAAACGGCGTCTCTTTGTCGCCAAATTTAAGATACTGCTCCTCCCCGCAGTGCGGGCAGGCAACATGAAAACGCATAAAATGCGGGGATTCACTGGCTGCACGCTCAATCTGGCAGGTGCCTCTCACTTTGGGCGTGGAGCCACGGATGGACTTTGGCCAGACCGAGCCTTCAATACGTTTGTCGCCAAGGAACGTCGGAGAGCCTTCCTGTTCAATATCCTCATCAAAGGCAGCAAGTTCATCATAACCCGCCACATCCACCGACTTTTCACGGTAGTTTTTTGCCGCTTTACCGCCCAGGCACCAGAAGCCACGACCATTGGAAAAACGCTTCATAGTGAGCGTGTTATCCCGGTGCTTTTTGCCATACCACGGAGCCAGCGCCAGCAGCGACGGAATATCGCGGATGGTCGGCTCAACGTGGGTTTTCATAAAGTTCTCGGCATCACCATCCGTCGGCAACCAGATAAGGGTGTTGCGCTGCTTATGCTCTATAAAGTAGGCATAAACACCCAGCAGCATTTTGGAATAACCGACACGGGCAGACTTCACCACATTCACCTCACGGATGTAGTCGCTGCCCATCGCATTCATGATGGCCCGCTGAAAGGGCAGTGTTTCCCAGCGCCCTTCCTGGTATGCGGATTCTTTTGGGAGATAGTAATTGGCATCCGCCCATTCAACGGCGGTCTGTGGCTCCGGCCTGAACAGTGAGCGAAGCCCGGCGCGGACAAAATGCCGCAGCCTGTTAACCTGACTGTTCGATATATTCACTCAGCAACCCCGGTATCAGTTCATCCAGCGCGGCTGCTTTGTTCATGGCTTTGATGATATCCCGTTTCAGGAAATCAACATGTCGGTTTTCCAGTTCCGGAAAACGCCGCTGCACCGACAGGGGGATCCCGTCGAGAATACTGGCAATTTCACCTGCGATCCGCGACAGCACGAAAGTACAGAATGCGGTTTCCACCACTTCAGCGGAGTCTCTGGCATTTTTCAGCTCCTGTGCGTCGGCCTGCGCACGCGTAAGTCGATGGCGTTCGTACTCAATAGTCCCTGGCTGGAGATCTGTCTCGCTGGCCTGCCGCAGTTCTTCAACTTCCCGGCGCAGCTTTTCGTTCTCAATTTCAGCATCCCTTTCGGCATACCATTTTATGACGGCGGCAGAGTCATAAAGCACCTCATTACCCTTGCCACCGCCTCGCAGAACGGGCATTCCCTGTTCCTGCCAGTTCTGAATGGTACGGATACTCGCACCGAAAATGTCAGCCAGCTGCTTTTTGTTGACTTCCATTGTTCATTCCACGGACAAAAACAGAGAAAGGAAACGACAGAGGCCAAAAAGCTCGCTTTCAGCACCTGTCGTTTCCTTTCTTTTCAGAGGGTATTTTAAATAAAAACATTAAGTTATGACGAAGAAGAACGGAAACGCCTTAAACCGGAAAATTTTCATAAATAGCGAAAACCCGCGAGGTCGCCGCCCCGTAACCTGTCGGATCGCCGGAAAGGACCCACAAAAATGAGAATAGTTATCATCTGCATGATGACTCATCAGAACGTGTGTGTACGCAATCTAACCACGAGAAATGATCAATTATGACGCAGGTATCGTATCGATTGTTCTACATCAAATTAACGTGAAAGCAACTTCAGAAAATACAAACCAGCAACACTGAATATGGGGCAACATTATGTCATCAAAGAACAGAACCCGCAGAACAACAGCCCTCAACATCCGATTTCCAAACCAGATGATTGAACAAATTAACATCGCTTTTGGTCAGAAAGGTTCAGGAATTTTTTCAGCGTGGATTATTGAAGTCTGCTGAAGAAGACTAATTAATGAAAAACATTCTCAATTTGTACCCAACAAAAACAAACACGACCAGAGCACCTGTTCAAACAGGTTTACTTAAACGACTTATATATGACACAAAAAAGCGACTACTAAAGTCGCTTTTTCTTATGGTAACAGGCAATAACTTTCTCAAATATTTTTTAGCATTTTTTTGACCGCGCGTTTCCGGACGTATTCTGTTCTCCTGTCCCTTTATATCGTCGGAATATCCGCCGCTCTTCAAATCCCATTCCCAACTCAGAATGTAGTCTGTTGACCGCTTGCTTTATTTCTGTCAGATTCACCGGTGCAACCGAAGTCCGGCGCGCCTTACGCAAACACTCTGCTCGTTTCTGTGCCGCGATTTTTCTTTTCTGATCATCACTTAGCTGTACCATCACTTTTGCCCATCGTTCAGCCGCTCTCCGGTACAGTCCTTTTTTCTCCAGACATTCAGCCAGGTGATCATGTAGCATAAGTGACCTCCAATTATCTACAGATTACCATTCTAAATTTACCTTCCCTTAATAAGGGAATAATACTCCCCCCTCCACAGAAAGACAATAAAACAACAAACAAAAATATAAATAACAAACAAAAATAATCACGCTATTTATTGTTTTTAACTAAAAGATCTATTACTGAACAAAAAACGCTGACTATATACTCAAGACCAAATAGCTATTCTGCCAATCAGGTATCATAGCAACATAAGGAATTACCGTGTTTTGCCTTCTCAGCCCATACAATATGAGCATATACTTAATACTCTATTGTAATATTTTCATTCATGCGACCCACGTCATTTACCTGTAAATAATATTCAAAATATTTATCACAGAAATCGTTTTTGGCCATGATCTGAGCACACTATAAAGTCCGGAACTGGCTTTTTGTTAAATCCCCCTAACACAACCATTAACACCTTTATAACAAAACATCACGGTATACACTGAGTACGGATATATTCCTGTGCCCCTTCCAGTTGCTTTTTCATTGTCATCAGCCGTTCTCTGAGGGTGAAATAATCCCGTTCAGCGGTGTCTGCCAGTCGGGGGCTGGTTGCATTATCCACGCGGGTGGGTCCGGTGGCTTCACGCACGGCTGCGGAGCAACTGGCATTGACCCGCAGCCGCTTACGACCAGCGGCAACATCAGCGCGCAGAGTTTCATTTTCAGCTTTCGCATTGGCTAATTCTCTCGAGTACTTTGCATCGAGCACAGCAACATCACGCTGACGCTGCTGCATGTCAGCGATGGTGGCGGTCGCCAGCTTCAGTTCTCTGGCATTTTTGTCGCGCTGGGCTTTGTAGGTAATGGCATTATCGCGGTAATGATTAACAGCCCATGACAGGCAGACGATGATGCAGATAACCAGAGCGGAGATAATCGCGGTGACTCTGCTCATTGTTGCCCCCACAAACAGACTTCACGCTCAATCTCACG
>ERZ773164.3634-NODE-3634-length-10217-cov-3.929738_pt1 | contig 10217 bp, 8 predicted proteins | sample MGYA00511917_ERZ773164 | MGnify/ENA primary metagenome ERZ773164 (study PRJEB29015, sample SAMEA2737847) | human gut metagenome | biome: human gut; feature: human-associated habitat; material: faeces | place: China | collected 2012 ...
CCTCGTAGTGAAAATATTTCAATCCGCCAATCCAGACGAATACAACCAGAATGGCTACACGGATAAATATGATACCGAAACTTTTAAGACCGGAGGTGAAGGTCAGAAGAGTGATTAATTTTTCTTTCATTGCTATAACTTTTTATGGGTTTAACTTATAGACGCAAAGGTCGGGGTTTTCCCATTTGCCGGAAATAGCAATTTAGCTTTATCGCTTGTCAATTTTTCCCTTCGGATGAATTTCGGAATTGTACAGTACTTTGTCCGGTCATGTTCTTGAAGAAACGGCTGAACGCAGCCTGGTCTTCGAAACCCAGCATCAAGGCGATCTCTTTCGAACTTTTGGCCGTATAGAGCAGCAAACGCTGGGCTTCAGCCTGGATACGATTATGGATAATACGAATGGCGGAAGGCTGCTGATAGGTGGAAAGGATATTTGCCAATGTCTTCGGGGATTTGTTCAGCATGTCTGCATATTCCTGCACCTGTTTTTTCTCCTTAAAATAAGTATCGACCAAGACATAGAATTTACGGATCGTCTCGAACTGGAAGCTATTCTCCCGAACGACTCCCTGCCGGTCTTCCGCTATTCGCGTACACAATATGATAAACCGTTTCAACAGTACCCGGAGCATCTCGTCTTGCAGGTGGTCAGTACTGAGAAACTCCTCTTGCATGATCCCCGTCAGCGTGTCGATCTTCCGCCGTTCATCTTCCGAAAGGACAAAAGTCAGCACATGCGACGAACCGTGAAACAGTAACCCGTTACACGACACTTCATTGCCATGTATGCAGTAAAAGTTTCCGTTGAACAGCAGAGCATGGTATTTGCCTTCGATGCGCAGGAACTCCAGATGATGCAAATGGGAAAGTGGAATGAGCTGTCCCTTCTTCAAAACAAGCTGCTGATGGTCGATATCCAACTCCACTTCGCCGGAATCCACCCATATAAACTTGTACAGTGTTTTGTCTTTCAGAAGATCCGGGTCTTCATGGAGCGAATCGGTCAAAACGATCCGCCCCTTTATCTTCGCATTCTCAAATGTCCATCTCATGGTATCTTAATTTTCAATTCTCAATTTCCATTATCTCCAGTTCCCCGGCAACTCTCCCGTATGCCGCCTGAACCAGCGTGCAAAAGTATCATAATTTGAGAAATTAAGCATCACGGCAATACGGGAAGGTCTCAGTCGAGTCTTAATCAGCAAGTCTTTCGCCTCAAGTAAGACATACTGGCTGATCCATTCCGCCGCCGAAATACCGGAATGCGATTTGCATTTGTTATTCAGTTCCGTCGAAGTCATTCCCAGCTTCTCGGCAAAATAATAAACCGGATAATGATGATAACGACTAATCAGCAAAGCGAAATCGTGGAAGAAAGGCGGAACCTCGCTATCCCGGTCGTCCGCCAGATGTCCTCCCTGCTGGAGGAAGAAAATAAGGGCACGCAAAAGTGATTCCACCACTTTGACACGGGCATCGCTCATTCGCTCGATTTGTGACTGTATCAGCCGGATATAGAGTCCGGACTCTTCCAGTTCGTCCGGTGTAATCGTCCGGAACATCAGACGTTGCCGATTGATCAGCAGATCACTACCGGCATAGATTACAATCCCTTCAAAACCTGTCTCCGAAAAACGGGATATGTCACTCACGTCTTCCACAGACGCCAGGAACACCTGTCCGGCAACTATGGAGATTTCCTTTCCAAGCGCTTTGCATTCGAACTTTCCTCCCCGGCAGACCACAGCAAGAGTTCCCGGTTCCAAAGGCAACAGTTCATGATCCTGCCCGACTTCGACGTGAATGATCTTTAAAGTACTTTCCAATGTCAAATTCGCAGTCGACACGGCATGATAGAGGTCGATCGGTAATATTTTATCTGTATTCATTTCCTTCTCACTTTTAAATAAAAATCATTTCACTTCGAACATTTAAAGATAGTTATTAGTTTAATACATACAAGTCTTTTTAGATTAAGTTAAAACCCTATTAATAACATTTTATGATAACAACTCTCGTCATTTTAGCGCTTTCCGCCTTGTTTTTCGTGAACGGGAAGATACGCTCGGACCTCGTTGCGCTCTGCGCACTCGTACTCCTCATGGTCTGTAAGATTTTAACTCCTGAAGAAGCATTATCCGGTTTTTCAAATCCGATCGTAATCATGATGGTCGGCTTGTTCGTGGTCGGGGGAGCCATCTTCAAAACCGGCCTGGCCAAGATGATCAGCAGTAAAATACTCCAGTTGGCAGGGAAAAGCGAATTGAAGTTATTCATTTTAATTATGGTTGTGACAGCCTTCATTGGCGCCTTTGTCAGCAACACCGGAACTGTGGCCCTGATGTTACCCATCGTGGTCAGTATGGCGATGAATGCCAACATAAACCCCAGCCGCTTCCTGATGCCTCTCGCTTTCGCAAGCAGCATGGGAGGAATGGCGACCCTGATCGGTACGCCTCCCAACCTCGTCGTGCAGGAGGCTTTGGAGAACGCCGGGTTCGACAGCCTTTCGTTCTTCTCTTTCACTCCGGTCGGATTGGTCTGCGTGCTGACTGGGATCATTATCCTGATCCCGCTCAGTAAAATATTCCTGGCAAAAAAAGACGACAACAATAAAAAAGAGACTTCCGGCGGCCGCACTCCAAAAGAACTGGCACAGAAATACCAACTCTCCGACAATCTCTACCGCTTGAGAGTCACCTCCGGTTCCCTGGTTTGCAATAAAACATTACAGGAACTCAATATCACACAAACATATAATCTGACGATCCTCGAAATACGAAGAAAATCGCCGTCACAGGGCCGTTTCATGAAGACCGTGGATCAAAAATTGGCCGGTCCGGACACAGAACTGAAAGAAAACGATATCTTATATGTCTTCGGAGCATTCGACAAGATCGAACTGTTTGCCCGTGAAAACAGACTGTCGCTCACAGAATCGAGAGTCGCCGAGTTCGCCGGCGGACCGTCCGACGAAAAACTGAGTGTGCAGGAGATCGGTATCGCCGAAGTCTTGTTGATGCCGGATTCCAAATTGATCAATAAAGCGGTCAAAGATTCCGGTTTCAGGGATAAATATGGAGTCAACATATTAGGCATACAACGGAAAAACGAATATATCCTGTCTGATATAAAAGAGGTAAAGATGCACTCCGGCGACATCCTCCTGATACAGGGCACATGGGATAGCATCGCCCGCATGAGCCATAAACAGTCTCAATGGGTAGTACTCGGACAACCTGTCGAAGAAGCATCCAAAGTCACACTGGACTATAAAGCACCTGTCGCCGCCCTGATCATGACCGGCATGATCGCAGCGATGGTATTCGATTTCATTCCGATTCCTCCGGTCGCAGCCGTCCTGATCGCAGCGATCCTGATGGTGCTGACAGGCTGCTTCCGCAATGTGGAAGACGCCTACAAGACGATCAACTGGGAAAGCATCGTACTGATAGCCGCCATGCTCCCGATGTCGCTTGCCCTCGAAAAGACAGGAGCCTCCAACCTGATATCGGAAAAACTGGTAAGCGGATTGGGTGATTACGGGCCACTTGTCCTTATGGCAGGAATCTATTTCACAACTTCTCTGCTCACCATGTTTATCAGCAATACGGCAACAGCGGTACTGGTGGCTCCCATCGCGTTACAATCGGCCTTGGCAATCGGGGTCAGTCCCTACCCGTTCCTGCTGGCCGTAACGGTGGGTGCGAGCATGTGCTTCGCCTCTCCCTTCTCGACTCCTCCGAACGCTCTGGTCATGTCGGCGGGCAAGTACACATTCATGGGCTATGTCAAAGTCGGCATGCCCTTGCAAATCATCATGGGAATCGTCATGATCTTCATATTGCCATTATTATTTCCGTTCTAAACATTCACTGATATTTATTAGTTTTATATTTGCACACCAAAAAAGAAAAAGATGAAGATACCGTTCAAACCAATCGGAATCGAAGATAAAGATATTATAACATCCTTTACGATACCGAGCAATTACAAGAATTGCGATTATTCATTTGCCAACATCTGTAGTTGGCGATTCCTATACGACAGCGAGTTTGCCATTGTCGACGGCAGCCTGCTGATCCGTTTCTGGATCGAAAACAAAACAAGAGTCGCTTATATGACACCTACGGGTCAGGGCAACCTGAAACAGGCAATCGACCTGTTGGAAGCCGATTCGCTCGAACAGGGCCACCCGCTCTGTATGTTAGGCGTAACGCCCGATGCCAAAGAAGAACTCGAAAAAGCAATCCCCGGAGGATTTTTCTACATTCCCGAACGAGATTATTTCGATTACATCTATTTGCGTGAAGACCTGGCAAGCCTGAAAGGAAAGAAATACCAGGCGAAACGCAATCATATCAACAACTTCAATAAGAAATTTGATTACAAATATATCCCTATCACACCCGAACTGGTTCCCGAGTGCCTCCAGCTCGAATGCAAATGGTACAAAGCCAACCGGGAAGATAATGACGAGGAGGATCTGAACGACGAACGCCGCTCCATCCTCTACGCCTTGAACCATTACAACGAATTGGGACTTATTGGAGGAGCCATTTGCGTAGACCACGAAATTGTCGCTTTCACCTTCGGCGCCCCGATCAACCACGACACTTTCGGCGTCCATGTCGAAAAGGCGAATGTGAACTATGAGGGGGCTTATGCTGTTATCAACAAAGAATTCGCCTCCCACCTTCCGGAGAAATATACCTATATGAACCGGGAGGAAGACTTGGGTATTCCCGGTCTACGTCAGGCTAAACTTTCGTATAACCCGTTCATCCTATTGGAAAAATCCGCAGCAATAAAGAAACCTGCAAAATAATATTGAACGATGGATAACAACAAACCTCAATTGATCGACCTGTGGCGTACCTCTTTCGACGACAGTGAAGAATTTATCAAACTGTTCTTCGACCGGGTCTACAAAAAAGAAAACGCCCTGTTTATAGAGAAAGACGGAAAAATCGTTTCCGCCCTTCAAATGCTTCCGTATGTCATGACTTACTACGGGACGGAGATATCCGTAAGCTATATATATGGAGCCTGTACCCTTCCTTCCGAACGTGGTCAGGGGTTTATGCGCCAACTGATACAGAAGGCATTCGAAGTGATGGAAAGCCGGAAAGTAGCCTTGACAGTCATTATCCCGGCCGATCCATGGCTGTTCGACTATTATCGCGATTTAGGATATACGGAGGCTTTCGACTATTCGGAAGAGACATATATCCGGCCTATTGAAACAGCTTGGGAACAGGGTATTTTGGTTGTACCGCCCGAAGTCCCTTCGATGGAGTCTCTCTACAATTTCTTCAATAAGAAACAGCGGGAACGCACTTGCTATGTGCTGCACGGTTATGACGATTTCGTCACTATCCTGCGCGATCTGCAGATGTCCGGCGGGCAGATGCTGACAGCCTTGAACATTCAGAACGAACCGATCGGAATGATCTTTTTCCATCCTGCCGGTGACCATATTTATGTCAAAGAATTGATGTATGACAACGACAACATCAAGAACCTGCTCTTACAGGAGGCGACAATCCAGAACAAAGTGGAAAAGGCTATCTACCGCACTCCTTTCGCCGGACCAGGAACTTTCCCCTTAGGTATGGCACGTGTCCTGGATCGTGACCGCCTCATCCATCACTGGGCTTCCACCCACGAAAACTCCGTTCTCAATATCGGTGAACTGAAGGAAATGGACACTCAATCTCTTACCCGCCTGTTACTCGACTACCAGAGCCGGGAAGCTTATATGAGCTTGATGCTCGATTAGGGATTCATTCTGCCACCAAACAAAAGCTCTTCACCATTCCGGCGGAGTTACGGAGATCCGAAGGAATGGTTATCTGATTAAATTCGTATTTTTGCAAACTCATACAAAATTATACGGATAAAAAAGAGCTGACAATGTTACGGAAAGGAGACCTTACACAAGGAGGTATAACCACCACCCTGCTACAATTCACATTGCCGATGCTGGCAGGATCGCTTTTGCAACAATGCTATAACATAGCCGACACACTGATCGTAGGACAATGTATCGGCTCAAATGCGCTGGCTGCGGTCGGTTCCGCCTATACCTTGATGGTTTTCCTGATCTCTATCCTGCTGGGTTTGTCGATGGGGAGCGGTACGGTTTTCTCACTGCAATACGGAGCCGGTGACCTCCCCGCCCTGCGACGTAGCATTTATGTTTCCTTCTTGTTGATCGGCACGGTGACCGTTCTGCTGAATGTAGCTGTGTTCCTGTGGCTCGATCCGATTTTGCGATGGTTGCAAGTCCCCTATGATGTTTATCCGTTGATGCGTAACTATCTATGGATCATTTTCTGGGGAATAGCCTTTACTTTCCTGTATAATTTTTATGCGGCATTACTTCGGGCCGTAGGTGATTCCGTGACACCTTTATGGTTCCTGGCCGTGTCAGTCGTTTTGAATATCGGGCTTGATTTGTTTCTTATTCTTGTCTTGGATCAAGGCATCGAAGGAGCGGCAGTCGCAACGGTCATCGCACAGGGAATGGCGGCATCCGGTATCTTGCTGTACACCTATACAACCCGCCCCGAACTACGATTACACCGGAAAGATATGCGCTTCGACCGTTCCAGCCTGAAAGAAATCACTTCTTTCTCCACACTGACTTGCGTCCAACAATCCGTGATGAATTTCGGAATATTGATGGTGCAAGGGTTGGTAAATAGTTTTGGTACGGCTGTCATGGCCGCATTCGCCGCAGCAGTCAAGATCGACTCTTTCGCCTATATGCCTGTTCAGGAATTCGGGAATGCTTTTTCCACCTTCGTCGCCCAGAATTTTGGGGCGCGAAAAGGGGATCGTATCCGCCGGGGAGTACGCAGCGCATTTCTTATAACGATCGTCTTTTCTCTTGTCATCTCGCTGTTGGTTTTCTTTTTTGCCAAGCCGTTGATGCTTATTTTCGTCCGTCCGGATGAAGCTGAGATACTTCGCATCGGAACAGAATACCTGCGCATTGAAGGGACTTTTTATTTAGGCATCGGAATCTTGTTCCTCCTTTATGGTTATTACCGGGCCATCCGTATGCCGGGAATGTCCGTCGTGCTTACCATTCTGTCTTTAGGTACACGTGTCGTCCTTTCCTATTGGCTGGCATCCATTCCTTCCATAGGAGTTACCGGTATTTGGTGGTCTATTCCTATCGGTTGGTTCCTGGCTGATTTGGTGGGTATCGCTTATTACCGTTATCGCAGATATGCAGTCTCACGAACTTGACAAAAATCCGCTTCCAATACATATTTATTACCGGATTTTTCTATCTTTGCAGCCGTAAAAAGTAATGATAAATTATGGACGACAGTATTCCGCGAGAAATAGAAACAATAAGTAACAAGTAACGCGCAGGGGCAGACAGCAAGGTCTCTGTACGTTGACAAAAACGAAAGGAGGCAATAATGAGAACTTTTCTTTATTGTGAAGCCGGCTTTGTGGAAAAAGACCAATGGCTTCCAAATAGCTGGATCAATGTAGAATGCCCTACACCGGAGGATATCCATTACCTGACAAACCAATTCAATGTTCCCGAATCTTTTTTAAGCGACATTGCCGATACGGACGAACGTCCGCGTATCGAATATGAAGGAAATTGGTTATTGACTATCATTCGAATTCCAGTACAAAGCCAGGAACAGGGTATTCCTTTCACGACTATCCCCCTGGGGATTATGACGAACAATGAAATCATCATATCCGTTTGCTATTATAAGACGGAACTGATACCGGACTTTATCCGGTACACCCGCCGCAAAGAGGTCGTCGTACGTCACAAATACGACCTGATCCTGCGGTTGATCCATTCGTCCGCCGTATGGTTCCTGAAATATCTGAAACAAATCAACAATGAAGTGGCGCATGCCGAAAAAGCCCTGGAAAAAAGTATCCGCAATGAAGACTTGCTTCGCCTGATGAAACTGGAAAAGAGCATGGTTTACTTCAACACCTCCATCCGTGGTAATGAAGTGATGCTCACCAAACTGCAAAGCATCTTCCAGGAACCGGTTTATATGGACAACGAACTGGTGGAAGATGTGGAAACAGAGTTAAAGCAGGCGCACCTCACAGTCAATATCTATAGCGATATCCTGACCGGCACGATGGACGCATTCGCCTCCATCATCTCCAACAACGTGAACACCATCATGAAGCGCATGACCTCCATCTCCATCATCCTGATGGTTCCCACCCTCATCGCCAGTTTCTACGGTATGAACGTCCCGATCTACGGAGAGAACATGCCACACGGTTTCGCCATCATCGTCATGATCTCCATCACGTTATCGGCCTTATCGTTCTTCATTTTCAGAAAGATCAAATGGTTCTAAATTAAAAAATCCGCTTTACCTTCACAGGCGAAGCGGATTTAAAATCGATAAGCTTTTTCTAATCAAATATCTAATCAGAAAACAATATCTCGGGAAGGATAATATCTAATTCTGATAAATAAGTTGCAAAGGACGTGCCAGAAATGGGAAAGCTGATGCACATCTTCTACAAGCTCCTGATAAACAAGAGTATAAAATCAGTATAAATTATTTGAGGGAAAATAGGAAAAGTGTGGAAAGTGTGGAAAGGATTGAGTAAGGTGTGTAAAAATTCCACAATTCTTACACACCCGAATTGTTTTTATTCGTTAGCAGGATTTTCCAGTCATAATGTCCAACACCAGCTTATCCGTGGCTTCCATACCTTTGGAACCGATAGAAGTCAGATTGATGATCGACTTATCGACATCCTCGTCGATAATGCCCTCAACCGGAGTCACCACCTTGTTTTCCATTGCCATCAGCGCGGACAACATAGCAGTCGAAACACCACTGGAAACTTTCATGGCGCAACTGGGTTTTGCCCCGTCGCATATCATACCAGTAATATTGCCGATCATATTCTTGATCGCATAGGAAATCTTCACTTTATCGCCCCCCATCAGATAGGTAATGCCACAACTGGCTCCCGTGGCAGCCACCACACAACCGCAAAGGGCGGACAGGCGTCCCAGGCTTTGCTTGATATAGATGACCATCAGATGGCTTAGCATCAGGGCACGGATCAACTGTTCTTCCGTACATTCGATATCTTCTGCAAAAGAAAGAACGGGAAGTGTCGCTGCAATCCCCTGGTTCCCACTGCCGGAGTTACTCATCACCGGGATCATGGCGCCATCCATACGGGCATCGCAGGCGGCGGCCGTCATTGCCAGCATATGGGTATAGGCAGAGTCGCCCATATATTTACGTCCGTATGCACCGGAAACAGTCTTGCTAACCGTATGTCCGAAATTCCCCTTCAGGGAAGCCTCGGCCGCTCTCCGGTTCAGATCGGCAGTTTCCAGGATAAAACGGATCTCATCGAGCGGCATTTCCATCGCAAACTCATACACGGTAGAGAAAGAGAGCCTCAATTCATCATCGTCCAAAACATCACAAGAAACCCCTTCTTTCCTCCGGTCTGTCAAGACTACACCATTCTTTTCCACATACACGATATTCGTATGTTCATGGCAGATAATCACCCGCGAAGTTTCATCTCCGGCCGAACAAATCACCTCGATATAGAGCTTGTCGACATTATCCTTTAAAGCGATATGAATCCGTTTATCTTCGATCACCTGCTTTCCTTCGGTAAGTGCCTCAGGTGTCAGGTCGCGCAAAACTTCGAGGCCATAAGCAGACTTACCGATCAGCGTACCCAAAGCAATCGCTATCGGCAACCCGACCATTCCGGTTCCGGGTATTCCTACACCCATTGCATTCTTCAGAATGTTGGCACTCAGAAATACTTCCGTTTTCTCCGGTTTACAGCCTAAAACCTCGGCAGCCTTAGCGGCAGCCAATGCGACCGCAACCGGTTCCGTACAGCCGATAGCGGGAATCACCTCCTGATGTATAAGTTTGATGATTTGTGTTTGAGTTGTTTTATCCATGAATATAGATTTTTGACATTACGCGACAAAGGTAACGATTAAATGAAAACAGAGGAGACTTCAGAGATGCAAAATTGGATAGATTGGACAGCTGTTTGTGAAACTATATATGCATAATGCAATTATATATTTCTTACACATATATAGTTTCTACAAACTACTTTCCAATCTGTCCAAATCCAAGACTACCAAAAATTGCCATCCAAGACATCCCCCTAACCAAGATAGGGTTACAGATGACCAGACGATA
>ERZ773164.3650-NODE-3650-length-10174-cov-7.244293_pt1 | contig 10174 bp, 8 predicted proteins | sample MGYA00511917_ERZ773164 | MGnify/ENA primary metagenome ERZ773164 (study PRJEB29015, sample SAMEA2737847) | human gut metagenome | biome: human gut; feature: human-associated habitat; material: faeces | place: China | collected 2012 ...
AAAGAAACCATTCTAGACGCCAACACTAGAATGGTTTTCTTATTTTAGGCATACGCATTACATACTTTAATCACAAAACGCATCAAGGCATATAAATCTTTATATGTTTCTTTTTTGATACGAACCGTACAATCATCCATCTTTTCTACATTGTCCATACGAGATACAAAATCCGCATTTCGACTATGATGGAATGTTATTTCCATTGTGTGAGATGAAGATATAGCTGGTTTTTCATCTGCTTTTAAAGCTTCTTGAATGCCATATGTATATCTATTCTTCAACTCATTAAAGCTACAACACAAAGCACACTGATTGTTTAATGTTTTCTTTGTTTCCACAAATACACAACCAAGTTCTTCTTCTACCTGCTTACCATATTCACTATCACCACTTGCTAAGATAACTGGCACTCCAAATTCGTTTGCCAACAATCGATTTATGCCACTTTCCCCGAGTTCTTTCCCATCTACTACAATTTTTCGTACCATAGTACCCCAAATCGTATGAGCCATAACGCCTGATGAGTTACAGCGAGAATGATATCCAATAAATAATGCTCCATCAAAAGAATCATCTAAACCTTCCATCATCCCAAATTCCTTATAAGCTCCATTTGCGGACACAAAAGCAGCTCTAGGATCTAATTTTGAAGGAAGAAGATTATCCATATTTCCATGACTATCATTGACCACAACTTCTTCTACGCCATTTTGAAACAATAAATCAATCACAAGATTGACTTCATTCATCATATTTGTACAATATTCAGAATATAAGTGTCCATTCTTAGATGTATTTGCCGGATTGCTGTTTCCCCAAATACCTTCAATATCGGCTGATATATATATTTTCTTCATCTAAAACACCTCTACAGAACGATCTAATATTCCGTTCATTTTCGCAATCGCAATACCATAATTTGTGAATGGCACATGCTGTTTCTTACATTCTTTTACGCGTGACTGCACTTCTTTTTCATTCAACATACATGCACCACAATGAATCACAACACTATATTTCGAAAGATCTTCTTTAAATCCTTGTCCAGAAGTAAATTCAAACGTAATATTCTTCTTTGTATAATTCAAGATCCATTTTGGAAGCTTGTCCGTACCAATATCACCACACTGTCTATGGTGCGTACACCCTTCACTAATCAATACACAATCCCCATCTTGAAGATGATCCAATTGATTGGCCCCTTCAAGCACTGTAGATAAGCTTCCTTTTAAGCGTGCCATAAGAATAGAGAAAGAAGTTAAATGAATAGATTTATCTACGATTTGACTTACCTTGTTAAAAGCCTGGGAATCTGTAATAACCAGTTTTGGAGTAACCTTCTTTAAGGTTGCATCCAATTCTTCTACCTGACAAGTCATACCAATCGCATGATGATCTAAAATATCTCTTAATACAAGTTGTTGAGGCAAAATCAATCTTCCTTTAGGAGCCGATTGATCAATTGGAATAACAAGCACAATAACATCGCCAGAATCAATTAAATCACCAATAATTGTCTTTTCTTTCTGTTTCTTTACGACACTAGCCAACAATTGCTTTAATCCATCTATATTGTCATTGTTTAGAGCACTCACATAGATTTCATTAGAAGCCAGTTCTTTCTTTTCTTCAATCAAATCACACTTATTAAAAACTATAAAATAAGGTAATTTATTTTCTTTAAACATGTCAATCAAATCCAAATCTATTTTTTGTAGACCTACATTCGCATCAACGACCAATACGGCCATATCCATTGTTTTTAAAACTTCTAACGTTCTTTTGATTCTCAATTCACCCAAAGCACCTTCATCATCCATACCCGGCGTATCCACAATCACAACAGGTCCAATCGGCAAGATTTCCATTGATTTCTTTACTGGATCTGTCGTAGTTCCCTTTATATTAGAAACTAAAGACATACTCTGGTTGGTAATCGCATTGACTACACTGGATTTTCCAGCATTTCTTAAACCGAAAAATCCAATGTGTGTACGATTTGCGCTTATCGTACTATTTAAATTAGACATAATTAGAACCTGAAATCTCTACGATTGCTTGACTTGATCGCATCCACATTGTCACGAGCAATTTGTTGAGCTTTCGCATTTGGAATCTTGTTAAATTCTTTTTCAATCAACTCAAAACCAATTCTCTTTGTATCTTCACTCGCATAATCCACTAAAAATTCACATAAAGTCATCAATGCGTTAGGATGACAACAATTTTGAATTTGCCCTGTCTTACACAAAGACATGAAACGATCTCCTGTTCTTCCTTCTCTATAACATGCCGTACAGAAAGATGGAATGTAACCTAACTCCATCAGCCAGTTCACAACTTCATCTAATGTTCTTTGGTCAGATACATCAAATTGTTCTGAATCATGAGGACGTTCTTCTTCTGTATATCCACCAACAGATGTACGACTTGCCCCGCTAATTTGAGATACACCTAAGTGAAGCATTTTTTCACGAACTTCTTGAGATTCACGTGTAGAAATAATCATTCCAGTATATGGAACGGCAATACGGATACATGCTGCAATCTTTTCAAAGATTTCATCATCCAAACTATTATCGAACGCTTCTGGATCAATATCATCTGCATGTTTTACACGAGGCACACTAATTGTGTGTGGACCTACACCGTGAACAGCTTCTAAGTGTTCTGCATGCATCATCAAGCCGGCAAATTCATATTGGTAGCCTTCCAAACCAAATAATACACCCAATCCAACATCATCAATTCCACCTTCCATGGCTCTATCCATAGCTTCTGTATGATAGTCATAATCGTGTTTAGGTCCTGTTGGATGCAACTCTAAATAACTCTTTTTATTGTATGTTTCCTGGAATAAGATATAAGTTCCTATTCCAGCTTCCTTTAATTTACGATAGTTTTCTACCGTTGTAGCCGCAATATTTACATTGACACGGCGAATTGCACCATTCTTGTGTTGAATCGAATAAATAGTTTTAATAGAATCCAAGATATATTCGATTGAATTGTGTACTGGATCTTCGCCTGCTTCAATAGCTAAACGTTTATGTCCCATATCTTGTAGCGCTATAACTTCATCACGAATCTGATCTTGTGTTAATTTAATACGTTTAATATGTTTATTCTTCATGTGATAAGGACAATATACACATCCATTTACACAATAATTTGATAAATATAATGGGGCAAACATCACAATACGATTACCATAGAATGCTTGTTTAATTTCATTGGCAAGCTTATACATTTCTTCTACTTTTTCAGGAATGTCACAAGCTAAAAGTACACTTGCTTCACGGTGTGTTAAACCCTCACAATGAACACCATGCTCTGTCTTTTGTGGACGAGCCTTATTTAAAATTTGATCAATCAATTCAACATTATGTTTGTTCTTTTCGGCATATTCAATTGTTTCAAGAATTTCTTCATGACTAATAAATTCTTCTGCCTTTAATGATTTTGGGTTATAATTACTCATTTTTTATATCTCCTCTTTTATTTTTTAATATCTCCACGATCAGTTACGATCTTGTATCCTATTGAATCCATACGCCTTGATAAACAATCTTTACATTCTGCACTCTCTTCGCCTGTACAAATTTTATTATCATACAATGCATATTTTTTTCTGACACTCACCGGCGATAAATTAGGCATAACTACATTGGCTCCCGCAAGAATTCCCTTTTCTCTTCCTTGAGGATCAATCGTTCCTAAAGCTGTTGTAGCAGGAAGTAAAATGTTTGGTTGAATCAAACGAATCAAAGACAATAAGAATAAAGTTTGATTCAAAGTTCCACACATCATATCTTTAAACGGTGTATCCTTTTGCGAAATAAAAGGACCAATACCACACATGTCAGGTTTAAATGTTTCAATAAACTTCAAATCCATCGCCAAAGTTTCACTGGTCTGATAAGGTGAACCTATCATGAAGCCACATCCTACTTGATATCCAATTTCCTTTAAGTCTTTTAAACACTGCATACGATGATCAAAAGACATATTTTTTGGATGCAGCTTTGCATAATGATTTTTACTTGCCGTTTCATGTCTTAATAAATAACGATTGGCTCCCGCATCAAACCAAGCCTTAAATGTATCTCTATCTTCTTCACCTAAAGAAAGGGTAATCGCACAATCTGGATATTCACTACGAATCTTTTGAACTACATTTGTGACAAAATCCTTTTTATAAATTCCTTCGCCACCTTGCAAAACAAAAGTGCGAAAACCAAGTTCATAACCTTCTTTGCAGCAATGCAGAATATCTTCTTCGGCTAATATATAGCGATCACAATTTAAATTGGACTTGCGAATCCCACAATAGAAGCAATCGTTGCGACAATAATTTCCCACTTCAATAAGTCCACGTACATAAACTGAATTCCCATATATTAACGTAGCTTGTTCTTTCGCTTTATTAGCAGCATATAGGCGTAAAGCATCATTTTCAGCTTCAATTAAAGTTTTATATTCTAATAAACTTAAAGAGTGTTCTCTTTCAAGTTTATCAATCAATCGATATGCTTCAATCATGGCTAATCACATTGGAATAGGCTGTTTTCACACTAATTCCTTGTATATTTCCTAATTTACCTGCCAAAGCAGCAATTGTATTTTGTGGGGCATCTAACGCAATTGAAATTACGCTTATATGTTTTTGTTTGTAAGGTATTCCCATTCTTCCAATAATATATTCACTATATTCATGAAGAATTTCATTCAATAGATTCACTGCATTTGTATCTTCTACAATAATTCCCATCACGGCAACACGTGTTTCCATATTCATCTCCTTCTTAAAGAAAAAAGCCATACTCCACACACAAAAAGAGCATAGCAATAGTTCTACTTACAAATTTCTTATAAGCACCTTTCACGCAGAATTCTCTTAATGTTGGGAGCAATTTTCTTTATACCTTATATAATACACGAAAATGTGATAGATTTCACAAAGAATAGTTAGTTGTATATAATTTAATACTCTTTTAACATAATTCTTGATATAATTAGAAGAAGAAGTTCCCATATGAAAGATCCTTATTTTCCAAGAAAAAAATTCATTACGAACTATATTGTCGCAATTATCACTTTCATTTTGACTTTGATTATGGGAATCGTGATCTTCTTTAACGGCATTTCAATTACGGTTGAAAATAATTCTAGAAAAACTCCGATTATCATGTTGTAAGGCGAAGTGAGCATTTAAATACAATATTAAATATCAACTATTCCTATTTAAATGTACTTACACAAGAACTACCTAAATCTCAAGATTTATTCTCAGAGGATAATATTTCTTTAATTCAAGCCTTTATGAATAATACAGATTTAAATCGAACAGCAATCATCGATCCAAATGGAAATGCTCTGTATGATAATGAAGTCATAAAAAATGTAGCTCATCGCCGATATTTTAAAGAATCTATGCAAGGCAATCAATCTCTTTCAGATCCATTAGAAAGTAGTGTTGATCAAAAAACACGTGTTATTTTATGCGTGCCCATCTTTAGAGTTAGACAAGTCATTGGTGTAGTAGGCGGTTCTTACAATGTCATAAAACTAGCAATATGTTGTTTGATGATCTGTTTGAGGAACAAGGAAAAAGTTTTATTGTCGATCAAGATGGAAATCTAATCACTAAAGATAAACAGTATGAAAAAAAGCATAAGCTAAATATAGTCGATAATTTATTTAATGTCTGTAATCAAAAGAAAATCAAAACCGACTTTAAGAAACAAAAATCAGATCTTATCTTAACTCAAACAAAAAAGAAAGAATCTTTATATTTAGCTTATTCCCCGCTAAAAATCAATGATTAGATGGTCGGCTATATCGTACCGGTTCATGCAGCTCAAGAATCATATACATTTATTATTCACTATGAAACTTTATTGGCAACATTTTTAGGCTTGATCGTATTGAGTCTTATAGTGTATTTAGCTCATTCAAGTTCAAGAGAAAATAAGTATTTGATTCATTTATCTGAAATTGATCCATTAACTTCCATTTTCAATAAGGAAACAACGCAAAAACTCATTGATCAAAAACTAAATAATAAAGAACATTGTTGTTTCTTGATTCTTGATGTAGATGCCCTTAAATCCGTTAATGATAATTATGGTCATGCGATAGGTGATAAAGTCTTAGAAAACTTGGACTTACTCTTTAAGAATCATTTTAGACAGAGTGATATTGTTGGAAGAATTGGAGGAGATGAATTTATTATTCTAATTCAAGATGAAAATATTGCTGAATCTAGAATTCAGTCTCTACTTCAAAAAGTCAATGAATTAAAGATTGAAGAATTAAAAGATTTCAAATTATCAATCAGCATTGGAATTGCCTTTGCCCCTAATGGAACAACCTTTATGGAACTGTATCGCCATGCCGATCAAGCCTTGTATCAAACAAAACGAACAGGCAAAAACAATTATAAAATATATAAAAATGACGAGAACTAAATCTCGTCGTTTTCTTATACATTCGTGTAATTAAAGCTCATTAAATCAACAGGCTTATCCTTAATATAATTTTTGATTTCTAAGCCTTCTAGTTTAGCTGGACGAACTACTATTTCGTTTTTAACTACATCTTCTTTAACCAGCTTCACCTGTTTCATTTGTGCAAATAAATCCTGCAAAACTTCCATTCTTTTAGGGATACCCCTATACACATATTCAATTGCACTTTCACTTAACGCTAGGCTTCTAGAAACATATTTCTTGCCATTCTTTTCAGCATTATATTGAATATAGAACCAGAAACGTAACATCTGTAAGTTCTCACCTTTACTATTTTTCAAAAAGATGTCCTTCCAAGATGAATTTACTACTTCTTCTCTTTCTTTCTTTACAGAAGACTTCTTTTCTTTTAATAACTTTTCGCTTGGCTTATCAATAATGCTCTTGTTCATCAATTCTTCCATTTCGATATCCGTGAACTTGATAACATAAATTTTTCTACCATTCATTTCACTATCACGAACCAAACGAACACTTTTTAATTTACGAATCAACATATCCATAGATGGTCTTTCTGTACTTCCATCCAGTAAGCGGAATACATATTGATTGGCTTGGACACTTGTCAATTCGTTTTCATATACCCAGTCATGCGTTTCTGCATACGGGTTTTTTACTGCCATAAATCTAGCGTAACAAAATAATCTTAAAGAAAGGGCGGCTGCACCATTCTCATTACTGTTTACGTTTTTAATAAAACGTTCTCTATTTTTCATCAACATTTCTGTACTCATTAAATCTCTCCTTGAAAAAATTCGAACGCAATAGATTATATCATCATTTGTAAACTTTTGCAGAAATAATTGCTTGTTTCCAAGTAATTATTTCGACAATTCGATAAATTCTTCAATTCTTGATTTTGCGGTTTCTAATGCAGAAATCCAGAAAGCTTCATCCGTTAAATCAACACCCAATACTTTAGCTGTATCTTCTACCGATGCAACCGTTGTTGTGTGTAACATCTCTTTGTATTTAGGAACGAATTTTTCTTTACCCATCTCTTGATATTTCACAACTAAGCCTCGCGCAAACAATCCACCAAAAGCATATGGCCAGTTATAATAACTTAGATCTGAAGAATAGTAGTGTGATTTACAAACCCACATATATGGATGTAAACAATTTGGATCAAGTCCATCGCCATAAGCTTGTTTTTGTGCGTCCAACATAATTTCATTCAACTGATCCGTGAATAAGAACTCATCACTTCTTCTGTCAAATACGGCTTTTTCAAATAAGTAACGAGAATAAATATCACAGATGATCTGACATAAGTCTTGAAGCTGATTTTCAATCAAACCGAGTTTAACTTCTTTATCCTCTGTTTCATCAATCACTGCATTCATAATGATATTTTCATTGAATGTGCTTGCCGTTTCTGCAACTGGCATAGAATACTCCCAATTTAATGGTCTATGACTTTCAATGTTTAATCCATGATATGCATGTCCAAGTTCATGAGCCAAAGTAACTACGTCACCAAGTCCTCCATCAAAATTAGTTAATACGCGTGATTGTTTCACAAACGGCATATTGCAGCAGAAAGCTCCACCAACTTTTCCTTTATGTGGATAAAAATCAATCCAGTTATTGTCAAAAGCTTCTTCCATCATATCGGCCAAGTCATCAGAAAATGGTCTAAAATGATTAACCAAATATTCTTTTGTAGTTTCTGGAGTAAAACTTGTCGTAGCTGATTTTCCAATTGGCGCAAATAATTCATACCATGGAAGGCCATTTTCATACCCTAACATTTCAGCTTTTCTTTTCAAATACTTATGGAATACTGGCAAGTATTTCTGCATTGCACTAAGAAGTGCATCTAATGTTTTTTGGGATACATGAGACTGGTGTAGCGTCATATCCATTGGACTTGTATAGCCACGCATTTTAGCTTCGGTAATCACTTGTAGTTTAATGTTGTTTAAAGAAAAACTTACTGCATCCGCAATAGGTGCATAACTTTTAAGTTCAGCTTCATAGGCAGCTTTACGAACTTCTTTATCTGCATCATACGCTAGATTACGAACCGATGCCAAAGGTAACTTTTTACCATCATATTCTACTTCCAATGAACTTGTGAGTAGACTTTGTTGCTTCTCCCAAGCAGAACCTGCAGAAATATTCATTTTGGCAAGTGCCTCTTCTACGTCTTCACTTAACAAATATTTTCCGCTTTCGTGAATATCATTTAAAAAATATTTGTATTCACAAAGTTCTGGACAATCTAAATAGCTGTTTAAATCCTTCATATCCGCAATATAGCGAGAGAATACTGCCATAGCCTTACTGGCTGTACTTGCGATAGTAGCTACTTTATCAATGGCTGCTGCTGCTTTCGCATTTGCCGTATTTGTGGATTGACTCAAAGATCCAAAGCAACTCAAATGTTTTTCTAATAATTCAAACTCTTCTAATACTTTAACAATTTGAAGAAGATCTTTCTTTTCATTTTCATGACTTAAAGTCTTTGAAAGTTCATCCAATTCTTTTGCCTTCTTTCCAAAAGATGTTAGATCTTCACTAAATTTAGGATCATCAAATCCCTTGTACAATATGTCTAATGACCATTCTGAATTCATATCAATTTCCTCCAATTTATTAAATTATACCATAAGAAAGTAGGCGGCATAGTTTAAATTCTGCCGCCCCTTATCAAACCATACGTGCCCTATTAAGGCATACGGCTTACCAATGTGAGTTACATTTTAGAAAAGACTTAAATGTTGTGATTCGACTTATTTAGTGTATGCATACTGAAAGAACCTCTTTTTACTCTGAGAAGAGGTACTTTTCTTTTTATTGGAATCCATCAATAAAATAAAATCATCAATGTTAATTCCAGGGAAAACTATTTGAGCCTTCATATACGCACCTGTAACTAGACCCATACATTTTATGAAAAACTTGTTATCATATTTGACAGTTAATAATTTACCTTGTGCTTGTCCACCATGTTTCTTTCCGCGGCATGAGAAACTTACTCGTAGTCTTTGACGCACATAACCATCTAATTTGGTTATATCAAGAGCAGGTATGCCATGCATAACTCGCCCGCGTTCGTTAAGTAACAGTCTGATTTCTCGTGCAACTTGAAAAGGAATAAGGAAGTAATTAAACTTACCTCTTATGACTGGGTTTAAAATCCCTGTCCACTTCTCAAAGGAGTATGTACAACTCTTCTTGGTGACAGATTTAATATCACTCTTAAACTTCTTTAACGATTTTACGGATGGTCCAAACGTGTAATAGACATGTCTATTTTTAGACATTTTTAAATGGTTGAACGTAAAACCTAGGAAATCAAAGTCTTTCTCGTGAAAATCAATATCATCACTTTTATCTTCTGCCAATTCAAGGCCTAGACGTTGTAACGTTTCATGAACTATGACTTTGGCTTTTTCCAAATCTTCCTTTGTTTGACACATGACTATCGAATCGTCAGCATACCTCACGAATTCAAGATTTGCTTTTGTTAGTTCCCAGTCAAGTTCATTCAAATAGATGTTCGCCAATAGTGGAGAAATAACTCCACCTTGTTGTGTACCACTTGCGTTTTCATATCGTATTTCATCTCCCATGTACCTGATGTTAGCATATAAATAGGACTAGTCAAAAAGAGAAAATTTACACCAGTGGTA
>ERZ773164.3651-NODE-3651-length-10172-cov-4.856875_pt1 | contig 10172 bp, 6 predicted proteins | sample MGYA00511917_ERZ773164 | MGnify/ENA primary metagenome ERZ773164 (study PRJEB29015, sample SAMEA2737847) | human gut metagenome | biome: human gut; feature: human-associated habitat; material: faeces | place: China | collected 2012 ...
TCCAATTATTTTAATTTTTCCCATTCATCGGGCTTAAAACCTACCAGAACGAAGCTGTCTGTCACTACTAACGGGCGTTTCACCAGCTTACCGTTTGTTGCCAGCAATGCGATTTGTTCTTCCTCAGTCATGGAAGGCAGCTTCTCGCTCAGTTTCAGCTCTTTATATATCAAGCCACTTGTGTTGAAGAATTTCTTTATTGGCAATCCGCTTCGTGGAATCCACGCTTTCAACTCTTCCACTGTAGGGTTATCTTCCACAATGAGCCGGTTAGTGTACTCAATGTTATTTTCGATTAGCCATTTCTTAGCTTTCTGGCATGTACTGCACGCCGGATATTGCAAAAATAAAGGTGTCATACTATATACTATTTATCGATTAATATCTAATACTTATTACTTAATACCTATTACTTAAATTACCATCTGCAAATCCTGATACATAATCCGATAGGCGGCGGCTTTTTTATCTAATGCAAGCGGGTACGCCCGTGAGGAAGAAGGCATCCGGTAGAGTCTCATCGCCCGTCCTTCAAACACAAATTCGGCATAGTCTCCTACTTTCGGTTCTTCCACTTCCAGTTGTGCACGGAGCGTATCCGTTGCCTTCTGTCCGGTGGTGACGATTGCTCTGCATTCGGGAAGTTGGCGGAGTAATGCGGCAATGTCCGTCGGCTGCACCACTTCCAGAAATTTGTCCGAAGCGTTATCCTGCAGACGCCGGATAGATGAGGCTGTATCGAACAGGGCGATTCCTTTTTCATTCAGGAAGTCAATAATCTGTTCCCGGCAGAATGCTTTCCGCGTATCGTTCAGAAAGTGATCTTTGTCTCCGAAAAACAAGAGTCCGACAATGCGCCACATATCATTGTTCAGGTTCGGATAATAAAAATCCATCGACCACCGTTTTCTTTGTGGCGGAAAACTTCCCAGCATCAGCAGCTTTGCTTTTGGCGGGAGAAAGGGTTCTAAAGGATGTTTTTCGATTTCAATCTCCATATTGATGTAATTTCCTACAAAAATAACGAATCTATTCTTTTCCTTCAAAATAGTTGCGGAAAAAAACAAATTTAAAAATATTTGGCTATTTTTGCACGGAGATGGTGAAAAACAACTTATTGAAATGCTGTTGAAAACAAGAATAATTATAAGTTGCTGTTTTATAAGCTTGTTAGCTTTCTTTGAAGAAGATTGTTATGCTTCACGGCCGGGGTCGAAAGAATGTGTGAAAGTTTCCTCTGCCAGTTTTACGGTAAGGGGGCGGGTCATTGATACCTATGGTGAACCACTTATCGGAGCGACAATCAGAGAGAAAGGCGGAGCGAATGGAACAGTGACAGATGTGGAGGGGAATTTCTTTTTATCCGTTCCGGATAGTGCTGTTCTGCAAATTTCTTTCGTAGGTTACGAGTCTCAGGAAGTCAGTGTAAAGGGTAGGTCAATGCTTGAAGTATGTCTGAAAGAAAATATTCTGCTGCTTGACCACGTGATTGTAACTGCTTTGGGGCTTGAAAAGAAAGAATCCTCTTTGGCCTATGCCGTGCAAAAGGTGAGGGGAGAAGAACTGAATCGTGTGAAAGAAGTGAATATGATCACGGCTTTGGCAGGAAAGGCAGCCGGTGTACAGGTCAGCAAGAACTCTTCCGGCATGGGCGGATCGGCGAAAGTCAGTATCCGTGGGGTGCGGTCGGTGGCCGGTGATAATCAGCCTCTGTATGTGATAGATGGTGTCCCCATGCTAAATTCTACTTCGGAACAGGCTTATTCGGCTATCGGCGGTACGGCAAATGCCGGCAACAGGGACGGAGGCGACGGCATCTCGAATCTGAATCCGGAGGATGTGGAAAGTATCAGCATCCTGAAAGGAGCTCCTGCCGCAGCCTTGTATGGTAGCCAGGCGGCCAACGGAGTCATTCTTATTACTACAAAGAAAGGAAATACCGTAGGACGGAGGGATATTCATTTCTCTACCGGACTGACTTTTGAAAAGGCTTTCTCTCTGCCCGAAATGCAGAACAGCTACGGAGTAAGTGATGTAACAGACAGTTGGGGAGAAAAAGAAAATCTGACGGTTTACGATAATTTGGGTGACTTTTTCCGTACCGGACTGACGTCGATCACTTCTGTATCCGTCAACTCCGGAAATGACAAGCTGCAAACATATTTCTCCTATGCCAACACCACCGGTCGCGGCATTCTGAATGAAAATAAACTCTCCAAACACAATATCAATCTGAGAGAGACCGCCGTCCTCTTCAACAGCAGGCTGAAACTGGACGGTAACGTGAATGTCATGAAGCAGACGGTGAAGAATAAACCCGTATCGGGAGGCTTTTATATGAATCCGCTGGTAGGGCTCTACCGTTTTCCTCGTGGCGAGGGCTTGTCTTATTATAAGGAGAACTATGAACGTTATGACGAGGACAGAAAGCTGAATACACAAAACTGGCATACTTTTACCGAAGACTTTGAACAGAATCCGTATTGGATACAAAACCGCATACAGAGTAAGGATGCACGTATCCGCCTGCTCCTTTCCCTTTCTGCCAATTTGAAAGTCACTGATTGGCTGACACTTCAGGCTCGTGGCAATCTGGATCACTCAGCCGATAAACTGCGTCAGAAATTTTATGCCTCCACCGCTACGGCACTCTGTGGGATGAACGGGCGCTATATTGAAATGGATTATCAGGAAACGCAGATGTACGGAGACGTGATGGCGATGGTCAAGAAGCAACTGAATGACTTCACATTGGATGTAGCCATTGGTGGCAGTATCAATGACAGAATCACTAACTCTACTCGCATTGATTCGAAGAATGCTTCGTTGAAATATGCCAATGTGTTCAATCTTGCCAATATCGTGATGAGCAGTTCTGCCAGTATCGATCAGAAAATAGATGCCCATTACCAACTGCAATCGGTCTTTGCGACGGCACAGATTGGCTATAAAGAAGGAGTCTTCCTTGACCTGACCGCACGTAACGACTGGTCGTCTACGCTGGCTTACACGAAGTACGAGAAGAAAGGATTCTTTTATCCTTCCGTCGGTGTCTCTTTCCTTCCGGATAAGTGGGTAAAGATGCCCGAATGGGTTTCGTTCTCGAAGTTGCGCGGTGCTTATAGTATCGTTGGCAATGGGGTGCCTCCCTTTATCACCTATCCTGTTTCGTATGTGACTGCCGGTGGAGAGATACTGGCAAGCGATGCGGCTCCTTTCGCCGAGATGAAACCGGAAATGACGCATTCTGTCGAATTGGGTATGGAATGGAAGTTCTTGCAGCACCGCCTCGGATTAAATCTGACCTATTACCGTACCGACACGTATGAGCAGTTTTTCAAACTGCCTGCGCTTGCGGGCGATAAGTATGCCTATCGATACGTCAACGCCGGAGATATCCGGAATCAGGGATGGGAGATAACGCTGGATGCCACTCCGGTACTGACCCCCGACTTCACGTGGAAGACCTCTCTCAACTTCTCTGCCAATAAGAATAAGATTGTAGAACTTCATGAAGAACTGAAAGAATTTGTTTACGGACCTACCAGCTTCTCGTCCAGTTATGCGATGAAACTGGTGAAAGGAGGCTCTATCGGCGATATTTACGGTAAAGCCTTTATACGTGATGAAGAAGGGCACATCGTTTATGGAACGGACGGAGACTATAAAGGACTTCCGTTGGTAGAAGGCGATGGAAATACTGTAAAGGTGGGCAATGCCAATCCGGTCTTTATGTTGGGGTGGAATCATTCCTTCTCCTACAAAGGTTTCAGCCTTTACTTCCTGCTTGACTGGCGCTATGGAGGTGAAGTCCTTTCGCAGACCCAGGCGGAGATGGACCTCTATGGAGTATCGAAAGCGACGGCACAAGCCCGTGATAAAGGATATGTTTCGCTGGAAGGCCAGCAAATAAGCGATGTCAAAGGATTCTATAAAAATGTAGTGGGCGGACGCGCCGGCGTGACGGAATACTATATGTATGACGCTACCAACCTACGGTTGCGGGAAATATCGCTGAGTTATAGCTTCCCCCGAAAATGGGTACAGAAAACGAATTGTCTGAAAGACCTGCAACTTTCTTTTGTAGCCCGCAACCTTTGTTTTCTGTACAAGAAAGCGCCTTTCGATCCCGATCTGGTACTTTCTACAGGCAATGACAATCAGGGAATTGAAGTGTTCGGTATGCCTACCACCCGCAGTCTGGGCTTTACTTTGACATGTGAATTTTAAGAGCAGGAGGGAAGATGATGAAGAAAAAACATATTTATATATACTTGCTGGGGATGCTGCTGCTTTCTGTTGGCTGTACAGGGAAATTCCGTGAATTTAATACCGACCAGTCGGGAGTTACGGACGATGATTTGCTGATTGACGACAATGGTTACGGTATTCGTCTGGGGATTATCCAGCAAGGCATTTACTTTAACTATGATTTCGGTAAAGGCAAGAACTGGCCTTTCCAGTTGATACAGAATCTGAACGCGGATATGTTCTCCGGTTATATGCACGACGGAAAACCCTTGAACGGAGGTACGCATAACTCGGATTATAATATGCAGGATGGCTGGAACAGCGCCATGTGGACACATATGTATTCGTATATCTTTCCACAAATCTACCAGTCGGAGAATGCCACCCGTGATACGGAACCTGCCTTGTTCGGCATTACCAAAGTGCTGAAAGTGGAAGTCATGCACCGTGTGACAGATTATTACGGCCCTGTTATTTATAAGAATTTCGCGAATGCCCAGAATCAATATCGCCCTGATACGCAGAAAGAAGTCTACTATGAGTTCTTTAATGAACTCGATTCGGCTGTTGTCTCTCTTACCGATTATATAGACAAGAAGCCCGACTCCAATGGATTCACCCGCTTTGATATCTTGCTGGATGGTCAATATTCCTCCTGGATCAAGTTTGCCAATTCGTTGCGTTTGCGTCTGGCAATGCGTATTTCTGCGGTTGATCCGGATAAGGCACGCGCCGAGTTCCGGAAGGGACTGGAAAATGAATTTGGTGTCTTTGAAGCGGAAGCTGAACGGGTAGCAGTCTCTACGAAATCCGGATTCACGAACCCGTTGGGAGAGCTCAACCGGGTATGGAATGAAACTTATATGAGCGCTGCAATGGAATCTATTCTGACAGGCTACGATGATCCCCGACTGAAAGTTTACTTTGAAACCTGTACCGACAAAGCGTATGCAGGAGAGTACCGCGGCATCCGTCAGGGAACCTGCTTTGCGCACAATCATTATGCAGGCTTATCCAAATTGTCCGTCGATCAGAGTACGGATGCCCCTTTGATGAGCTCCGCCGAAGTCTGGTTTCTCCGTGCCGAAGCTGCTTTGCGCGGATGGATTCCGGAAGATGAAGAAGAATGTTATCTGAACGGAATAAAGGCGTCTCTTCATCAACGCGGCATTTATCAGATGGACGACTATCTGAACAGTGAGCGGACAGCTGCCGATTTCATCGACACACAAGACCCCGAAAATAACATTCCTGCCCGTTGCCTGGTTTCTCCTAAATGGAATCCCGCAGACGACAAGGAAATAAAGCTGGAAAAGATCATTACGCAGAAATGGATAGCCTTATTCCCGGAAGGTTGCGAGGCATGGGCGGAACAGCGTCGCACGGGATATCCCCGCCTGTTTCCGGTACGCTTCAACCATAGCAAGAACGGATGTATTGACACAGAGACAATGGTACGTCGTCTCAACTTTCCCGGTACGCTGCAAACCGAAGACAGAGAGCAATACCTGGCTCTTGTGGAGGCTTTGGGCGGACCCGATCATGGAGGTACCCGATTGTGGTGGGATACAGGAAATAATAGTCTGGATTAAAATTTTAGTGTCGGAATGTGAATATATGTATAGGTTTAGCTATTTTTGCACCTTCATTTAAACACATTTGTCATGAAAAAGATCATTTCTGCTCTTTTCCTATGTATGCTGTTTTCTGCCGTACCGGAATTGCAGGCACAAAACATTCAGTTACATTATGATTTCGGACGTTCCCTGTATGATAAAGACTTGAAAGGACGCCCGCTGTTGACCTCCACTGTCGAGAAGTTCCATCCCGACAACTGGGGAAGTACCTACTTCTTTATCGATATGGACTATACGTCCGAAGGAGTCGCTTCCGCTTACTGGGAGATAGCCCGTGAACTGAAATTCTGGAAAGGTCCTTTCTCCGCCCATCTCGAATACAATGGCGGACTGGCGAAAGGATTTTCCTACAACAACGCTTACCTGGCGGGAGCCACCTATACCTATAATAACGCTTCTTTCTCCAGAGGCTTCACATTGACAGCCATGTACAAATATATACAAAAGCACCCATCCCCGAATAACTTCCAGTTGACAGGAACATGGTACATGAACTTTTGCAAGGATTTGCTCACCTTCTCCGGTTTTGCCGACTGGTGGCGTGAAGAAACCAAGTATGGAAAAACCATCTTCCTCTCCGAACCGCAATTCTGGGTAAACCTGAACCGCATCAAGGGAGTGAATAAAAACTTTAACCTGAGTGTCGGTTCTGAAGTGGAACTGAGCAATAACTTCGGTGGTCGTGACGGCTTCTATGTAATTCCGACACTGGCTTTGAAGTGGACGCTGAACTAAACTTCGAAGTACAAAATTCCCCAGTGGATATACATCAATTATTGAATAAAAATATCGAATGAAAACAGATTTGATCTATGGCGTAGAAGACCGCCCCCCATTTAAAGATGCCCTGTTTGCTGCCTTGCAACATCTGTTGGCTATCTTTGTAGCCATCATTACACCTCCTCTTATCATTGCGAGCGCACTGAAGCTGGATGTTGAAAAAACAAGCTTTCTGGTATCTATGTCCCTTTTTGCTTCGGGGGTATCTACGTTTATACAATGCCGTCGTATCGGCCCGATAGGAGCGAAGCTGCTCTGTATCCAAGGTACCAGTTTCTCCTTTATCGGTCCTATCATAGCGACCGGATTAGTAGGCGGACTTCCGTTGATATTCGGCTCCTGTATAGCTGCCGCACCTATTGAAATGGTCGTCAGCCGTACCTTCAAGTATCTTCGCAATATCATCACCCCGCTAGTGTCCGGCATTGTCGTACTACTGATCGGATTGAGTCTGATCAAAGTCGGTATCGTTTCCTGTGGCGGCGGATATAGTGCGATGGACGACGGCTCCTTCGGTTCGTGGGAAAATCTGTCCATTGCGGCACTCGTACTGTTGAGCGTCTTGTTTTTCAATCGCTGCAAAAACAAATACCTGCGCATGAGTTCCATCGTGTTCGGCCTTTGTCTGGGTTATGGACTGGCTTTCGCCCTGGGAAAAGTAAATATGAGCGCACTAAATGTCGAGATGCTGATGAGTTTCAACATCCCGCAACCTTTCAAATACGGTATTGATTTTAATATCTCTTCATTTATTGCCATTGGCTTGGTCTATCTGATCACCGCCATTGAAGCCACAGGAGATGTGACAGCCAACTCTATGATTTCCGGACTTCCGATTGAAGGTGATTCTTATCTGAAACGTGTTTCCGGCGGTGTGATGGCAGATGGCTTCAACTCTCTTTTAGCAGGTATATTCAACTCCTTCCCGAACTCCATCTTCGCACAGAATAACGGTATCATCCAATTAACAGGAGTTGCCAGCCGCTATGTAGGCTATTATATTGCCGCTATGCTCGTTCTGCTGGGATTATTCCCCATTGTAGGAGCTATATTCTCTCTGATGCCCGATCCGGTACTGGGAGGCGCCACCTTATTAATGTTCGGTACAGTAGCGGCAGCAGGTATCCGCATCGTTTCCTCACAGGAAATAGGCCGCAAAGAAACCTTAGTCTTAGCAGTCAGCCTATCTTTAGGTTTGGGTGTGGAACTAATGCCGGACGTATTAAAACAAGCTCCAGAGGCGATTCGAAGTATTTTCTCTTCAGGAATCACCACCGGAGGTTTAACTGCAATTGTTGCTAATATGGTAATTAGAGTGAAGTAATAAGTAATAGGTAATAAGTAATAGGTATTAAGCCATGCGGATAAACTAACCAGTAGCTACGGTTATTACCTATTACCTAATACCTATTACTTATTTCTAAATTACTCATTTTATCTGTAATCCGAAAGGGGAAATCTGGATACTCGTAGAGGCTGAAACGAGGTTCGGTTTCCCCTTTTGTATAGCTCCAGATAGAAGCGTAGTCTTCCGGGTCTTCCCCCATCTTGCTGAGTTGGCGTAGATAAGCTGCCAGTGATTTATTCTCTACGATATAGATTTGTCCCATCTGATCGATAATAGGGCTATGGTGACGGGTACCGTCATGTTCGAAGCGAAGAATTCGTTTGCCTTCCTCAGTCAATCCTACCAATTGGAAAGTCATACTCTTGCCGATAGCAGGCAGATTCAGTACACTGCGGTCGGTAGCAAGGAAAGGCAGATGATGCTTTCTCATGAACCGTCTTATTTGTTTGGCGGTGTCAGCATCTTCTTTCGTTTTTTCTTCATTTATACCTGCACTGACTTTGGTCTCCAGTATCTTATACAATTCTTCCGCCTGTTCCGGAGTCATCTGTCCGTAAATTTTCTCTTCCTGCTGTTCCTGCATTGAGCGACTGTTGGGGGCAAACACCGCATAATTCTCATTAAATCCCTTCACCGAGAACGTATAATAACATACCACTCCCAGTGAATTGAGTACCTGGCGAAGCCGCGTAGTATGTCCTCTGCGTGAGGCAGCCACCGTATATACCAACTGGTTCGTAATAATCCATCCGGCAGAAAGAATTTTCCGAATCGCCTCTTTTGCTTCGGGCGTCACCTCCAGCGGTGTCTGAAAATGGGTCTGAATGATAAACTGCTTGACGCCAACAGCTGAAGCCTTTTCCTTAAACTCCCGCAATATGTCAACCAACTCGTCATTAATACGCATCGGCAAATAAGCCAATAAACGAGAACCCAGTCTCACCCGTTGCAATTCCGCATATTTCTCACCTTCCGGACGTTCAAGATTCGCTCTTTGCTTGCGTACCGCCATACGATACACTGCTTCTAATATATTTCTCAACGTCTTATTCTGACTCATCAGCGCATCGCCTCCCGTAATCAGAATATCGCGTAACTGTGTATCCTGTTCAAAATAGGTCATCAACCGTCGCAACTTACTGTCCCACGACTCCTTCGGTCGTAACGTCTCAAATTCAAAATTCAGCCGTTCACTCTGAAAGTCATACATACGCTGGCAAGATGCACAAAGCCCTCCACAAGCCCGTCCCATCGTATCAGGAATAAGGATAGCCACCTCCGGATACCGTCGGTGAATATTATGTCCGTCCGGCAAGAGCCATCCGGCAGCATTCGGCTTTCCTGCCTCCACAATATCTTCCTTCTCCCATGCACGAATATTGCCATACGTCTCCACTAATCGTGGCGAATAAAGTATATAACTCCGAATCGCTTCATCATTATACCCATACCCCGTCACATTCAGCAACGACAAATAATAAGGCGTAGCAAAGAACGGCATTCCCTTTTTACGTGCCCGATTCAGCAAATACATCGTCTCCGACGAAAGCGAATTTCCTAGAAAGCGGTTCAACTCAGCCGGACTCTTCACCGCCATCGACAAATGGAAGCGGAAATCCCCCCACCATTTGCTCACCAACTGATACTTCTCCTCATAACTCATCCCTTCCTCAAAATGGAACCGCACCGAAGGCTTCGACTTCCGGTTCTCAATCTTCTGAATCAGCAGATGCAGCATCCGTTCCTTATTCTCATCCCGCATCTCCCGCACTTCCTCATCCAATCCGGTATCCCACCGGTCATTCCGGCTCTTGATGCGCTGCGGAGACGGCAAAGGAACACTTTCCCCCTGCAAACGTTTGAACAACTGGAACAACTCTACAAACAAATCCGTCGGCATCTCTATATTCTCCAACTTCTCCGTCAGAAACTGATAAAGCAACCGTATCGTCTGTACCGAAATATCCTGTCCCGTAGACAGTTCATGAACATCCTGTCCATCATACTGGAGTAAGAGTCGAATTTGCTCCCTCGCCTCCTCCGCAACCTCATTAACCACCCCGCAACTATCCAGATGTCTTAGCAGACCAGCCTTAAAGTCCTCCACCGTCGGACTTACAGCCGCCATCTCTACCAACCCCGGCATCTCCTGCGTG
>ERZ773164.3653-NODE-3653-length-10170-cov-3.967672_pt1 | contig 10170 bp, 10 predicted proteins | sample MGYA00511917_ERZ773164 | MGnify/ENA primary metagenome ERZ773164 (study PRJEB29015, sample SAMEA2737847) | human gut metagenome | biome: human gut; feature: human-associated habitat; material: faeces | place: China | collected 2012 ...
TTATCACAGTTATTATATTAACATATTTGTTAGGATAAGTCAAGAAAAATCTTAACATTTTTGTTAGCTACTTATTATATAGAAAAGGAAGTAAAAATATATGATTATTAATACACAAGATGATATCTTAACACTATTTAAAATGTATATGAAAAATACTAAGCATACACAAGTAGATATTTGTAAAGCATTAAATTTAAAAGATAGCGGTGTAAGTCGTACATTAAAAGGGAAAAACAGTATGACTATAAATACACTTTTAAATTATGTAAATGCAGTTGATGGTCAGATAGTATTAGACATTATCCCAAAGCAAAACGATAATACAGACACTACCAGCAAAGATCAATAATACCGTGTACTCTATCTTTATATGCATATAAGCCCTTATACAGTCGTTTAAATGCTTTAGAATGTAACTATGCAAAGATCATCTATATTGTATAGAAGAAACACGTATAAAACAGTATTATGAATATAATATATAGGTATATGTACTATAGTACACTGTATGATACTTGTCTATGCCGTAGGTGTACTATTATATAGTGTTATGTATATGTAGTATATCTATATGTTATGTCTTTAGTTTATGTGGTGTATAGTCATATATTATACTATTATATGCACTTATATAGTTGTCGTAGTTTGGATCTAGTTTAACGTGGTAGTATAATATATACTATCGTGTTAGGTTTGTATATGTATCTGTTTATGTATGATAGCTTGATCTTGTATGATTGCTATATATTAATTTGTTTAGTTTGTATTTTAATTTGTGTAGTTATCGCAAGCGTTGGAAGTCTGCCAAACATCGAACACTTGTTTGTTTAGTAGTGTAACATGGTTTGGCTGTGCTGTCAAGTGATATAGATTATAGGTATAGGTTGGTGGTTTGGTATAGAGTGAAGTTATAGGTGGTAGAATGTTAACTTGTATAGAGTTTAGTGGTTAACAATAATATAATGTGATCTGTTTTGATTGTTTGTGATTTTGTTAGATAGAGAAAATATTGTTTTGCTGGTGTGGTGTTGTGTGAAGTTTTATTTTTCGTTGATGGTATGGATAGACTATCCAACACATTATACAAAAGTGTCGGATAATAGACAAGTGTTGTGTAAATAGTCGCAAAGTAGTAGTCCTATTTTTGAATACTACGACACGTCGTAAACCATATTATATTATACAGCATCTGATACACTATCATGTAGTTTTGAATACTATGTGGAAATAGTTGGAAATTATCTGCACTCCTGATCCTGATCTGCCTACAAATTATTTACAATTATTTACAAAATCTATTTGATAAAATTATAGTATTTCAAATAGATTTTTACAATTTTAACAATGTAATTTTTATACCACCAGATCAAAAAGCGGGGGGTAGGTTTACATTTACAAAATTGGAAACTATTGCCATTTTAGACAGACGTGTTCAATCACCGTGTCAACAAAATTTTTTCGACCTTGCAACAAAATCCCAACTTTCCCAAGCAATTTCCTACACTTTCCTAGATAAACACTTTCTGCTAATCGAAAACATGTCTTCGGAGGCGTCGTCGAGCGAATTGTTTATTTTACTACTCTTTTTTCGACGCTCTCAGAACCCCTTCTTTCAAAAATCGCACTTTTCCAAAAAATCAGCCCCATTTTCCCCTTTATTTTCCCCAATTCTCTCGACGACACGTTTTTGTTTTGCACCATTTCATGCAGGTTTTACCCTCAAAAACCTAAGCAATTTCTTATATTTTTCACATCAAATTTTACACAGTTTTACACAATTTCTCGAAACATGATTTTTAGCATTTCTCGAAGCACGATTTTGACAATCAGTACCCTCATAAATACCAGTAAATCTCTACACAAATTACCTCTCAACCTTTGCACGAAATTACTCCCAGAAAAATGCATGAATTCAACCAATCGTGCTCTAAACCGATTTTATCTCCACAATCAATCGCACAAAATCATCGTCACTTTATCTTTATAATCACTACACCTTTAACCATTTTGCCTACGAAATTGGTGACACCCTATATCGAAGGTTCTCAACAAAGACATGCACAAAAATATACAAATTACAAGAAACCACTTACAAACACTAAAGAAAACAACAACTACCTCTTCTCTCTGATCCCGAGTAAACAAGCAATTTATTACGCAGTTTAGGAGAGACAGGATAAGCGTCAGCGTTCCTTCTCGACATTGCTACCGCAGGTAAACACCTTACAATCAAAACATGCCACTTCCATTTCTTAGCAGATCATGTTATACTTCCATTGAGGGATTAGGCAACCCTAGGCATTTATGCCCAAACAGACACAACAAAAGATATTCAGGTATTCAAGTTGACACCCACAGATAATGTATTGGTAAATGCATTATTAGAATTTATGCTCAGGGAAATTTCTCTGGGCATATTTTTTTACAACTAACAATCTCTCATTGCAACAAAGTATCTTATATGATATAATCGTGTATATGGCATTGAACAAGAACATTCAATGTATTCCATGTATCAATAAAAACAATCCCTCGCAAGGCAAAACATTTTAATAAGATGGAATCCCTTGAACTATCAACCAGATTTGTGACAGATAGTGAACACAAGAAATCTATCAATCAGATATTTAACCTTGTAAGCAGGGATTATTTTTATGCAAAAATTTATCTCTCATTCAACCTTATAAAAAATCACACTCTACAAATCATAAATCCATTTTACCTGTCTACCTTAACAACTCTCCATAACATACCACAAAATCCATATTTGACGGATATACTCTTCTAAACATTGAGAATCACATATAATCAACACCAACCATTATGCAGCAGATTCCCTAGTCAGACATTTGCCACAACCCATATTAGATCCACGGTAAAAATATCTCTTCATTATACCATTAAAAAATGTACTCTGAGAGAGCAAATTTCAATTCTACTATCTTACCATAACAAGTTATCGCCAGAACATATAAAATGGAAATTAGCATCCGATTTCTCGTCTAAACATTGCAAAAGTACCCTAAATAATTTCACATATAACCTGGCTCTCGCACTAATATCACATAAGGGGTACACTTTACATTGAAAAGATCATTGACGGCACAAGTATATATTGTACATGAAAAAGTACAATGATATTTCCTATGAAAAAATGCACCTGAGAGATCATAAATCAATTTTACACCTCTCCCCTACCAACAATACCAATTTACCTATAGAATTGAAATTCACCACAAAAAGCTCTTCTAAATGTACAGAATCCAGTCTAAAGAAAATTACATTCTACCCAGATAAAAATATAACTAGTTTCCCTCATTGCACCCGTTGACAAGGTGCAAAAAGTATGTTAAAATACCAATATGCTTAAAAAGAAAATGAAGAAAGAAAGGATATATACCGTGAAGAATACAAATGATTTTATACATAATTGCAATGAAGAGACAAAACTCTCTTTCAATTTGCCACCAGATATCACACCAGATATGATATGCCAGATAATCAATTATGGTAATCTGTGTAAAGATTCTTTTAAAGAATATATGTTGGCAGATACCAGAAAAGAAATTGCAATGAAGATTCATAATTACTGGAAAGATCATTTTGAGATATTATATCCAAGATCTTCAAGATCATATATGTGGTTGTACTACAATGAGATAACCAGAAAAAGATTACAGACATTGCAAGAAGAAAATATAAAACAATTATCATATATGATCTACATGATGAAAACAAAGAAAGGAGAAATTAAAAGATGATCAATACAATTGTCAAGACAGATAACACAAATAAAAAAAAGACAGATGAAAGATCAAAAGAGAAAAGAGATGAGCGTCAGCGAACACGGAATTTTTTCGTTGAGTAAGCGTCAGCGACCGAAACAAAAAATAGGTAGGGAATATTTATATTCCCGTGTTTTGTATAGGTAACATGTCCTATATAGATAACACGTCTCTTATAGTTAATGTTGTCGGTTGAGCGATTAAAAATTATCTGTCTAGCTATTTAGACGTGTCTATCAAATCAACACCTGTTGTACTTATGCTGAGATTTTGTCTACACACAAGTTAATAACCAAAATGGCAAAGGAGAATTATTTATGAAACAAATTAAACCCGAAGGAAAACGACAGAACTTTCATGTTATTCCACATTTTCTAATCTACAATCCAGAGTTTGGAGAAAAAAGAATATTATTTCAAATGGCGTTAGCAAACAATATGATGTTAAAATGGAATCCAGAAAAACCACCGATTCTTTATAATACAAACTTACTCGTGCGCCAAATGAGCTTTTCACAGAATTACAACTCATCAGGAATCAATGAACAAGTTAAAAAATTTATGAAATTAATTGAAGACAAAGGCTATGTTAAAAAAGTTGCATCACCAATCAAGCAGCTTACATTATATAATGTTCCGAATGAAGACACTGAAGAAAATTTATTCCTACAAAAGAAACATTACGGTATAATTTATAACTTCGAGTTCTTATACTTGCTTCGATTACATAAGACGAATTCAATGCCATATAATACCAGAATATGGAATGTATTACTCGTGTTAGCATATCTAAGATACAATATTATCATGCGAGTTTCAGAAGATTTTAATTCGAAAAAGAATAGAAAGAAAAGACCAGAAACATATGTGAAAACATATGATGATGTCGGAAAGGAACTTGGATTACATCGAACTACTATTGAAAAATGTGTTAAGGTTCTTGATGAGGCAGGGATTATCTATCATGAGCAATTATTCAAAGCTCTTCCTGGCACTGATAGAGTTGTATATAGTCGAATTGCTTTTACAAATAAATATAAATATGACGGAACTCAAGAATATCGCTTGGATTCCAATTACGATTATAAAAAAGAAATCGAAGAAATTAAATTACAGTTAAAACCTTACGGAGAATTCGGGAAAGCAACTAATACTTCTTCTGATTTAGAAAACCTTGATTAATCGCTTTGTTGGCAGCATTATGAGTTATCAAGTAAACACAAATTAAAAATTAACTAAACAATAATATACATAACGAAAGGATCTAACAAATTTTCATGACAACACAATTAAATACAGAACTCAAAGACTTATTGGCTACTTCTGATCGTATCTCATTTGAGAACATGACGCAAGAACAGTTTGCAGTAAAACTTGCAGCACAGAGACTACACACTACTCCTTCTTCAAAGAAAAGATTAAAAAGAAATGATGGTATTCGAGCAAGAGATAGTACAACAGATGCCGTAGTCTATAAGCCAACGCATGACCAATATTATCGTATTTTCATCAACGATATCTTAAGCAATATTCGATCAGGTGGCACTGATTATTGTTTTAAATGGTATCAGGTCAAAGAATTGCTGCGGTTTCACAAGCACACGTTGATATGCAAAATGGTCAAAGAAAGCAAGAGTGCTCGTGATATTTATTTTAAGGTATCTCTTCCCAACGATTGGCGAAAGATTGAGAAGAATATTATACCAGAACAGTAAGAATGAGTTATTGAAATACATAATAAACACAAATTAATAATTAAACTAAACAAATACATAAATAAGGAGACTTTTAATGAAATCCAGAAAATTTAATAAAGAAAAGTATGCAGAACAGAAGGCAATGAAGAAAAAGAATCGTCCACAGCGAAGTTATAAAAGCCTTGGGACAACCATTGAAATTCCGATAAATCACAGAAAACATAAAATTTTAGCTACTGCCCGACATAATGATGAGAAAGGCAAAGAGGACGAAACATTTACTGTAACGCTTTCAATTGCCAAAGAGACAGGAGATTTCCCAATCTGGCATCAGTTTGAAGATGATTTACAGATCACGGCAAAGAGATATTCTCTTAGAACAGCTCTGATGGCTAAGGTAGTTGAGCTTGAAACAGCTGGCGATCTTGACATACATATTGAATCCGCTGATGCTATCTACAAGCTTCTTGAATGTGCAGGCGATTACCTAAGCGGTAAATCAAATACAGTGGAGGTGCAGTAGAATGATAGTTTTATCTACGATTCTGATTGGCGGTGCCGTACTGTTTTGCGCAGGAATGTGTCGTTCTGCTGCTACCAGAGAAATGATTACGGAAGATATTTATTGCCAGATCAAGGCAGAAAGTTTACATAAAGACGCTTTCAGAAAACCAAGAACTGAAATAGAACGGATGACAGATATGATTTTTGAAGAAAGCGAAGGTGATGAGTAGAATGGCATTAGATAAACAGATACATGTACATTCTGTGGATACAGGGCATTTTTACACAGAAAAAGAAAAGGCTTTACATAAGCAAAATATGTACATTCGGCAGGAACGTGCAGCAATACATAATAAGTTAAAGGATTTAGAAAAACAAGCAAAAAAACAAGGTTTTTCTGATCAGCAGATTAAAAATATCGAAGCAATTCATATGCGCAGACAAGACATTATTGACACAATATATGAGAAAAAGTTTAAAGAGTTAAGACAGTCTGATGATATACTTGATCAGATTCAATATTGGTCAACGCTTAAAAGTTATAAAACTTTCCCTGCGAAAGACGTCAAAGAAAAACTCTTACTAAGACTTAATCAGGCGGTTGATACAAATGTAAATCTTGCAAGGCATGGGCATGAAGATCGAGTAAAAATTCGATGTTTTTATGAAAAAGACTTGAATGACACAAATACTGTATCTTTGTTTGAATCATTTTTAAGTAGGACAATTCAAGCAGAAACCGATATGTTATGCGAAGATTTAGTTATTGTCCAAGTATATTACTTCGATATTTTCAAAGATCTTTGTTTTCATGGTATGAACTACTGCGATAAAGATGGCGTGATTACAAAATATAGATACTTCACCTCTTCTGCTGGTCAGATTCGTACAAAAAAAGCTGTATTTATCAAGGAAGAAACATGGCAGAAATATGAGAAAACATTAATGTGTGGACTCACAATCGACAAAATTAATGATGAAAAACATCAAGGGAACAATGTTAACAAACACTTAGCCTACCTTGCATTGACTAATTCAGCGACTGATTTATGGGCAGATTTTGACATTGACAAATCAATCGTTGTAGATGATATGGAGACTATGGTTTCAGGACTTTTTGATTCTATTGATGATAAGACGTATGAAATTAAGAGGGTTTCTTCTTCTGTTCCAATTCCTCACATGGACGGATGCGGAATCGCAGACCCAAGTATATTAAATGCAAATGCAATGGTACGTATCCCTTGGATCAAAGGACTTCTTGGGAAATTTGCATTTATTGAGTTGATCAAAGAAAAAGGTTGGTCGCCAATTATTACAGATATTTACGGCAAAGAACATAATGTTATTGAAGAAGATATTAAAATCATTTTCACAAAGAGTCAGTTTAAAATGTGGAAATATTATGATTCATGGGAAGAATATAAACAATATTATCACGAATTTGGATGTACCGCAGGCTTGTGTAATGTTGAGGAAGAATACATAAAAAATGCTTCTATAAATTATCAGATGTTGCAGACGCTCACTGATATTACAGATACAGAAATTGAAACATTGAGTAAAAGATCAGTTAAAAAAATCTCTACACTTTGTGATTCTGTACAACATATGCAGAGAACTTTGGGAATCAATCCATATAATACTCACATGACACCTTTTCAGGAAGCTGTAAAAATCTATCCAAATTTATTAAATGATACATATGCGAAAGACACTATCAGAGAAATTAAGAATAGTATGCTGAAGAAATATCGCAGTGGAAAACTAGATGTTTATGGAAAATATACTTTCTTAATTCCAGATTTATATGCAGTTTGTGAATACTACTTTGGACATATTGAAAATCCTAAAGGATTGCTTGATGATCATGAAGTGTACTGCAAGATGTTTCCTAAAAATGATAAGCTTGATTGTCTGAGAAGTCCTCATTTATATAAGGAACATGCAGTAAGATTTAACATTGCTTACGATGCATACGGAGAAAGAAAAGCCGAAATTTCAAAATGGTTTACTACAAATGCGTTGTATACGAGCGTGCATGATTTAATCTCACGAATTTTACAATTTGACAACGATGGAGACAAGGCATTGGTGGTCGCAGATAAAAATTTCGTTGATATTGCAGAAAGAAATATGAATAATGTTGTACCTTTGTATTATGAAATGAAAAAAGCAAAATCTGTTTTGATTACTCCAGAAAATATTTATAATGGATTGATTCATGCGTTTACTGGAGGTAATATCGGACCTTATAGCAATAACATTACAAAGATTTGGAATAGCGATATTTTTGTTAATGGATCTGAGGAAGATAAACAGGAAGCCATTGACACTGTAAAGCTTTTGTGTATGGAAAATAATTTTGTTATTGATTATGCAAAAACTTTATATAAGCCTGTTCGTCCTGAAAAGGTTGCAAAACAAATTGCAAAATTCACACAGAAGAAACTGCCACACTTTTTTGTATATGCAAAAGATAAAATGGAATCTCAGGTAGAAGAACGAAACCAAAGTTTTGTTAATAAGTTGTATGACATTGTGCCGAATGTGCAGATTAATACACGGAAGCTTAAGATTGATGAAATTGAATACGATAAAATGATGTTTGATGTTAATACAAAAGTAGATAAAAAGGTCATAGAAATATATGATCGACTGAATAAACAGTACAGATATAAATTTAATATTGTAGATGAACGAGTGGCAAACGATTCATTTGTAAAGCAGACGGTTTTAAAAGAATTCTCTAAGACTGGATATTCTGAAATTGAAATTACGGACATGCTTGTCAAACACCTGTATTCTAAGAACAAACGATACAAACAGTTGTTATGGTTCGTATACGGAGAGTACATTGTTGAAAATTTGAAGCATCATGTTGTAATCAAACCAACAAAAAAAGTACAATGTGTTGATTGTGGAGAGCTGTTTGAAGTTCCAATCAAAAATAACAAATCTATTAGGTGTATACACTGCAATAATATTTTTAGAAAAAAATATAAAAGAGAAAAAGAAAGGGAACGTAGAACCCGTTTAGGGTAAACGTGGACAAATCAAATTTAAAAAAAAGTTCTGGATATCCAGTACGAAAAAATTCAAAATTTTCAAATGTACTAGATATCCAGAACACGAAATGTGTGTATATGGAGAAGGTATTAAAATATACCGGCAAACTCAGATAAGGAGATATATTTGAATTTAAATAAAACAGATTTATATAAGCAGGTAGCAAAAAAGTGTAAAGTAACAAAAAATGATGTTAAAAAAATTTTAAAATCAACAGAAGAAATTGTTTTTGATTATCTGGCACACGTTGAAGAAAATGAACCACGTAAGGTTTTTATTATGAATGGACTTTGTGCTGAATCAAAAATTATACATCAAAAAGAACGTGTAGTTCCTAGCAGTGGTGGAATTACTCAAGAAGATCGCATTATGCTAACTGCAAAAATTTCAAAAAGATATAAAGATAAAATTAATCAGAACAGATAAACTCTCAAAATACCAATAAGTCCATGCGGATTTATGCTCACGCTGTTTTGCAGCTAAAGAAATTTCACACCGTGAGTTCCGAGGTCTATGTCATCAAAAACAAAAAATCAGAGATGGTATCCGAGACTTGCAACTGTTCTATTAATATATAGTAGACCTCCAGAGGAAACTGAAAAGCAACCAAAGGAGAAATCATGAAAAAGAAAATTTCAATTATCACATTAGTTATGGCAATGCTACTGGCAGTTGGAGGATTCACTACTTCTACTGCTGTCTCTGCGAAAAATAAAAAAGTTAAATGTTTGGGAACATACAAGATTACTGCATACTGCGGTTGTCGGTCATGTTCTGGCGGTTGGGGAAACCGAACTGCTTCAGGTCGCAGAGCAAAACAAGGCAGAACTATTTCTGTTGATAGGAGAAAAATTAAATTAGGTACTAAGGTCAGAATCAATGGACATCTGTATACAGCGGAAGATGTTGGTGGAAGCGTGAAAGGAAAACATATTGACATGTACTTCTCTTCTCACTCACAGGTCAAGAGATTCGGCAAAAAGTACCGTAAAGTATATGTGATAAAGTAACAAAAAGCTAATTTTATCACACGTAAGAAATATCGCCTATAGGGCATTAATGAAGATATAAGTTTATTATGTGAAGACCTCGTAGAAATACGGGGTCTTTTAC
>ERZ773164.3659-NODE-3659-length-10154-cov-3.306961_pt1 | contig 10154 bp, 6 predicted proteins | sample MGYA00511917_ERZ773164 | MGnify/ENA primary metagenome ERZ773164 (study PRJEB29015, sample SAMEA2737847) | human gut metagenome | biome: human gut; feature: human-associated habitat; material: faeces | place: China | collected 2012 ...
TAAAAAGGAACTGAAGGACAGACTGAAAGCTTATGAACAGCAGGGGGCAGAATGGATCGAAAAGCTTCCGGCAAGGACAAGAATGGGATATAAACTGTTTGAGATCTGCCCGGCAATTTACGGAAAACTGCTGAGTCGGATGCAGGAGGCAGGATGAGAGAGAAGATCAGTGTGATCGTGCCGGTGTACAATATCATACCGTATCTGCCCCGCTGCGTGGAAAGTCTGCGGACACAGACATACGAAAATCTGGAGATTTTGCTGATCGATGATGGTTCCACGGATGAGACACCGGCATTATGTGACCGGCTGGAAGCGGAGGATGAGAGAATCCGCGTCTTCCATAAAAAGAACGGCGGGCCTTCCTCTGCACGGAATTTTGGATTACAGCAGGCCGGGGGAGAATATGTGGGCTTTGTGGACAGCGATGACTACGTGGATGCGGATATGTATGAGCGGCTGTACGGGGCAATCGAAAAGACCGGAATGCCCGTAGCGCAGGTCGGCAGAGATGAAATCGACAAAGACGGCAATATTTTACCGAATATCTGCGAGCCGGTGGCAACGGAACAGGTGATCCCGGCAGAAGGTTTTCTGAAGGAACTTCTGATGCACCGCGGAGACTGCTCCTTCTGTACCAAGCTTTTGCGGAAGGACCTGTTTACCATAGAACAATTTCCGGTGGGGGCACTGAATGAAGATTTTCATTTATTAGTAAAAATGCTGACCCGGGAGGAAAGTGCAGTTCCGGGGATTGCATGCATTCCCGGACAGGCGTATCATGTATTTTATCGTCCGGACAGCAATACCAGAGACAAGAACCGGTTCTCCAGAGTATTCGCCGACAATATCGACAATGCGGACATGGTGCTTGCACTGGTGGATAAAAAATATCCGGAGCTGTCGGAAATCGCATTCCGGTTCGGGATCTTCCAGCGGCTGGATTATCTGCTGCACATCCCTATTGCCCAGATGACCGGGGACAACGCATTCTACCGCAGGGTGGTACGCAATTTGCGCCACGGCTGGTGGAGAGCCATGAAAAACCCCTGGCTTACCAAAAAGAACAAGTGTTATCATACACTGTTTGCCATTGCACCGAAGGGAATCCGGGTACTGCATAAGAAACTGAAGCACATAGAGTGATGCCCGATGTAGAGGCAGGATAGAACGGGCAACACAGCAACCATAGAATAAGGAATGAGTCACGTTACATGAAGAGAAAATTGGCATTTCTGGGAGCAATTCTCCTGGCGGCATTTATATTCACCTACGAGGGAAATACCTATCAGACGCATGCATTGGATGAAGAAGATCAGGCATGGATCGAAGAAGCACGAGGGGCTTTGCAGAATATAGTAGAAGACCGGGAAGTCATGGCACTGGTCTATCTGTGCGATGATCTGACGATCCGTGCGGAAGCGTCGGAAGACAGCACAAAAGTGGTCACCGTGCCCAGTGGACAGATGGTGGAGATCCGGGATGTGACGGTGGATGAAGATTATCAGGTCTGGGAAAAAGTATCCGCCGAGGTAAAGGGCAAGGTCTACGAGGGATATATCCCCCGGGATTATCTGGCATGCTCGGATGAACGTTTTCTGGAATGGGAAGAACTGTACGGCATGAATCCCGGAGCGGCGGTTATGCTGGCAGAGGAAAATGCCACCGGTGTCTATGCGGACATCGAGCAGTTTCCGGAGAGCTACCGGCAGGCATTGCAGGCTTTGAAACAGAAACATCCCAACTGGACTTTTGTACGACAGAATACCGGACTGGATTTCCAGACCGCAGTCAACAACGAACTGCAGGGCGGAAAAAGTCTGGTCTATAAGAGTTACGGGGATTATTGCAAGGAAGGACAGCACAGCCCCAACTGGTACTTTGCTTCCGAAGATGTCCTGAAATTGTATATGGATCCGAGAAATTCATTACATGAGAATGCCATTTTTCAATTTGAACAGCTGACATATAACGAGAGTTACCACACGGAGGCAGCAGTAGAGACCTTCCTGAAGAATACTTTTATGAACAGCAACAGCCCGGCGCCTAAGACGGATATGACGTTTTCCCATATCTTCTGGGCAATCGGCGCGGAGCAGCAGGTCAGCCCGTTCCACCTGGCGGCAAGAGTCTACCAGGAGCAGGGACAGGGTACCTCACCGCTGATCTCCGGAAACTATCCTGGCTATGAAGGATATTATAACTATTTTAATATCTCAGCCAGCGGCAGCACCAACGAGCAGGTGATCCAATGGACTGAACTACGCCCGGAACAATGGCTGGGACAATGCCTATGCATCTATCCTGGGCGGTGCCAATGTCATCTCTGCGAATTACATAAAAAAAGGACAGGATACCCTGTACCTGCAGAAATTCAATGTGTCTACTACGGCCAGCAACCCGGTATATACCCATCAGTATATGCAGAATATCGCAGCCCCTACCAGTGAAGCACTGAGCATGAAAAAGCTGTACGAAAGCGCGGGAGCATTGGAGAACACCTTTGTTTTCAAAATCCCGGTCTATGAAAATATGCCGGCAAGCCCCTGCCCGATGCCGACCTCTTCCACCAATGTGGTATTGCAGGTACCGGCAGGCTATGATGCTTCCACCATCTACGTGGACGGCATCCCTTATACACCGCAGGTACGGAACAACCGCCGGATCGTCACCGTGCCGAACGGAAATGCGCAGGCGGCAGTAGTCTACCGCTATAATGAAAACGGAGCTCCCATCGGTATGTACGTGTGGACGCTGGAATACCGTAACAACGCCTACGCAGTGACGGAACAGCCGGGACTGACGGACCTGCTGACCTATCATGGATTTTCCATCCGTATCACCGGCAAAGCGGGCATCCGCTTTAAGACAGGTATCAGTGCGGATCTACGGAACACCCTGTTAACCGGCGGTGTCAATGGCTATTACCTGAAAGAATACGGAACCCTGGTCATGAACAATGCCAACCGGAATACATATCCCATGATCAAAGGTGGCGAAAAAGTCATCAGCGGACTTGCCTACGGAACCGACAGCAACGGAGCACACCAGGACAGCATCTACGAGACTGTGGATGGAAGATACCGCTATACTTCCGTATTGGTGGGACTGCCGGCGGATCAGTACAAGGTCGAATATGCCTTCCGCGGCTACATCGTCCTTACAAAAGATAATAAGGATATCACCATATACGGGCCTGCCATGGCAAAGAGCATCTACTCCCTGGCGGAACAGGTGCTGAATATGGGAACCTATGCATCGGGTTCGGAGGCAGATGCATTCTTACGCAAACTGATCAGTGACGCAAAATAAAAGACCGCAAGATTCACGGAACCTATGAGAAGACCGGCATGCCAAGAGCATGAGACGGAAAAACAGCTAAAATATAAAGATAGGACAAAAAAGATGAAAAGACAGGCAACAAAGTACTTGGCACTGACGATAAGTGCTATTATGGCAGTATCCCTTACTGCCTGCGGCGACGGCAGCGACAGCAGCGCAGACGCTGCACTTACACCGGTGGAAGCAGAGCCGATCTTATCGGATCTGGAACTGGAGATCCTGAATCTCGAGACAAAATACAACAAAGGCGAATTTGAACAGGCAGATTACCTTGCGCTGGCAGATGCCTATCACAGAGCAGGCTACATCCGTAAACAGCGTGATATCCTGGAGCAGGACTACAGACTCTATAACGATACAGACGCATTTGCAGCCCTGCAGGAACTCAGCGTAAATCTGGAAGAGGAGACCGACAGCATCCGCGAGAGAGCGCAGGAAATGCAGCATGATCTGGAACTGCCGGAATATCTGGATGAGAGCGTTAACCTGATAGACAGTGAAGACTGGTTCCTGACCATGATGCCCAAGCTGAAAGAGGGACAGCGTAACTACTATCTGGAACAGGACAGCGAACCGCTGCTCTATGTACAGGTGGGATATACGGAAGAAGGACAGTGCTTTTCTAAAGTATGGTATACCGGCAGCCAGGCAGACCGCTTCCTGATTCAGGAGGGCGCAACGATCCGCATGGTGACCGTAACACCTGCCGGAACCGCAGAGGACACCACAGCGCCCGAGAGCGGAACCGAGGAAGGTGCGGGCACAGACGCAGCTACTGCCACAGAGTCTTTGGCAGCTGACATTCAGGATACTGCGGCACCTACGGCAGATGCGCCTGCAAACACTGAGGCATGGAACGGCAGCTTCGAGGCATGGACCATGGATTGTGCGGACGGCAATATCATCCACGAACAGGGAACTCTTCAGAACGGTGTCCTGACAGGCGAATATACCTGCGATGTCTGTAACGGGGACGGTCCGCTGGAAGCCTATTCCCTGTGGAGCAGCCGCGAAGAAAGAGAATATATCACCTATACAGGTACGTTTGATGCGGAGGGAAAGATCCTGACAGAACAGCCTTCGGAAGATGCCAAGAAAAAGCTGCTGGAAGGGACTGAATATATTGATCTCATTCTCTATGCCTATGATGCAGCGGGTGAGAACTGCCTGTGGCAGGGCATCGGCGCAGGTAAGACCGCAGAGGATTACTGCTTCGGACAGGAAATGATCGGACTGGAGATCCGTCCGGAATATACCGGCTATGAGGTGGTGGCTGATATGACCGATACTACGACAAACGGCGCAGACAGCGCGGACAATACAGACAATGCGGCAGATGGCACTACAGGCGATACCGCGGGCAGCGATCCGAAGATCCGTATCTATGATGGAGAAGTCCAGTGGTTTGACGGCACATACTGGGTCAGCGCCGGCAGCGTAAGAGATATGGCGAAACAGGATCCCTTCGCAGCATATGAGGAGAACCATGCTACCGGTGCAACGGGCGGTACCGGCAGTATCACAGGCAGTACCAACGGCAATGCGTCCAATGCGAATGACGGACAGAATATCACCGGCAATACAGGCACTGCGGGAGACAAGACCGGTGGCAGCATTCAGAAACCTACGCCTACCCCGGCAGCGACCGCAAAGCCTGCCACAAAACCGGCTACGTCTACGCCCAAGCCTGCTGCGAAGCCTGCGGCAACCGCAAAGCCTACTCCGGCTCCTACACAGGCACCGGCGCAGGATGATCACAACGATGATCATGACGACAATAACGATAACGATAATAACAATAATAGCGATAACAACAGCAACAATGACAACAATAGCGGAGACAGCGGAAACAACGGTGGCAATTCCGGTGGAAACGATGTGGACGTGGAATGGACACCGGATCTGATGTAAAGATAGGATACCTAAGAGGAAAAGGACACAAGAAAACGTATGAAACTGACGGAAAAGAAAAAACTGATACTGATCAATATTGTGTGCCTGGTGGCGCTGACGGTTATTTTGTGGCCGCTGCTCTTGCTGGCAAAATATGATTACCCTACTGCGGATGACTGGTCCTTCGGGAAATATATGTACCGTGCCATGCAGGCGGGAGAAGGACTTTCCGGCGTGTTTCATGCAATTTCTGAGACCCTGTCTCAGAATGTGTGGGAGGCGAGATTCTCTATTCTGATCCTGTCAGCCTTGCAGCCTGCGGCATTTGGAGAGCATTTTTACCGAATCACACCGTATCTGATGATCGGTTCTGTGATAGTATCACAGCTCTTGCTGATCAGAGAGTGCATCGGAGGACAGGAGAAAGAGAACCGTTTGCTCGTTCTGCCTATCGGTATTCCTATGGCAATTTTTCAGATCCTCTATTGCACCAATCCGGAGGAGAGCTTCTACTGGTATAATGGCTCAGTGAATTACACATTTGTATATAGCTTGTCTCTGATTCTACTGGTACTGTATCTGGAAATCGGTATCTGTAAAATCAGTAAAGCGAAAAGAGCCGTATTCACTATTCTGGCCTGTTTACTGGCTGTCCTTGTGGGTGGCAATAATTTTTCTACCAGTGTTTCTACGATGTGTCTGCTGCTTTGTCTGCAGATCCTCTTTTTGATCTACAGAAGGGATGCTTTCCGGAGAACCTGGATCGTGACGCTGCTGGAGATCGTAAGCGTCCTTGTCTGCATAACATCCCCGCTGACATCCAACAGACTGAATGCAAATTTTGGCGGAGAAACAATGAACTCTCCACTTATGGCAATCTGGCTGTCTTTGGAACGAACTTTTATGAATATTATCAGCTGGACGAATCTGAAAGTCCTGTTGATGTTATTGGTAGTGTTTCCCTTCCTCTGGAAAGCGGTAAGCAATATGAACTACGCATTCCGTTTCCCCGGACTGTTTACAGCACTGTCCTTTGGTGTATATTCCTCTCAGGCAACGGCCACAATTTACGTGGACGGTACCATGGGTGGCGGCAGACAGGGAGCTATCCTCTGGTATTTCTATGTATTGTGGATGGTCGCCAATGTACTGTACTGGTGCGGCTGGATCGCCAAACGAGATGCAATTGCCGCAAAGGCAGAGAAAGCAGATCAACTGGTGGGAAAATACCTTTTGCACTATAGCACCGCGGCAGGAGTACTTCTGGCGGCAGCAGTGCTGTTTGGAAACGTACAGAGTACCACCAGCTACCGGGCTTACCGTATGTGGAAAAACGGCTGGGCACAGGCCTACGGTGCCGGCTGGGAAGATCGGCTGAAAGTACTGAAGGACGATTCCGTAAAGAATCCGGTATTTACCCCGTTAAATTACGTGGAACTTATCATGTACACGGATCTGCAGCCCGAGGACGGCTATGTATGGGTGAACAGTGCGTGTGCGGAGTACTATGGGAAAGAATCCGTGACGGTGGTGGAAGGGGAATAAATAAAAGCTTGTACTTGTAGCCTAAATTGATTAAAATAAAAAAGAGTATGCGATAAATTGTTATAGAAGTAGAATTGAGGATTACGACATGGAACTTACAATAAAGGGAAAGACGCTTCACATATGGTCAAAGAAGCGGATATTATATACTATCTGCTTTTTCCTGTTCTGTGTGATCGACCAGAGGACGAAGACGGGATCAGGCCTGGATGGTGTGATAGAGACTTTCCGTGATATGGCGGGAGTACTGATGGCGATTATCATCATGTCTCATTATAAGCGGGAAGATTTTTTGAAGTATAAAATCCCCTATGCAGTCTGGACAGTAATCGGTCTTGCCGCAGGGATTTTATTCGTGTTCTTAGGACAGCCGTTTGCTTATTACATGAATTCACGTGTGATGGTTGGACTGGATGTGCTGTTATTTGGCTACGTAGTAATTCATACATTTATCAGTGTACTGATAGAGAAAAAATATCCTAAGCTGAACAAGGGGATATTCGGACTGTGGCTGGTTATGATGCTTCTGATGATTTTTTCCAGAAGTGATTATGTATGGCCGCTTTGCTACTTTATTATGTTTGGCTGTTTTTATCTTACCGATTTTACGGAAGAGGAGCAGGAGGACTTGTATCAGGGAATCATGAACGGAGTCATCTTCGCTTTTTTAACGTTTCAGGGATTCTGCTGTGTGTTCCGGCCGTATGATCAGGTGAGATACACGGGAATCTATAATAATTCGAACCTGAACGGATTGTTCTATCTTGTTGTGCTGGCAGCAGTATTTGGAAAAATCTTGTATGTGACAAAAGAAAACAAGCATAAGTTTTGGAGAGTATATTACTGGCTGGGAGCTGGGGCAGTGTATTCGTTCCTGTTTATGACGATTGGCCGGACAGCATGGCTTGTATCCTTTATACTGGGGGTATTATTTCTGGTGTTTTATCAGAGAGTAAAAAGAAAGTGGCATTATATCCGGAACGGATTATTGTTGGTATTATGTGTCTGCATAATGTTTCCGGTGACGTTCGGAATGACGAGATATTTGCCACCGGTGTTCCATCACCCTGTGTGGTTTTGGGGAGAGTGGAGTGAAGAAAAAGTACATTCCTGGGATGCATGGAACTCTGAGAAATATGTAAATGTGGATGAGGTAATTACTACAGCGTTAGGGCGAACTACTGAAATTACAGAAAAGATATTTGGAAGAACTTTTTTTACCCTTAGAGCGTATGCGGCCGAAAATATTGAGATACCCGCATTGAGTTATACAGAAGCAGATAATTCAACATTAATTAGAAAAACAATATATATGCATTATTTGAGGGAATTAAATTTTTGGGGACATACAAGGGAAAATCAAGGATTTCAGATGTTTGCTAACTACTGGATTGGGCATGCACATAACATTTATTTACAGTATGCAACAGATTTTGGACTTTTTGCGGGAGGGCTTTTTGCTATTATGTGTATTTCATCAATAATTTATTTAGTGAAATGCTATATTAATACGGAAAAAATGAGATATGCAGTTGCCCTTTTCCTGTTGGCAGTCCCATTATTATTTGGAATATTAGAATTTTCGTGGGGAAGCGGTTCGATAACGATAATATTGTTGTTTATATGTTGGCGACAAATGATTATTCATAACAGTGAATATAGAAGAAAAGAAAATTGTCAATCATAAGTATTAATGATATAATTTATAGATACTATTTGAGAAAGGCTTTGATATGAAGAATGTTGATATTTTAAAAATCCCAGCAAATAGAATTATTGCATTAATATTGCTGGATATTATGTCTATTGTTGTGGCAGCTTTTACAGCTTTATATATTCGTTTTGACTTTAGTTTTAATGGGATTCCAAGTGAGTATTTGCAAAAATTTGAACGAATTATACCATACAGCATTATTATTACATTAGTTTTTTTTGCTATATGGAAATTATATAAAAGTGTGTGGCGTTATGCGAGTGCTACAGAATTACTTAATATTGTGTTTGCTACTACTTGTGCCTCTGTCGGACAGATAATCATATGCCATTTACTGAATGAAAAAATGCCTAGAAGTTATTATGTATTGTACTGGTTTTTGTTATTTGGAATGACATGCATAATTCGCTTTAGCTATCGCATTCTTCGTTTGATTAATTCTAAGAGGTCAGAATTTTCTGGGAAAAAAGAACGGAATAATGTAATGCTGATAGGTGCAGGAGCAGCTGCAAATGCGATTTTAAAGGAAATTGAAACAAGCAGATATTTGAATTTAAATGCTAAATGTATTATAGATGATAATTCGGGATGCCATGGAAAATTTCTCCGTGGAGTTCCTATTGTGGGTGGAAGAAACAAGATTATAGATGCTGTAGGTGAATATGGTATTGATGAAATTATTTTTGCAATCCCTTCTGCCAGTACGCGTGTTAGAAAAGAAATATTAGATATTTGTAAGGAAACCGGATGCAAAATGCGTACTTTACCGGGAATGTATCAATTAATTAATGGAGATGTATCCATTGCAAAACTGAAGGAAGTAGAAATTGAGGATTTGTTGGGAAGAGATCCTATTAAAATTAATACTGAGGAAGTTCTTGGATATGTAAAGGATAAAACTGTTCTTGTAACAGGTGGAGGTGGCTCTATTGGAAGCGAATTATGTAGACAAATTGCAGCACACCAACCGCAACAGTTGATCATTGTGGATATATATGAAAACAATGCTTATGATATCCAACAGGAATTGATACGTAAGTATCCAAAACTAGATTTAGTAGTCTTAATTGCATCCGTGCGCAACAAAGAGCGGATAGATTCAATTTTTGAAAAGTATCGTCCGAATATTGTATATCATGCGGCAGCACATAAACATGTCCCTCTTATGGAGGTTAGCCCTAATGAAGCAATTAAGAACAACGTGTTTGGAACCTATCGTACAGTACAGGCGGCGGACAAGTATGGCACGGAAAAATTTGTATTGATTTCTACGGATAAGGCGGTAAATCCTACGAATGTTATGGGAGCATCCAAGAGAATGTGCGAGATGGTCATTCAGATGATGAATCGTCAGTCGAAGACTAATTTTGTTGCAGTTCGTTTTGGAAATGTATTAGGTAGTAACGGAAGCGTAATCCCTCTGTTTAAAAAACAGATTGCAGAAGGCGGCCCGGTTACGGTTACAGACCCGAACATTATTCGATACTTTATGACCATTCCAGAAGCAGTATCTTTGGTGTTACAGGCAGGGGCTTATGCTCATGGGGGAGAAATCTTTGTATTGGATATGGGAGAACCGGTAAAAATTGTGGATCTTGCAACGAACTTGATTAAATTGTCTGGATATAAGCCCGGAGAAGATATTGAAATTAAATTTACC
>ERZ773164.3662-NODE-3662-length-10145-cov-5.571655_pt1 | contig 10145 bp, 5 predicted proteins | sample MGYA00511917_ERZ773164 | MGnify/ENA primary metagenome ERZ773164 (study PRJEB29015, sample SAMEA2737847) | human gut metagenome | biome: human gut; feature: human-associated habitat; material: faeces | place: China | collected 2012 ...
GAATCTTTTTCGAGTCGACCTCACCCTTGGAAAGCAAGACAACCGTCTCCACATGTTCATCATTGTCCAAACTCATATTTCCACCAATATCATAAAAATCTCTTTTTTATCCCATCATTTATATAAATATACTTTCAAGTTCAATTCTTACCTTTTTTCTTTACTGTGCTATGAATATTTTTAATGTTTTCCAAATATTCTTCTTCAACCGGCGATAAGTTCTGCACCTGATATTTCCGATATTCTTCTGTTGCTTTTTCAATTGCCTGTGCATGACTAATCGTTCCGGCTCCTTGCAACACTTTTTCACCTGTAGTTTTCAAAACATTATCAAGGTGTTCCACATAATCTTCCATATGCATGGGATTGTGACGCATAGCTTGAATCTCCGCAAAATCAAAATATCCCGATACAATATTATTTAGGATCTTTAACTCTTCATCATTGAGATAATTTTTGGCAATACTGATATCTTTCAATACAGGAAAATCACCAGAAAAACTTTTTAATCCCATAAAAGGCTGACTGGCGTCCGCACGCTCGTATATAACTTCTGCTGCTGTATGTCCATGTGCTGCATAGTGTAATTTATTTTGTACCATTTTGAAAAATGCCATGGATTCACTACTCTTGGGATCATAATCAACACTTGTTGCATAAAGGTCAAGTACCTGTCGGTACATCACTTTTTCAGATGAGCGAATATCCCGAATACGGTCTAATAACTCTTTCCAATAATTACCCCCACCCAGATTTTTTAGCCGTTCATCATCCATTGTAAAGCCTTTTATCATGTACTCTTTTAATCGTTCAGCAGCCCACCGACGGAAATTTGTAGCAATCTTGGATTTCACTCTATATCCAAGAGAAATAATCATATCAAGATTATAATGAATTGTATTATAGTTTTTTCCATCAGCTGCAGTTGTTCGGAATTTCCGAACAACTGACTCTTCATCCAATTCTTCCTCTTCAAAAATATGCTTGATATGCTCGCTGATATTAGATTTACTTGTCTGATACAACTCACATAATTGTGCCTGTGTAAGCCAAACGGTCTCGCCTTCCAGCTTCACATCAATTTTTGTATGTCCATCTTCCGTTTGATAAATAAAAATTTCATTCTCAACAATATTTGAATTATCTTTGTTATCCTCCACCTTGCAGCCCTCCTTTTACCGTTCCATTAATTTCCTACTAACTTCTCTTACTGACCCGAGTTGCCTTTCAAACATGATATCCCATAAGTCCAAACATTTACCAGCAATCTGTTTATCTGTCATTCTACTAGAATTAGCTGTTTCATCGTATAACGATATAATCAATTTTGAAATCTCATCTTCTATGCCCCATTGCTCTCTCAGAGTCTCTATTTCCATCTGCAAAATATTTTCACATAATTGTATAATAATGTCCGCATAATCAACAATGGAAACAGCATTTTCCTCCAGATAACGAACAAACGCTCTTACAGTCCTCCTGCTTACCTTAGTTTTCATAAACTCCCGTAAAAATTCTCTATCGTTCTTGACATCAATATATTTATCATAGAACATTTTAGATAATGGAAATTCTACATCCATATCAATACTCTTATATGTAAGAATAATATCTTTTGCTACCTCTCGATAATCATTAACTTTCAAATAAATTACTGCCATATCCAATATAGCTTTTATTTGCGTTTCACTTCTAGATTTAACGGACGTCACAATCGTTTCAAATTCATTTTGCCGTATATAAAATTCACAAACGGCATATCCTCCTATTTCTACAAGTTGTTTATCTTCTGACTCAAAACATTTCCCGATGATATTAATAACCCTTTCCTTGTATTTAGGATATAGAAGAAAAAACATATTTTTCGAATCATGAAAACTTGCCATTCGAATATCTGACTCATACAAACATATAATTTTTTCTCCCGCCCATGCTCTATCGATATTATAAGATGGCCATAAAGCATATAATGACGCAAAACGCACCGCAGGATTTTCATCTCTTGTCAATCCATCAATAATATCTTTAAATCGTAAAAACAATTCCCTGTTTTCCCAAAGCAAATGTCCTATCGCCCTTGCTGCGTTTCCTCTGACACAATTTAATGCATTACTATGTAACATATCACAACTCTTCATCTCTTTGTCTTCTAAGTTTGTTACATTAGGCTTGTCTAATTCTGGATTACAATGTTTTAAAGCAATATTTATTAATTGTTCCATTACCTCTAAAGACCAATGAGCATAATTTACTTTTTCAACTATTCCACAAAAATATGAAGCTCTATGACTATTCATATCACACGGAAACTCACATAATAACTTCTCTAGAACCGAAAAATCAACCTCCTCCAATTTCTCCGATATTTCTACTCCTAAAAACAAAGAATCCACAAACCCAGATAATACCCGTTCCTTATTCTTTAAAACAAGGTTTATCATTTCCTGTGGATGCTGCTTTACTACTGATTGGAAATCACTCGCATATGCTTCATAAGAACTTTCGATAAATCCACCTTTTACTTCAATCCACCCATGTTGCCCATGATTTTTCAACTTTCTGTTTGTGATGATTTGAAGCCACTGTCCCTCGCTAATATTTTTATCTGAAACAGGCGACTTTACCCACCCTGAATGTCCATTCTTATTACAATAATGAGATGAAACTTTATGAAAGCGCCTATCCAGCACACGCAATAATTCCTTTGTTTTTGTGCCAATTCGTTCTTCCGGTAAACACTGTAATAATTCATACTGTAAGTCTCCCCAAAAACTCCAGTACACAGGAGGATATACTTTCTGTTTGTTCTGCTCAATCCTTCGTTTATACCATTCAGGTGCATTGGAAGAAATATAGTGACAAACTGCATCTTCTATTAATAATAATTCCTCTTTATGACAGTTGCTTCCATGAATTTTTAAAGCCTCTTTTACAAGCCCCAGTTCATCATCTGATCCACTAGTATAATCAAAAACATTTTTATCCACATTACTGCCGAGATAACGCATTACTCGATCACTATATAGGGGAGAAAGCGCTGCCAAACCTGTTAAAATTATTTCATTAAATACATGATACCCTCGCCCCATATATGGTTCATAATATTCCCAAAAGTGCTCTGGAGATTTACCGCATAATGCTATAGTCGCTTTTTTTACTAAACCCACACAGGCTCTTTCAATACTTCTTTTATGCACATACCTTCCTGACCAATCGCTATACTTTACTTCCCACCCACTCTCTTTTGGTATATATGGAAGAAATTCATTAAGTACAATTTCCCCATTATCTATAAAAAAAGAATCATCTGAATCTACTAATTCTTCTTCATAACGGTATATATATCTACCCTGACTTTTTATTTTATTTTGTAGCCAAAAAGAAATAAGTCGGATTGTTCTTGTCTCAAATTGTTTCATCATAGACTTTACATCTATATAGACCTCCTTTGCATACTCAGGATAATGCTCATAAAACATCATCCTAAGTTCAAACATCTCCGCACTCTCCTGCATAATATCATGAAGAAAGCATCTCATAAACTGTTCATCATCGTTTCTATCACTAAAAGCATGTTTTTTAACAAAAGAAATATCCTCATTATCTAAATCAGGTGTAATACTCTGTAATAAAGTAAAAACCAAAACTTTTTTCTTTGGTTCAGAATACCATTGTTCCCAAACACCTTGGTTTCTCAATATGGTTATATATTGTTTCCTTGAAAAAATAACATTATTTAGTAAATACTTTCCATAAATCTCATTTTCACAATTATCTACAACAAATTGAACGATATTATCATCTGGTTCTTGAATTTGTCCCAGAATCTCATAAAAAATATACTTGACATAATATCTGATATCATCTGAAATTAACATTCTTTCACCAATCAGAATAAAATCACTACTATCATATTCCAGAAGATTTTGTAAAAACATCTGTACCTGATACCTTCTTCCAGGTGTTTGCTTACATTTTCCCCCTATAATATTTTCTATATCTTGTCCATCAAAATACTTTTCCATCATCCTTTGGGATATAAAATAATCTAAAATTGATTGATGGGCAAAACCAACTCTATTATTTTGAATTGTAATAATTTCCGATGAAACTAAATAATCTAAGCTCGCTTCTTCAACATGCAAGATTTGTTTTGGAACATATAACCGCCCTGTTCTATCTAAAGCGTCAACTATATTCTCCTTAGTTTCACAAACAGATTTCTGTTGTAATCCTGCGGTTACACTTTTTCTGCATATTTGCTCAAACCATTTATCTATCAGATGACTGGTCGTTAAACAATCCGCATAGACTTCTTCTCTATCCAAATGTTGCCAAATATAAAGATTACTTGGTATTCTTAATAATTTTTTTAATCTGGATGACAACTGCTCATAATGTTTACCCACAATTTTTGTTACAACATCTTCACTAAAATCCTCCACTTTTACTATTTCCCAATCATCTTCAGCAGTTTCCTTCTTTTTAAACAACGAATTTATATTATTATCATTTTCTAAATCGTATGTTCTGCAGACAAATATTATAATTATTTTTTTCTTTCTTTCACAATTCAAGTGCTCTACCTGTCTGATTAGTTCCATGCAAACTGCAAGTGCTTCACTGGAATTGGCCTGTGTCCATCTTAAAGCATCCAATTGATCTAAAATAATTACCGCATTTTCGTTTCTTGAAATACAATGTATAGAATGAACAATTGACCCAGGAAATCCCAACTCTTGTCCCCAGATTTCACAATTCTTATGAGGTATTCTTCGATCAAGTTTTACTGCAATATACGGAAGTTTCCTTTCATCGCAATAATTTAAAATTGCCTCTGTACACCCACTTTTTCCATAACCAGCACTTCCAGTAACAATAGTCGATTTTTCATTTTCAATAGCTTTTATACAATCATCAAATTCTTCTCTATGAATCAGACCACCTTGTAATGCTCTAAAACTCTCTCTATACTCTCGATTAATTTCATTGATTCTCGGTACAATTCTTTTATCACCATCTTTTAAGCGAAGAACAATTCCCTGTTTTACAAAATAATCACATAATACAGATTGTGTAATTTGTTTTCCTAATATATCTTCTACAACAACAAACGAAAGTAATGCATTATAAACTACTTTTTGTTCACTACTAAACAAAATTTGTATATTTTGATTTACGCGTTCCTCCAGTTCATATTCTGACATTTGCTTATAAAAGATTCTCTTTAAATAGTCAATACTTTTTAAAACATCAACCTCTTTATCGCAATCCAAGTCCATTTCAGTGCAAAAACTCTTATAAGATTTTTGAAATTCCTTACTGCTTTTCATTATTTGCATGGTGTAAAAATCTTCTGCTTTTCCACTAGTATTACATGCCCGATTATGTAAATCATATAAAAAAGTGCAAGCCATAGGGCTGACTAATGATACTCTTCTATTGTTATCCCTATTCAGTTGGATTTTCCATGTAGAAAATATATCTTTTGCTTTTAAATCAGAAATATTCCAATATTCTTTACTTGCATTTCGTGCTTTACATTGCTGGTGTTCTTTCAGTCCATCAAAAGTCGTTACTAATATATCTGTACCAATCTCATCTGTACCAAGTGCCTCAATAATAACACTATAATTCGTTTCATCTAAAACCTTGAGCATCTCATAGATTATACAGTTTATCTCATATTTATTTCCTTGTTTATCTGCTCTTCCACCTATTTCTAATGGCATGATTTCATCCCTCTCACAAATCCCCGAAAACATTTAAGAATATCCTATTATTTAAATTTATTTTAATAGTCTGTTATTCTGTCAAGACTATGTTGTTCTGTCAAGACTATATCATTCTAAAATATTTCAACGCTTCCATGATAGCGACTTCTTTCTCTGGCGGACACTTCGGCTGTCTGGAGTTTTCCGATTTTGGCTGGTTATAATTTGCCCTCTCAATAATTCCACATTTCTGCTTTACCTGTGCGATATACAAGTTGCTGACTTTCAATCCGCTTTGCTTCAGAACATAATCCTTGATTTCTTCATAGGTTGCTTTACTCTCCGCCGCCGTCAAATCAATCTCATCCATCTGAAGCTCTACCTCGATATGTTTATTTGTATGAAGTTTTGAAAGCAACACGATACTTTCAACATGAACAGTCATTCCAAACTGATCAACCGGGCATACCTTTCTAAGCTCATATCCCCTCTCACACAGATACTTCAGATCCCTTGCCAACGTCGCACTGTCGCAACTTACATACACAATCCTTTCCGGGTTCATCTCGACCATGGTCTCCAGCAGAGTTTCATCACAGCCTTTTCTCGGTGGATCTACGACGATAACATCTGCATAAACGCCATTCTTTTTATACTCTCTTGGCAGCACTTCTTCTGCCTTGCCCACAAAGAACTCTGTATTTTCCAGACCATTAAGTTTTGCGTTCTCTTTCGCATTCTCAATAGCTGCAGGAACAATTTCCACACCACGGACAAATTTTGCTTTCTGTGCCAGGAACAGGGAAATAGTTCCGATTCCACAGTAGAGATCCCATACTGTTTCCTCGCCGTGAAGATCTGCGTATTCCAGTGCCTTTGCATAAAGCTTCTGGGTCTGCATAGGATTTACCTGATAGAAAGACAGAGGTGAAATCTGATAGGAAATATCTCCGATTCTGTCTGTGATATATTCCTGGCCCCAGAGCAGACGAATTTCCTCACCAAGGATTACATTACTGTGTTTCTTATTTACATTGATGGTGATGCTTGTCATTCCCGGAATCTCACACAGAGATTTTACAAGCTGCTCCTCTTTCGGGAGCTTGTTTCCGTTCAGAATCAGACAGACCATCACTTCTTTTGTGAAGTGTCCGTAACGGATCAGGACATGGCGCACCAGCCCTTTGCCTGTTGCTTCATTATATGGCTCAATCCCGTATTTCTCCATATGTGCGATCACACGGTCCAGAACTTCTTTATTCTCAGCTACACCAAGTGCACAGTCACGGTTTTCGATAATGTTGTGGGTTCTTCCTGCATAGAAACCTGTAACGATTTTTCCCTCTTTATTTCTGCCTACAGGAAACTGTGCCTTATTTCTGTAATGAAAAAGTTCATCCATGCCAATGATCGGCTCCATGGGGATATCTGTAAAGCCACCGATACGTTCCAGATGTCCCTTCACCTTATTTGTCTTAAATACAAGCTGCTGGTCATAGGAAAGTGCTTGAAGCTGGCATCCGCCACACTGACGGGCAAATTCGCACTTGGGCTCAACTCTGTACGGAGATGGCTTCAGCACCTCCATAAGACGGCCGTAACCATAATTTTTCTTTGCCTTGATAATTTTGGCTGTTACTGTATCACCGATCACTGCGTCCTTGACAAAAACGGTGAAGCCATCGGCTTTTCCGATACCTTCACCGTCAATTCCGCAATCTTCTATCTCTAACGTAACAAGATCGTTCTTACGAAATTCCATAAAGATTACACCTCATCTGTTCTTCTTAAGTTGGATTCAAACAATTTATTATATCCAAGCCACTCTTTTTTGCTCTTGTTTGCTGCAAAAATCTCTGTGATGGTTTCCATTCTTGCATCTGTATTATCTGCAAGATTGAGGGCTACAGCCTCCACCAGTGCAGGTTTCTTCGGGGAACCGTATTCCAGTTCTCCATGGTGGGACAGGATACAATGAATCAGTTCATTCTTAAGCACCTCCGGAAATTCCGGTATCTGGTGTGCAAGATCATTGATCATCTGTGCTCCCATATAAATATGTCCCAGAAGCTGGCCTTCATCTGTATAATCATTTAATGGAAATGCAGATAATTCTTTTGTCTTTCCGATATCATGAAGAAGTGATGCTGTGATCAGTAAATCTCTATTGATGACCGGATATGCCTTTGACATATAATCGCAGAGTCTGGTAACCCCCAAAGTATGTTCCATCAGACCACCAATAAATCCGTGATGTACTGTCTTCGCAGCAGAATGTCCTTCAAATGCTTTCACAAAAGCTTCATCTTCCACAAATAATTTCTTCAGAAGTGCAGACAGATAATGATTCTCCACACTGTCAATAAATGCTCTCAGCTGACTGTACATATCATCTGTGCTGTTCTCACTTACAGGAAGATAATCTGCAGGATCATATTCATCTTCGGCAGCTTTGCGCACACGCTTGATATTCAACTGCATAGCCCCTGCAAAGCTGGTTACATCTCCTACAACATCAATATAATCCAGGGCATCGAAATCATCAATTCCCAGAGAATTCGGATCCCAGATCTTGCCATCCATGATTCCGGTTTTATCCTGGAGGATAATATTCTCATAGGGTTTTCCATTCTTCGTTACCGCAGACTGTTTCTGCTTGCACAGATAAATTCCATTAATTCTGTCTCCCTCATGTAACTCATTTAAAAAACGCATAAAGCCTGCCTCTCTATCCTTTATTTTTAGTATTATAACAATTCCACAAGAAAGAATCCTGCTTGTAGGATTCTCCGCCTGTCACTATCTCTCTCCAACTGTTACCTTATAATCTTTCTCCGCATACTCACCATCGGAATTTTTGCGAAGAACCGTTATAGTAAGATTTTCTCCCTGCTTTTTTGTCTGAAGATATGTATAGTAAGACTGCATACTCTCTGTGGGAGTTCCATCAATCTTACTTATGATATCTCCACACTGTATCCCTGCCTTCATCGCAGGAGATTCTTCTTGTGTACGCTCCACGTAAAGTCCCTGATCAATTCCCAGTTTTCTACATTGTGCCTGAGTTATCTCTGTTCCATAAATACCTGTATATCTGATTGTCTCTTTGTTAGCCAGATGTTCTACCAACGGAAGAATCTGCGAAATGGAAACTGCATGAATATTATCTCCGTCGTTTTCATTCTTCTTCAGTATCATCCCTGCCACATTTCCGTCAGAATCAAGCAGCACACCACTTCCATCTTCATTCCCCTGCACATCTGTAGCCAACACATTATACTCCGTATCCGCTGCCGATAGTTTTTCAGAAACAGAAGTGATCATTCCATAAACCACCGCATCACTGTCACCGGCAGGACTTCCGATAGCAATTACTATATCGCTCTGTCCCAGTTTCTTTGTGTCTGTCAGATCAGATACCACGATACCTTCTCTTGTACTGTCATTGAGAAGATTTTTTCTCACAGTTGCAACTGCAAATCCGGAATCTGCATCTCCCCTGCATATCTCTCCCTGCACTGTCGAACCATCTGCAAAAGTCACCTGCAGTTCCTGCAGATTTTCCAGTTCTTCCTCATAGGTCAGGATATAAAATTGCGTCTCTGTTTCAAGAAAGACAAGACCTTCCGTATCTTCCTGCTGCAAATAAGAATTATTCAGCAAATCCTCATCCTTTGAAATTCCTCTCACGTTTACAAGAGATTTTCGGGATTTTTGGGAAACCTTCAGCACTTCCCTATACATCTCCTGACGCATTGCCAGAAGACTCTTCTCCTCTTGTTCAGAAACTGAAGCGACAGATTCCCTCTCTGTTGCCTGTTCTTCAGATATCGTCTCCGCTACATCCGATCCTGTCAGTTCGATTTTCTGCTGTGTATTCTCTTCTCTGTCCGCCATAACAGGAAACACACTGGCAAAGGTTACGGCTGCGCAGCCTCCAAACAAAACGCCACATCCTGCTATCATAAGCAGCCTGCGCAACAGACTGCCATTCTCTTTTGGCTGTTTTTTTACCGTTTCTTTTATAAACTGATATTCCTGTGTGTCCATTTTGTTTTTTTTCATACCTGATTCTCCTGCCGCACTCCATTCAGGATAACTGCCCAGTATCATACAAAACAGCAATCTGCCAAACAGTTACCATTCAGGTTCAATATCGCTTGTATTCAAACAAATTATATCGTAACAATCTACACATTATTTTAACAAAAAGATATGAATTTTTTATGAATATACTATAAGTAATTTCCCACAGTACAAAAAAGAAGCTCCTACTGAAACACTTATCGTATCAGCGAAACACTGCAGCTCCGGTTATTATGATGACACAAAAAAACGGTTTAAATGCACATATAATAGCATTCAAACCGTTTCTTATGCGGAAGATGGGACTTGAACCCACACGAGCGCAATGCTCACAAGATCCTTAGT
>ERZ773164.3683-NODE-3683-length-10074-cov-3.507835_pt1 | contig 10074 bp, 9 predicted proteins | sample MGYA00511917_ERZ773164 | MGnify/ENA primary metagenome ERZ773164 (study PRJEB29015, sample SAMEA2737847) | human gut metagenome | biome: human gut; feature: human-associated habitat; material: faeces | place: China | collected 2012 ...
CTTACACTATGCTCGCAAAATTTCAAAAATCTGCCTATTGTTTGCTTGCATAAATTTCTGCTCCCCGATGGATAAAATATTGATATGTTAGCTTTGCAACTATCCATAAAAATTGTAATTTGCTATTATTCTTATAAATGTAGCGGTTTGTTTCCAGGTCTATATATTGCTAATGCAATAACAACTCCTGTAACTGCTCCGCCCAGATGTGCCATCCAATCTACGCCTTCCTGCATGTTGCCGAAGACCATTAGTATAAATAACAAGATTAGTCGTGGTGCAGATACCTGTCCCAGTTGTTTTCTGCTTTTGAATATCATTACCAGTAGAACTCCGAAGATGCCAAAAATTGCTCCTGAAGCTCCGGCACTTATAGAGTACTCTCCTGTTATCATTTCGATTCCTGATGAGATTATGCCTCCGGCTATGCCGCATATAAAGTATGTTATAAGGTATTTTACTCTTCCGAAGTTTTCTTCTATCTGATATCCAAGGATATAAAGCATTACCATGTTGTTTATCAGGTGTTCTGCGCCAAAATGCATAAACATACTTGTTAGTATTCTGTACCATTGTCCGTTTTCGAAAATATCCGGTGCATATGATGCTCCATGAGCATACATATACTCACCACTTTCCGTTGACCCAAAAAATTCCATCACTAGAAAGACTACCACATTTATTGCAACAAGCACTGCTGTTACATATGGGATTTTCCTCTGCTCCGGTTCATTCATATATGAATTATTGTAGTTATTTATCTGTCCGTTATTATCGTAACTGTTCATATATTTCCTTTCATTATAGGATTTTCCTATTGATTAAAATAATTACTGTTTGGCATTCTTTCTATATTTAATATTACTATTCATAATCAATTTGCATAATGCATCAGGCCATTTTGTTCCACATATGAATGTGACTACTATTCCAATTGCAACAATAAATAACCACCATTTGTTAGGATACTTATAAGGCAAATATTTGTACAAACTGCTTGCCATATAAATATAAATAAAAACATAGTGGAATACATATACACTTAAGCTTCTCTGACCTATCTTTGATAAAATAAATCTTCTTTTCGGCATAATGCTTAGGAACATAAATACTATAAAGAATGAAATAACATACACTCCTAATCTAATTAGCGGACCATATGCCATTCCATATTCCAAACGGTAATATCCACTTCTTCCTGTTAACAAAAATCTTAGCCAAAAGATTTTGTCAATTCCTACATAACATATTACAAAATAAGTAATCAACGAAATAATTGCCATTACTTTTATTTTTTTATTTTCCAACCATTTCGTTATGTCTTCTATTGAAATAACATATCCTAAATAGAAAAATGGATAAAAATTAACAATTCTCAACCAACAGAAAATATCTGTATTTTCAACTGTATAGCCTAAAATCATTGCAATAACTACAGATAATACAAACCCATAAACCGGTTTAAAGCGTTTTGTATAAAATGTTATTATATACATAAAAAACATTGCCAATGCGAACCATGCAACTCCCGATTCAACAAACCAATTTATAGAAGTATATTTCCCGTAAATTATCATTTGTACAATCCAATTTACTATTTTAATAAATATGTAAATTAATATGTAAGGTGCAACTTTGTCGATTCTTCTGTCTTCTACTGTTTTCTTTGAAAACAAGCCTGCTATAAGGAAGAATGCCGGCATATGAAATGTGTATACATAAAAAAACAGTGAATTAGCTACTGGGTTTCCTAAATAATTTTCAAAAAAATGGCATATAACTACAAGTGTAATCAGAATCCATCTTGCGTTATCCCATTTTGCTATTCTACCCGCTCCTTTTTTTTGTTCCATCTTACTTATCCTTCTCTTTTAAATCTTCTGTTCGTTCACTAATTATGTAACGTGGTCTGTGTTTTACTTCCATATATATCTTTCCAATATATTCTCCAAGAACACCCATACATATTAACTGAACACCGCTAACAAAACATATAACAGCTATTGTACTTGTCCATCCTGTTACTGTTGTGCCAACGAATTTCTGTATAATAGAAACTATAATAAAAATGAAACTTACCAATGCCACAATAAAGCCAAAGCTTGTAATCATTCGTATTGGTTTAATGCTTAAACTTGTAATTCCATCAAATGCAAGTGCCAGCATCTTCTTTAACGGATAATGACTTTCCCCTGCAATTCTTTCATTTCTTTCATAATATACGCTTGTGCTCTTAAAACCTACAAGTGGAAACATTCCTCTAAGGAAAAGATTAACTTCCTTAAAATTAGCAAACTCATTAAGAACTCTACTACTAACAAGTCTGTAATCTGCATGGTTAAACACAACCTCTGCTCCCATCATATTTAAAACTTTATAGAAGCCTTCAGCAGTGGCTCTTTTAAAGAAAGTATCTGTATCTCTCTTAGAACGCACACCATACACGATTTCGCTTCCTTCTAAATATTCATCAACCATTTCATTCATTGCATTAATATCATCCTGACCATCACAGTCAATAGATATAGTAATGTCACACTTGTCTTTTGCTTCCATCAAACCTGCAAGAACTGCATTCTGATGTCCTCTGTTTCTACTCTGTGTAATTCCGATGAAATGTTCATCTTCTAATGCCAGCTTTTTAATAATCTCCCATGTTGAATCCTTACTGCCGTCATTAACAAACATTACTCTACTTGAATCACTAATCTTTTCTTTTGAAATTAATTCCTTAAGTTTGTTTAAAAATAAGTCTTTTGTAATAGGTAAAACCTCTTCTTCATTATAACAAGGTATAACTATGTATAATATTGGTTTCATATTGTCCCTCCTCTTCATACCTGTTCATTATAACATTTTATTTGTTTCTTGCAATTATCTGCAGTAAATTATTGATTTTCCCCGATTTTTAAGGAAATAGTTACAACTTTTATTTTTTGTGTTATACTTGTCGAAGTTAAATTAAGTAGAGGAGATTTTTAATGGAAACTATTAAACAACTTTTTATTAAATATAAAGAAATTATTATGTACCTTATTATGGGTGGTGGAACCACTGTTGTTAACTGGGTAGTTTACAGTCTTATGGTTATGTTTTGCCATCCGGGCAACAATTTAACAGGGCCCCTTCATATTTCAGCAAGCACTATTGATGTTTTTGTTGCCAATGTGGTTTCATGGGTTTTAGCTGTAACTTTTGCTTACATAACAAACAAGCTTTTCGTATTTGAAAGTTATTCATGGAATCCTAAGTTTGTTCTTAAGGAATTAAGCTTATTCTTGTCTGCGAGAATCGCAACAGGTTTAATCGAAATCTTCGGTGTTCCTTTCCTTGTAAGCCACGGATTTAATCAGGCAATCTTCGGATTGGAAGGTAGCGTGTGCAAGATTACAATGTCATTCCTTGTTGTATTACTTAACTATGTATTCAGCAAGCTTGTTATTTTCAAAAAAGATAAAACAGAAGCTTAATATTAATACTAAGTCCGTCGGTGCGTTGCATAATCGTTTTCCGGTGGATTTTTTTTGCAATTTATTTGTTTTTCAATATACAATTTTTTTACAAAATTTACTTAATTTTTTTACTGTTTGGAACTATCAGCAACAAAGTTTATGTTGCTTTTTTTCGAATAATACAATAGAATTGTTATTTGAGAATGAAAATATTAAAATGAGGTGAAAAAAAATGAGCAAAAATTCAGTAACAAAAAAATTGATTACAACTCTTGCTTTGCTGACATGTCTATGTGGCATTGGTACATTAAGCGTACATGCAGCTCCAAAAGCTGTATCTTTTAACAACAATAGCAAAAAGATAACAATGTTTACTACACAGCGCAAGCAGCTTAAAATCAAGTTATCAGGCAAGTACAAAAAGAGCGATGTAGTTTATTCTTCATCAAACAAAAAGGTAGCCACTGTAAATAAGAAAGGGGTTGTTAAGGCTCTTAAAAAAGGTAACATTACAATATATGCCCAGATTAAAGGTACTTCAAAAAAGGCTAAATGCAAGGTTAAAGTTTTTAAAAATGTAAAATCAATCAAAGTTGTTGGCAGGAAGAAACATTATTACGTAGGTCAGCAGTATCAGTTAAATTACAAGACTACACCTAAGAAAACATTGGAAGAAATAACTTGGGACAGTTCTAACGATGATGTTGCCACAATATCTAAAGATGGTTTACTTACAATAAAGGAAAAAGGTAAAGTCAAAATCACTGTTTACTCCAAAGAAACAAAGGTTAAAAAGACTTATAAAATTAAGACTGAGGAAGTTCCACAGATTAGTTTTAAGAATGGCAATAAAGCAACAGTTAAATACGGAAACAATTATCAGATTGTTCTTCAGTACACAAATCACGACATTGAAAAAATACAGTATAAATCTGAAGATCAATCTATAGCAACAGTTGATGCCAATGGTCTTGTAACAACAAAGAGACCGGGTGAAGTTTACATTACTGCAACTCCTTCAAAAAGGAAAGAAACATTAAGAATGCTCTTAGTTGTAGAAAATAAAACAGGCTTTTTTGAAAATTCATTATTATATGACAACATTGATACTAGCGGATGTAACAAGCTTATGATTGTTGCCCATCCTGATGACGAAACATTATGGGGCGGTGCTCATTTAAAATCAGGTAACTGGTTTGTTGTATGTCTTACAAATCATTTCACAGATGTTAGAAAGAATGAATTTAAGTCTGTAATGGAAAAAGCAGGCATTAAGGGAATTATTTTAGATTATCCTGACCTTGTTAGAGATGCTAATAGGAAATGGGTTAAATATGATTGGGATTCTGTAAAGGACGGTGTTGCTGCTGATGTAACTAAACTTATTAAGAGTAAGAATTGGGATTTGATTGCAACACATAGTCCTGCCGGAGAAACAGGTCATATCCATCACAAAAACACAGACCAGGCTGTAACAAACGCATGTAGAAGCACTGGTAATTATGATAAATTATGGTACTTTGGCAAATGCTACTGGACAATACCTTCCGGTCTTAAGAGAATTACAGATGAAGAATTAACATTCAAGCAATCTTTAGTTGACTTATACAAGAATGAAACAAAACCTATCAATACATATTGGGCTCAGATGATTCCTTATGAAAACTGGGTTAAGGCAACAGATTATGTTGCAGGAAAATAATAATAACCGGACTATAAAAAGTTCTTAATTAACAGAGCTGCATTGGCAAACGTCAATGCAGCTCTGTTTTTGTGCTAAATATGTTGGCCCCACGGAACCAATCCAAATTCTAAAATATATTATACGCAACCACTTTCTATTTTGCCGAATATATAACCCACTGTTGGTTTTTATCTCCGGTATACTGTTCAATTGAAAGAGTCTTTTTCTTCTTGTCATATGTTAATGCCAGATTGTATTCATCATATATTTCATAAGTATTGTCTTTTACCTTTTTAACAATCCAACGCTGGAATATTGAACGGTCTGTTGCACTTAGTCCTACTGAAGTTCCAGGATCAATTTTGCCTTCCAGTATTCCAAGTGACTGTTCAGATATTTCGTTGCTGTTCTTACCACAAAGACTTATAAGTGAACAGTCAACTACAAACTTATCTGAATATTTTTTATCATTACCTATTAATCCTGCCAGTGTTACTGATGAATCATTTGCAGGTATTATAGTATAATATCCATCATCCAAGTCATCAACCTGATGGCTCATATATGACTCATATCTTTCCTTATCGCCATTTAGCTTTATTGTTTCATTTACAACTTTATTATTTGAAATGCCTATTACTATTACAACTAACGCAATGACAACCACAGGAATAATTGTTCCTCTCTTTTCTTTAGCCTCTTTTTCGCCAAGGCTTATGTTGCATACTCTTCTGAGCAATAACTGATAGCCTCTAAGCATATATGGAATCATAAGATAAGCATAAATTATTGTATACTGACCTTTTGCTTCCCAAACAAGATGGAATAGGAATCCTCCTATAAATGTAATTGCAAAAATCAACTTATAAGCATCAAGTTTTCGGAAATCGAATATTAAGAATAATATTATTCCAAGCCACAAAAATACAATAAAATAATTACATATTGTAGTAACTGCACGATTGGCTGAATGTCCGTCCACCATTAGATTCTTCACCGAATCTGTCCATGTTGGATTAGAAAGTCGTCCTCTATCCAAGTTTGTTATGTAAAAACATTCAAATGTTCCTTCACTCCATTGAGATGCTGTTTTTTTGCTAAAAAATGACATTGTATAGTCTTTATCTTTTTTTAATTCTTCCATTCTTTCAGATATATTTTGTGAAATTGCCTCTTTTGTTTTTGAAATATCATATTCATTGTCTGCAAAAACCTTAACATTATACCCGTTCCACCATCCCGGAGCCTTGTAACTTTCCTGCAATCCCATAGCTACCCAAGCTGTATTTGGAGTTCCCTCATCTACTTTCTTTCCTGTAAGATGATAAATAGTTGACGAAATTGAAGTAACTACAACAACATAAAAAACAATTCCCCACACTAAAGAGATTACTGATTTCAAACTCTTTTTTACTATTGTATCAAATAATAATAACAGACAAGCTGCAACAATCATAATCAGATAGTTTGACTTAAATCCATATCCTATTGAAAGAAGTGAAATACCTACAAGTCCGTTAACAATATTTCTCTTTTTGAAATATTTAATCAAAAGAAATATTCCTGCAACTGAAGCCGCAAGTCCATATAATGTTCCATAAACAAATGTTACATAACAATTCAACTGGAAGAATCCCAAAAGTAAAATATATGAATAACGTGCCAGTTTCTTATCATTAAATAAAAGGTAAATGGTTTTGCTTAAAAAGAATGAACTTAATATAAGCATCGGTATGTTTAAATATTGGAAAACCATCTGATTATCTGCGCCAAACATTTTCAATCCAAGTGCCACAAACAAAACAAAACCGTTCTGATTAGGAAATCTATAGCAATATGCTCCTTTATCCCACATATCAGGTACATTGTTAAGCAAGTCATTGGCTGCGTTCAAAATAAGTTCCTGGTCGTCCATTGCAGGAATACCTGTTTTGTACACAAACATAATCATTAAAATCGTATAAACTACCGTTACTATTCCAAGGAAAATATAATTTGGAGTAACTATTGAAATAGAATACTTCTGCAGAATAATCTTTACAATTATGGCAATTAAAATTGGAATCAGCACTATAAGGACTGTACTCCAAAATGGTTTTTCAATAAAAAAAGATGATTCACAAAAATCTAAAAGCGTTGATCCAAAAAAGCTCTGTAAAAAAATAAATCCTAAGAATAACATAGAAATAATTACGATTATATATTTAATAAATATTTGCAAAACATCTGTTGCCTTGTTTAATATGGCATTTTTGTAAATTGTTGTAGTTTTATCTTCCATCTTTCTCCCTCTCGTAAAAATATTTACAAAAAGTATAGTCGGTATTACCAACTATACTTTCTTCTGTCTTTTTAATTTCTGTCTTATGCATTTAAATGCTGCATCTTCTCCCTCATTGGCAGTTATAACAAGTAGCTTTTCAATTTCATCACTGGTTTTTGGATGAATAATTCTACTTGATTTCCTTCTGACAAAATATTCTAACGGATCAGTCTGTTTGTATTTGTCACCGTTATATATTTTGCTTGCTGCCAGTCTGTCACAGTACATTTCCGCTACATAATTATAAGGCATTTCTACCGGATCATTTCTATGAGAAACATTACTATAGTCCATCCAATACTCAAAATGATGTTTATTTCTCCCTTTGTGATGGAGCCATGAAGTTGATACTCCAATGTCTTCTCTCTCTGCATTATTCGGGCTTCTCGTCCCCTGATAGTATTTACATCCAACCAGAAATTCTGTCGGTGAATATTTTGACAGGTCATGAAGCAGGCCCTGTTTGTAAAGTCCTATGCGAAAACAATATTTCATTACCAGCAGTTTATGCCTCGTTATTGTCTTGAAGTGCAGCCATGGATGCATGCCCTGATTCCTCCCGCTTTGCGATCAGTACCACGATCGTACGTGGATTGATCTTAATTGATTTTTTATATGTTTCTTCATATTCTCCAAACCACTGCTCTGGTGTCTGCCCGGAAGTATCCGCAACCTTTTTCCAACCCAGTCCGTCAGGAAGGTTCGGAAGTGCAATATTTCGTTTTTCCCAGTGAAAATTCATTCCTATATAAATAAAATCATCTGCATTTCCATTTTCATTCTCTGCATAAGAGCCGCAGTACATCACGCCCAGAAGGCGGCTGGTATTATCACGGTTAAGAAACCATGCACGTTCCCCATGTACAGAAATATCCGGAAATCCCTTCGCCATGTAATCCACTCCACGCATTTCCTGTGGCATATGAAGGATTGGATGTTTTTTTCGGAAAGCAATTGCTTCCTTTACAAAAGTGGAAAGATTCTCCTGCTTCTTCGCATTTTTCCAGTCCGTCCATCCTACTGCATTATCCTGACACCATGCATTGTTGTTTCCCACCTGTGAATTGGCAAATTCATCACCACCATAGATCATTGGCGTCCCCTGACTCAAAAGCAGCATCAGAAACGCATTCCTCATCTGCTGCTCACGCATTTTGCGAATTGCCTGTTTGCGTGTTGCTCCCTCAATGCCACAGTTCCAGGAATAATTAAATTCACTGCCATCACGGTTGTCCTCGCCATTCGCTTCGTTATGGCGATAATTATATGCCACTGTATCATACAGCGTAAACCCATCCTGATTTGCCATATAATTGATAGTTCCAAAAGAGCCCGTATTCCTTCGCACATGAAATTCTGCCCCTGAGATCATACCTTCATCACTCTTAAGAAATCTTCTCATATCCTGCTTAAATCCTGCATTATATTCTGCAAGCATATTTTCCGTATCTGCATTGCCCGCGATCTCAGAAAACATTTTCTTTGTCCCATAAAGAATCGGATCCTGTTCAAGGACTTTCTGATGAACGCCATCTCCCATAAGATGAAATCCATCCACATGATAAAACAGTTTCCACATCCAGAGGGAACGCACTACCTGCAATGACGGCGTATTCTCCGGGAAATACATCTCCATGATACACTCGATTCCTGCCTGATGCAGTGCATGGACCATATCACGAAACTCCCGATCCGGTTCCCTGGTCGCACAGTAAGATGCTTTCGGCGCAAAATAAAATCCCTGTGCATATCCCCAGTAATTTATCCTGTCATCTTTTTTTGAACGGACTGCCATACTGCCCGCCGTCTCTTTGCGTGTACATTCCTGAAACTCATATGCCGGCATCAGTTCAATTGCATTGATTCCCATCTCTTTCCAATAAGGAATCATCTCCACAAGTCCTGCAAAAGTACCTTTTTTTCTAGGCGAAAGTTTCGCCTGCTTTGTGTATCCACGTACATGAACTTTGTATAAGATCATTTCATTATATGGGATTTGCGGTGCAGTATCTTCCTTCCAGTCATACTCTTTTTCCGAAAGGAACCCACAGCGTACAGCATGTTCATCCTCTGATACCGGTGCTCCAAATTTCTCACGTCCGCGTATTACCCTGGCAAAAGGGTCCTGCATGATTTTTCCGGCTGCCCGGAAATTATATTCATATTTATCTGGTTTTAATCCAGATATCAGTATTGCGCACATTCTGCCTGTCCGGTGTTCTTCTGTAAAAGGAATTTCCACCTCCGGCAGCGCAGCACCCTTGCGATATAACACCAGTGACGCGGATATGCCACAGGGGATCTCCACTGCAAAATTTATTCCTGCGGTTTTCCTACTGACACCAGGATTTACAGGATCTCCCTTGTATGCACGTATTCTGTTCTGTTTTTCCATTTCCGGTTCTCCTTGTAACTTTTGTATTTACTTCAAATCAATATCCAATTCGATCGGACAATGGTCTGATCCCATGATTTCCGTGTGAATTGCTGCTCCCTGCAGCTTTTCTTTCAAAGATGGAGAAGTTATAAAATAATCAATCCTCCATCCGGCATTCTTTTCACGTGCTTTAAACCGATAGGACCACCAGGAGTATTCCCCCGGCTTATCCGGATAA
>ERZ773164.3684-NODE-3684-length-10073-cov-48.634159_pt1 | contig 10073 bp, 4 predicted proteins | sample MGYA00511917_ERZ773164 | MGnify/ENA primary metagenome ERZ773164 (study PRJEB29015, sample SAMEA2737847) | human gut metagenome | biome: human gut; feature: human-associated habitat; material: faeces | place: China | collected 2012 ...
GGCACCCTGACCATCAAGGACGACAAGGGCAAGGACGGCTCCCTCACCGCTGAGGGCGGCGAAGGCGGCGCAGGCATCGGCGGAGGCATCGGGAGTACTGGCAGCAGCATCACCATCCAGGGCGGCACCATCGAGGCTGTGGGCGGGAGCAACGCGGCAGGCATCGGCGACGGCGCAGGCGCACTGTCTGAGCCAGACACGGACACCCCGCCCAGCAACCCCAATAATATCATCATCTGCGGCGACGCCGAGGTGACGGCCAAGGCGGGAAGCTGGATGACGGACGCCAAGGCCCCGGCCATCGGCGGCAGCTACGGCGAAGTACCCACGGAGAACCTTTCTGACGATGAACATAAGGTGACGGGAGGACGGCTGACCCGTCTGAACGCGGACGGCACCGTGATGGAGGGGATGGGCTACGACTACACCTCCACCCCCACGCCCCAGCCGGACGACGATGATGACGACGATGACGTCCCGCCCCCGGCACAGGAGAACGCCCCCGAACCCCTGCCCGGCGGCATGGTGGTGGGCGGCTTCTTCGCCGACCGGGTCACCATCCAGCGGCTGGACCCTGCGGGGGTCGCGGAGAGCGGCATCGTCCCCGTGTTCGGCAGCGTAAAGGCCGCCGACGCCAGAGCGAATCTCACCCCGGGGGATGTGGTGCTTATTGAGAGCGCCGCCCCCCGCTCCACCATCACCACCGACATCCCCAGCCTCCGGGAGGACGGCGTGGAGGACATCTTCTTCCGCTATGAGGACACCATGACCCACTATAGCGTGGACAAGATGGCCGACGCGGCGGGCGAGGACGCTGACGTGGAGCTGAAGCAGAACAGGGAGGACATCAGCCTCCGGCTGGACGGCGAAACGCGGGACGACCTGTCGGAGCGCTATCTGGAGTGGGTGCCGGTGCAGACGCCAGAGCCGCAGGAGCGGCTGATATTGACCCACGAAGGGGTAGAGCAAAAAACGAGTGAAGAGCTCAGACGTGAACGCGACGAATTACGGAAACAAGAGCTGGATATGATGGACTTCCAACTTGCGAAAAAAAGGGCCGACCACCCGAGTTTGGATTGGTGGCTCGAGCCTGCGAGAGCGGAAACGGTAGAGCAAAAAACGAGTGAAGAGCTCAGACGTGAACGCGAAGAGGCTAGACGTGAACTGGACGAGTCCCTGAGGCAGGAGAGAATCTTCCTAATCGAGAGATGGGCCGACCACCCGAGTTTGGATGAGATGTTCAGTCCATGGGGAGCGGAAACGCCGGGAATCGGGCTTGACGAGTCCCTGAAACAGCTGGCTGCCCGATTTGAGGCCATCGCTCCCGAGGAGGATAAGAAGCCACTGCTCGTTCCGGTCTACCCCCCTCGCACGGAGCGCAAAAAGTATATCAATCCGTTGGAGAGTGACCTGCGGCGCTATACCGACCTTAGTGACGACTGGGACGACCTGCCGGATACCCAGGGGGAGATAAAGATCTGGATACCGGAGGACTTGGGGCAGCCCAAAGAAATAAGCATCTTAAAGGAGAGCCTGAGCCGTAGCGACGGCATTGCATGATACACAAAACGAAAGGATAAGACCGGCGAACCCCGCGGCCCTCGGGGTCGGCACGCGGGACGCGGAAACTGACCTGCGCACAATCACCAAAAACCACCGATAGAAAATAGCAATGTTGTACGAAGAAATCTGAGAAAAACCCCTTGCAAAATCACGATGAGCTGAGTATAATACCACTCATGAAACGCAAAACGTCCTGCCCCTCGTCCGGCAGGGCGTTTTTGTCGGTAAAGATCCGGCAAAGAAATGTTAAGTGACCGCCCGGGGAGGGGCTTTGTATGACAAAAGACATGACACAGGGCAGCCCGCTCAAGCTCATCCTTGCCTTTGCGGTGCCGCTGATGCTGGGCAGTCTGTTCCAGCAGTTCTACAATCTGGCGGATACCATCATCGTGGGCCGTTTCGTGGGCGTGGATGCGCTGGCGGCGGTGGGCAGCGTGGGCGGCCTGAACTATCTGGTGCTGGGCTTCGTCAACGGCATCGCCTGCGGCTTCTCCATCCCCATCTCGTGGACCTTCGGCGCGAAGGACTACAGCGAGATGCGGCGCTACACCGCCAATACCGTCTGGCTGAGCCTCTTTTTCGCCGTCGTGCTCACGGTGGTGACGGTGGCCCTGACCCGGGCGGTGCTGGTCTGGACCAACACCCCCGACAACATCATCGACATCGCGGACATCTACATCCGCACCATCTTCTGTGGTATCCCCTTCACCCTGCTGTACAACGTCACCAGCGCCCTCATGCGCGCGCTGGGCGACAGCAAGCGGCCTCTCTATTTCCTGCTGGTGGCCAGCGTGCTGAACATCGGCCTCGACCTGCTCTGCATCCTCACCTTCCGGATGGGGGCGTTCGGTGCGGCCTTCGCCACTGTGTTCAGTCAGGCGGTGGCGGGCATCGGCAGTCTCATCTACATCGGCCGCCACTACCCGGAGCTGAAATGGAGCAGGGAAGAGGGCCGTCTGAGCGCCAGCCACTGCCTCAAGCTCTGCAATATGGGCATCCCTATGGGCCTGCAGTGCAGCATCACCGCCATCGGCAGCGTCGTGCTGCAGGGCGCGGTGAACGGTCTGGGCAGCAGCATCGTGGCCGCGCAGACCGCAGGCAGCAAGGCCGCTCAGTTCCTCTCGGTGCCGCTGGAGAGCATCGGCACCGCCATGACCACCTACGCCAGCCAGAACATGGGCGCTCACGACCTCAAGCGTGTGGACCGGGGCGTCAATACCGCGCTGGGCATTGGCTGCGTCTACAGCGTGGCATCCTTCCTCATTCTGCGTGTGCTGGATGTGCCGCTTATCAGCCTCTTCCTCGAGAGCAGCGAGGTGGAGATCATGGCGAATGCCCGCAGCTTCATCTTCTGGAACAGCGTGTTCTACATCCCGCTGGCTGTCCTCATCATCTACCGCTACACCATCCAGGGCCTGGGCTATTCCGGCCTTGCCATGTTCGCGGGCGTGGCCGAGATGGTCGCCCGTGCCATGGTGGGCTTCTGGTTCGTGCCGCTCTGGGGCTACTTTGCGGCCTGCATCGCCAGCCCTGTGGCATGGTTCTTTGCCTGCTTCTTCCTCATCCCGGCGTACTTTGCAGTGCGCAAGCGGCTGACGAAGGAGCTTGCCGCAGCGCGGATGGAGGATTGAGGGGAACTTCGCTCAAGCCTCTCCCTTTGGGAGAGGTGGCATTGCGAAGCAATGACGGAGAGGGCAAGCTCACTTCCCAAGAGTATCTGCACAGCGATAGGCACTGGCTTTTGTCAGAGCGGTGCTATCGCTGTGCTTTTTGCTTTTCTGTAGCATCCTTGCCCTCTCAGTCTCGCTCCGCTCGCCAGCTCTCCCAGAGGGAGAGCCTTTGGCAGGCCGGTCAGGCCCACGCGGGACGAGCAAAGTTTGATTTTATCGGAAACAGTAGTGCCCTGCTACAGAGATTCACAGCAGCTTGACAAAGTGCTCTTGTCTAGAAGCTGCTGCCCTCTGTAGCAGGGCACTATTTTTTACGCCATATTGAGCTTTCAGCGGTCAGCGCAGAGTTGCCCGGCACGCCAGTGGTGCTTCGCACCCGGGTTGCGGCTCCCAGCATCCGCTGCGCTCCGCTTGCGTCTTGCTGGCCGCTGCCCCAACAGCTCCTCCCTGTTTCCGCCGCTGGCGGCGGTCGTCGTTGTTGCCCCCTTTGGGGGAGCTGGCGCGTAAGCGCCTGAGAGGGCTACTTTTGTTGTATTTCAGCAATAAATCTTGACAAAATGTGGCAGAAGTTGTATCTTCGAAACATAAATACGCCGCCGGTGCAGGGAGAGAGCCTGCGGGGCAGCCAAGATGTAAAGGAGAGATACGATGAGACTGAAAAATACGCTCCGGCGCGGAGTTGCTGCGGCAGTCATTGCGGGTATCGTGGTAACTTCTGGCCTGCCGGTCTATGCAAAGACGTGGGACATTTCCGAGGGCAGCATCACCGTCGAAGCAGACGGAGAAGAGGATGGAAAGTCCTATAATAAGGTCACTCAGGGTGATAAGGAAACGGTGCGGGACACCGACACTGTCATCACCGGCAAGTCTGAAAAGAACACCGTTACGATCAAATCGGGGGGGGGGCAGACCTCTGACGTGACCCTCAAGGACGTCAGCATCAAGTCGGACAAAGACGCCGCCCTCAAGGTAGAAGGCGACGGCAACGTCCGGCTGGAGCTGGACGGCAAGAACGAGCTGAAGAGCGGCGCTAACCACGCAGGCGTCGAGAAGAACAACAGCGACTCTAAGGGTACACTGACCATTAAGGATGATACTGGCGAAAAAGGCTCTCTGACGGCGACTGGCGGCGCACAAGGTGCAGGTATTGGAGGAGCAAAAAACAACAGCGGCAGTAACATTGAGATTACTGGCGGTACTATCACAGCGACCGGCGGATGCAACAACAACGAAGCAGGAAACGGCGGTGCGGCTGGCATTGGTGGCGGTTTTAACGGCAGCGGAACTGACATCAAAATCACCGGCGGCAATGTCACGGCCAACGGCAGCCGGAAGCCGGACGGCACCAGTGGATGTCAGGGTGCAGGCATCGGCGGAGGTTATGGCAAAGGCGGCACCAATATCTCTATCAGCGGTGAAGATACTGTAGTGAACGCCAACGGCGGCAAGTATGGCGCTGGCATCGGCGGCGGTGCAATGGGTGCTGGCGAAAACATTACCATCAGCGATGGCGCTCATGTAACAGCCAACGGTGGTGCACAGGGTGCAGGCATTGGCGGCGGCAGCGGCATTGGCGGCAATGGCAGCAACATCACCATCAGCGGTGACAAGACCTATGTGGAAGCTACCGGCGGCGGCGACGCCGAAGCAGCCGGTGCCGGTATCGGCGGCGGTTTCAGTGGTCGGTATGGTAATGTTGGCAAGGGCAGTGACATCACCATCGAGGGAGGCACGGTTATCGCAACCGGCGGTAGCGTTACCAGCGATTCAGGCGGTGGAGCGGCAGGTATCGGCGGCGGCAGCGGATATGCCCCGCGTGATGACAAGGCTGGAAATGGTGAGCATATCTACATCAAGGGTGATGCGAATGTGACTGCCAAGGGTGGAAATGGTGCTGCAGGCATTGGTGGCGGCAATACCAATAATAAGATGGGCGACGCCATCGACATTGTTATCGAGGGCAACGCTAAAGTAACTACTGAAGCAGGCGGTGACGTGTCCATCGGCGGCAAGAATGGCGAAATTTCCAACGACGACCTTCTTTCGAAGGACTTTACCGGTATCCTGACCCGTAAGGATAACACCGGTAAGGTCATGGAGGACTACAGCAAGGATGCCACCCCGCTGCCCGCCTCGGAGGAGAACGGCGTGGTTTGGGTAGACGCTGACGTCAGCGGATGGGGCGGCGTGCGCATCGCCGTCCCGGAAGGGACGCCTACCGACAGCGTGTCGGCCTGCTATCTGGAAGAGGGCGCTCTGCTGATAGTAGATGCAGGCGGCAGTGACTGCCTGCTGGAAGGCCGCGTCAGCGACCTACGCCAGAACGGCATCCGCCAGCTCTGCCTGCGCTGGAACGGCGGTGAGCAGACCCTCAGCACGGACGCTCTGGCCGCAGCAGGCGGCGAGGATGCCTCTTTCCGCCTGACGGAAGTAAACGGCGGACTGACGATGGTTTTGAATGGGCTTACCCGCAATGAACTGCTGGCAAAATAAATGTATCTCTACAGCTCCCCTTCGGGGGAGCTTTTGTTATATTTACAAATCCCCCCAAAACCGCTATACTATATATAGTTGTGTCAAAACGAGGAGGCGGGACGATGGAGCAGGAGCTGGAACGGCTGGAAGGCACGGTAGAGGACATTATCTACCTGAACGAGGACAACGGCTACACCGTGTTCGAGGTGTCGGGCGGCGGTGTCGTCACCGTTGTGTGCGGCGTGGTGGGAGAGCTCCACGCGGGCGAAAGCGTCGTCTGCCGGGGCAGGTACGAGAACCACGCCACCTATGGCCGACAGTTCCACGCACAGGAGTGCGAGACGGATATGCCCAAAGACCTCGAGGCCGTCTACGCCTTCCTCGCCAGCCGGTCGCTGCCCTACATCGGCGCACGGACGGCGGATAAGATCATTGACAAATTCGGCGCGGCGGCGCTGGAAGTGATCGCCAACGACCCCGCCCAGCTCACCCTCATCCCGGGCATCTCGGCGGACAAGGCCGACCGCATCCAGCAGGAGTTCAAGCGGATGTTCGGAATGCGGGAGCTCATCGCCTATCTGGCTCAGTTTGAGATCAGCCCCCGCCGGGCGATGGAGGTCTTCCGCACCTTCGGGCCGGGGGCCATGCAGGCCATCCAGCAGAACCCCTACCTGCTCTGCGGGGAGCCGCTGCAGCTGGACTTCCGCCACGCCGACAGCATCGCCCAGTATTACCAGATGGCAGGGGACTGCGCCCAGCGGCTGGAAGCCGCCCTTCTGCGCACCCTGCGCCACAACGCCGGCAACGGCCACACCTGTCTGCCCCGGGCGCAGTTGCTGGAAACAGCGTCGAACTTCATCCACCAGCCCCCCGAAAAGCTGGCGGCGGCGCTGGACAGCTGCATCCAGACCGGGAAACTGGCGGTGCGGATGTTCGACGGCACACCGTATATTTATCTGCCGGATCTGCTGGCTGCAGAGCAGGACATCGCCGACCGTCTGGCCATGCTGACCAGGCGCGGAAAGCAGACGGCCCACGGCCTCGACAAGAACATCCAGATACTGGAACTGGCGCAGGGCTTTGCCTATGCGCCGCTCCAAAAGGAAGCCATCCGCAAGGCCATGACTGAGAACTGCCTTGTCCTCACCGGCGGCCCCGGCACCGGCAAGACCACCACGGTCAACGCCATCCTGCAGCTGCTGGAGAACGAGGCCGAACGGGTAGCCCTCTGTGCTCCCACAGGCCGCGCCGCCAAGCGTCTGAGCGAGCTGACGGGCCGGAAAGCCTCCACCATCCACCGTTTGCTGGAAGTGGACTACACCGGCGGTGTGGTCAGCTTCATCCACAATGACAAGAACCTGCTCAAGTGCGACGTCGTCATCCTCGACGAGATGAGCATGGTGGACGTCAAGCTGTTCCAGGCCCTCATTGCGGCACTGCGGTACAGCTGCCGTATTATTATGGTAGGCGACGCCGACCAGCTGCCCAGCGTCGGCCCGGGCAATATCCTCGGCGAGATCATCCGCTCCGGGCTGGTGCCGACGGTCTGCCTCAACGAGATATTCCGGCAGGCCGCTCAGAGCCTCATCGTGGAGAACGCCCACCACATCATCTCGGGCGAACCGCTGAAAAAGGGCGGAAAGACGGACGATTTCTTCTTCCTCGAAGCCGACGGCGACGCAGCCCAGAAGCTGGTCTGCGATCTTGTGACCACCCGTCTGCCCCGCAGTTACCAGTTCGACCCGGTGAAGGATATTCAGGTGCTCTGTCCCACGAAGCTCGGCCCCACCGGCACCCAGGCCCTCAACGCGGAGTTGCAGGCCATGCTCAACCCGCCCAGGAAGGGCAAGCCGGAGCTGCAGAGCGCGGCCCGGGTCTTCCGGGTGGGGGACAAAGTGATGCAGGTGCGCAATAACTACGAGATCACGTGGCAGCGCATCGGCGGGGAACAGGGTGTGGGTGCCTACAACGGTGACATCGGCATCGTGGAGTCCATCGACGTGCGCAGCCGCTCCATGGTGGTGCGGATGGACGACCGGCGGCTGGTCTACCCGGCGGAGAACCTCAACGAGCTGGAAATTGCGTATGCCATCACGGTACACAAAAGCCAGGGCAGCGAGTTCCCGGCGGTCATCCTCCCGGCGGCGCAGGTGCCGCCCCGCCTGTGCTACCGCAACCTCTTCTATACCGGCGTCACCCGCGGGCGGAAGCTCTGCATCGTGGTGGGCCGACGGGACGTGGTGAACCGGATGATGTCCAACATCCGCCAGAACCTGCGCTACAGCGGCCTGGCCGCCCTGCTGGCGGAAGCTCTGCCCCCGGAGCAGGAGAACCTTTAAGGGTTTCTTTTTGGATACACCTGTGTTATACTATAATGTGTTTTGATGACCCGCGCCCGGAGATGGGCGATGGAAATAGAGAATGGGCAGCAGAGAAAGGAAATATCACGACTATGGCACAGAATGACATCGGTATCGATCTTGGTACGACGACCATCATCATCGCGCAGGAGGGGCAGGGCGTCGTGCTCAACCAGCCCAGCGTGGTGGCGGTGGATACCCGCAAGAACTGCGTGCTTGAGGCCGGCGACAAGGCCCTTGCAATGGTGGGCCGCACGCCCAACTACATCTCCGCCATCTTCCCGCTGAAGGATGGCGTCATCAGCGACCACACCATGACCCGGGAGCTCATCTGCCGCTTCGTCAATCAGGTCTACAGCTCCCACATGGTCAAGCCCCGTGTGGCCGTCTGTGTGCCTGCCGCCATCACCGGCATCGAGAGCGACGCCGTGGTGGAGGCCGTCATGGCCGCCGGTGCGCGTCAGGTCTACCTCATTGATGAGCCGATCGCCGCAGCTCTCGGCTCCGGCATCGACATCACCGTGCCGGATGGCCGGATGATTATCGACATCGGCGGCGGCACCACCGACATCGCCGTGCTGAGCCTCGGCGGCAAGGTCAAGGCCACCAGCGTCCGCGTGGCCGGCAACCACTACGACGAAGAGATCCTGAAGTTCGTGCGCAACAAGTTCAGCATCGCCATCGGCCAGCGCACCGCTGAGAACCTGAAAAAGAACGTGGCCTGCTGCCCCCAGAAGGCAGATTTCAACGAGACCATGGAGATCAAGGGCCGCAGCCTGCTCACCGGCCTGCCCGTGCGCGTCAATGTCTCCACCGCCGACCTCTACGAGCCGGTCATGCGCCTGAGCGAGCAGATCGGCACCGCCGCTCATCAGGTGTTGGAGAAGACTCCTCCGGAGCTGGCCGGCGACATCTACCGCAACGGCGTCGTCCTCACCGGCGGCGGCGCACAGCTCCACGGCCTGCCTGAGTACCTGAGCCAGGAGCTGAAGGTGGAAGTGACCGTCTCGCCTGACCCCGTCAACTGTGTCGCGCTGGGTACGGCCATGAGCCTGCGTCTGGGCGACAAGCTGGAGACCGGCTTCATGGACGCCACCCCCCGCATGGGCCGCCGCTGAGAGGGAAACGCTGTTCACAGAACCGTGAAAAACAACATGATTTTTGTTCATAGTTGTTGAATCGACCCGGAAAATATTGTATAATATCTTCAAATCGCTTTTTGCCGCCCGCCCCCCGGGCGGCAAAGAAAAAAGTAAATAGGAGGAAGACCATGGATTTAGGTTATGATGTGATCGTTACCATAACCGGTATTGTGCTGGTGTTTCTGATCCTCGTCCTGCTGATGGCCATCATCACGCTGGAGGGCAAGATCTTTGACGCCATGAACGGCAAGAAGGCAGCTGCCAAGGCTGCTTCTGCTGCAAAACCGGCTGCTCCTGTGAAACAGGCCGCTGCGCCCGCTCCTGCAAAGGCTGCTGCCCCGCAGGTCGAGGCCGGCATCCCCGGCGACGTTGTGGCAGCCATCATGGCAGCCATCTACTCTATGGGCAACGGCAAGTATGTGCTGAAGGCAGTCCGCCGCGGCAAGAATGGCTGGGGCAAGGCTGGCGTCAACGACACCACCGCGCCCTTTTAACACAGGAGGAAAAACATGACTCAGTTTATTGATACTCTGGTCGGTATTTTCCAGAGTTCCGGTTTTGCCCAGTTCGGTGAGCCGGGCGGCTGGCTGTACGCAGTGATGATCTGCGTGGGCTGCTTCCTGCTCTACCTCGCCATCGTCAAAGAGTTCGAGCCTCTGATCCTGCTGCCCATGGCTTTCGGCATGATCCTGGCCAACCTCCCCGGCAGCGGCGTCATCCACATGCAGTACTTTGTCGGTGACGGCCTCGAACACCCGATGTGGGTCGAGATTCTGAACAACGGCGGTCTGGCCGATATGCTCTACACGGGCGTCAAGCTGGGCATCTACCCGCCGCTGATCTTCCTCGGCATCGGCACCATG
>ERZ773164.3701-NODE-3701-length-10040-cov-3.363545_pt1 | contig 10040 bp, 6 predicted proteins | sample MGYA00511917_ERZ773164 | MGnify/ENA primary metagenome ERZ773164 (study PRJEB29015, sample SAMEA2737847) | human gut metagenome | biome: human gut; feature: human-associated habitat; material: faeces | place: China | collected 2012 ...
GATGGAATTTCGGAAGATGAAATTAAGGAATATCAGGATGATGTTCAGAAGAAGACAGATGAATACATTAAGAAGATTGATGTGGCAATCGAAGAAAAATCAAACGAAATAATGACAGTATAATAAAATATCAGATTTTAGAGAATAAGAGGAGACCTGTGTTTCCTCTATTTTCGGTTAAAGGAGATTAATTATATGGCAAAAAAGATTGATATAACAGGACTTAATATACCAAAGCATGTTGCCATTATTTTGGATGGTAACGGCAGATGGGCAAAGAAAAGATTTCTTCCAAGAAACGCAGGACATGCAGCAGGTGCAAAGAATGTGGAGAAGATTATTAAAGATGCCCACGATATGGGAATTGAATATATTACAATGTATGCTTTTTCAACTGAGAATTGGAACAGACCTGATGATGAAGTAAAGGCTCTTATGAAGCTTCTTAGAAATTATCTTTCAGACTGTATTGAGAGAGCAAACAAGAACAATATGATTGTTAAAGTAATTGGTAAGAGAGAGAGACTTGATCAGGATATTCTTGACAGAATTGATGAGTTAGAGGAATGCTCAAAGAACAATACAGGAATTACTTTTATTATAGCTCTTAATTACGGAAGCCGTGATGAAATAACAAGAGCAACTAAGAAGATGGCAAAGGCTGTTGCAGACGGAGAGTTAAATCCTGATGACATTACAGAGGATACTGTTAATTCATATTTGGATACAGCAGGCATTCCTGATCCTGACCTTCTTATTAGAACAAGTGGTGAGATAAGATTGTCTAATTATCTTTTATGGCAGTTGGCTTACACAGAGTTTTATTTTACAGATGTTTTATGGCCGGATTTTAACAAAGAAGAATTAAAGAAGGCTATTGTAAAATATAATGAAAGAGACAGACGTTTCGGCGGAGTAAAAACAGAAGAATAAAATACATAATAGTAGGAGAAAAACAAAATGGTTTTAAGTAAATTTGCAAATAAATCTTTCTTTACAAGATTATTAAGTGGAATAGTTCTAGTAGCTTTAATGTTGGCTACAATTATACCGGGAGGAAACATTCTTTTTGTAGCAAATCTTTTGATTTCAGTAGTTGGTGTGTATGAATTATACAAGGTTCTTGGAATTGAAAAAAATTCACTTGGAATTACAGGTTATATAGCGGTTTTGGCATATTATGCAGTACTTTATTTTGATAAGAAAGAATATATGATGATTCTTATGGTAGTATTTTTAATGTGCTTACTTGCTCAGTATGTATTTATGTTCCCTAAGTATAAAACAGAACAGATTTCAAATGCTATTATGAGTATGTTATATGCAGGCGTAATGTTATCATATCTTTATAGTGTACGTGAGGGAAATAACGGAGCATATACAGTATGGCTTATTTTCCTTTGCTCATGGGGAAGTGATACATGTGCATACCTTGCAGGTGTAGCTTTTGGAAAGCATAAGATGGCTCCTGTTTTAAGCCCAAAGAAGTCAGTTGAAGGTGCAGTTGGGGGCGTTGTTGGAGCAGCAGCACTTGGAGCAATTTATGCAACAATTTTTTCAAGTAATATTACAATGAGCATTAATCCGGTTGCGGGATTTGCAATTATTTGTGCAGTGGGAGCTTTAATTTCAATGGTAGGCGACCTTGCTGCATCAGCTATTAAGAGAAATCATGATATCAAGGATTATGGCAAACTAATTCCCGGACATGGCGGAATTATGGATCGATTTGACAGTGTTATTTATGTGGCACCTGTTATTTGGATTTTATTACAGATTTTTTAAGGAGACGATATGAAAAATATTTCCATTCTTGGATCAACAGGATCCATAGGAACACAAACATTAGATATTGTAAGAGCAAATGATGATTTGAATGTAGTTGCAATTGCGGCAGGTTCAAATATTAAAAAGTTAGAGGAGCAGATAAGAGAGTTTCATCCTGAGATTGTATGTGTATACAATGAAGAGGCTGCTTTAAATCTTAAGAATGCAGTTAAGGATACTTCGGTAAAGGTAGTTGCCGGAATGGATGGACTTATTGAGGCTGCAGTATATGAGAAAGCACAGGTTGTTGTTACTGCTTTTGTTGGAATGATAGGTATAAGGCCTACACTTGAAGCAATTAAGGCAGGTAAGGATATTGCATTAGCTAATAAGGAAACATTAGTTACAGCAGGACATATTGTAATGTCAATGGCTAAGGAATATGGTGTGAAGATTCTTCCTGTAGACAGTGAGCATAGTGCTATATTCCAGTGCTTAAATGGAGAAAATTCAAGAGAGATAGACAAGATTCTTTTAACAGCTTCAGGAGGACCGTTTAGGGGCAGAACAAGAGAGCAGATGAAAAACGTTCAGGTTGAGGATGCATTAAAACATCCAAATTGGTCCATGGGACAAAAAATTACCATCGATTCAGCTACAATGGTTAACAAGGGATTGGAAGTAATAGAAGCTAAGTGGCTTTTTGGAGTTGGTCTTGATGATGTTCAGGTTGTGGTTCAGCCTCAAAGCCTTATTCATTCCATGGTACAGTTTAAGGACGGCGCAATTATGGCACAGCTTGGAACTCCTGACATGAGATTACCTATCCAGTATGCACTTTATTATCCTGAAAGAAGATTTTTGGCAGGAGAAAGAGTTGATTTTGGCAAAATAGCACAGATTACATTTGAAGATCCTGATCCTGAGAACTTTAGGGGATTAGCATTGGCTTATCAGGCAGCAACAGTTGGAGGTTCAATGCCTACAGTATTTAATGCTGCAAACGAGAAGGCAGTAGCTAAGTTTCTTAACAGAAAGATTGGATTCTTAGACATAACAGATATTATTGAATATTGTATGAGTATGCATAAGGCTATACCAAACCCTACAGTAGAGCAGATTTTAGACATTGAACAGTGGACATATGAATTAATCGAAAGTAGGTGGTAGGATGCAGACATTAATCAGTATTATAATAGCCCTTATAATTTTCAGTGTATTAGTTTTAATACACGAATTTGGACATTTTATAGTTGCAAAGAAGTGCGGAGTTGTAGTTAACGAGTTTTCCGTTGGTATGGGACCAAGACTTCTTAGCAGAGTTGCAAAAAGTGGCACAAGATATTCAATTAAGGCACTTCCTTTAGGCGGTTCATGTGCAATGCTTGGTGAAGATGAAGATAATGCAGAAGAAGGTTCTTTTAACTCTAAACCTTTATGGGCAAGAATGGCAATTGTCGTTGCAGGACCTTTCTTTAACTTTATTCTTGCATTTTTATTGGCCTTAATTGTTATCGGTTACAACGGCGTTGATATTTCTTACGTTTCTAAAGTAACAGAAGGCAGTAATGCATACGAGGCAGGACTTAGACAGGGAGACAGAATTACTAAATATAACGGAGCTACAGTTTCAGTAGGACGTGAAATTTATTTGGAAGATTATGTTAGCCCACTTGACGGAAGTGATATTTCAGTTACTTTTGTAAGAGATGGAAAGAAGCAGACTATTAGTTATGCACCTGACAGTGAAGAACGTTATATAGTTGGCATTTCATATTATGAAACAGATCCAAAGGCTACTATTAGTAGTGTTCCTAAAGGTTCAGCAATGGATCAGGCAGGAGTTGTTGCAGGAGATGAAGTTGTGGAAATTAACGGTACAAAGATTTCAACAGGAAAGGATTTAAAGGAATATATTGATGCACATCCTTTTGGAAAAGAAGAAATCAATATTACTGTTAAGCGTAATAATAAAGAAAAGAAAGTAGTCGTAGTTCCACAGATGACTAAGCTTTACAGCAGCGGATTTGTTTATAATCTTGCAAGAGATAAGCAGTCTGTAGGCGGAGTTTTAAAATATAGTCTTGTGGAAGTGAGATATGAAATTAATACAGTTCTTAAAAGCTTAAAGATGCTTGTAACAGGAAAGGTTTCAGCTAATGAAGTATCAGGTCCGGTAGGTATTGTTAATGTTATTGGAGATACTTACAACCAGACTAAGTCAGAAGGCTTTATGGTTACTTTGTTCACAATGATTAATATGGCAATTATGCTTAGTGCAAACCTTGGTGTAATGAACCTTTTACCTATACCGGCATTGGACGGTGGAAGATTATTCCTTTATATTGTAGAGCTTATTATTAGAAGACCTATACCTAAGGAAAAAGAAGGAATGATACACTTTATAGGATTTATTTTGTTAATGGTGCTTATGGTATTCTTAATATTTAATGATATTAGAAAGATTATTTTATAAGATTGCAAGGTGGCAGGTAATATGTATAGAGATAATACGAAAGTAATTAAGATTGGCGATAGAGTAATAGGCGGAGGAAATCCTATTCTTATTCAGTCAATGACAAACACAAAAACAGAAGATGTAGAAGCAACGGTTAACCAGATTAAGGAGTTAGAGGCAGCAGGTTGTGACATTATAAGATGTGCAGTTCCAACAATGGAAGCAGCCAAGGCTCTTAAGGAGATTAAGAAACAGATTAATATTCCACTTGTTGCGGATATTCATTTTGATTACAGACTGGCAATTGCAGCAATGGAGAACGGAGCTGACAAGATTAGAATTAATCCGGGAAATATCGGCTCAGTTGAAAAAGTTAAGGCAGTAGTTGATGTGGCAAAGGAGAGAAACATTCCAATAAGAGTTGGTGTAAATAGTGGTTCTCTTGAAAAACACATTCTTGAAAAATATGGAAAAGTTACAGCAGAGGGAATAGTTGAAAGTGCATTAGATAAGGTTAAAATTATTGAAGATTTAGGCTATGACAATCTTGTTATCAGCATTAAGTCATCAGATGTTTTAATGTGTGTTAAGGCACATGAACTTATTGCGGAAAGAACTAACTATCCACTTCATGTAGGAATAACAGAATCAGGTACTGTAACATCCGGAAATATTAAGTCAGCAATAGGACTTGGACTTATTTTAAATCAGGGAATAGGTGATACTATCAGAGTTTCACTTACAGGTGATCCTGTTGAGGAAATAAGAAGTGCTAAGCTTATTTTGAAAACATTAGGACTTAGAAAAGGCGGTATTTCAGTAGTTTCGTGTCCTACATGTGGCAGAACCAGAATAGACTTAATAGGTCTTGCCGAAAAGGTTGAAAAGATGGTATCCAAATACGATAATCTGGATATAAAGGTTGCCGTAATGGGCTGTGTAGTTAACGGTCCCGGAGAGGCAAGAGAAGCTGATATTGGAGTTGCCGGTGGAGTAGGCGAAGGACTTTTAATTAAGAAAGGTGAGATTGTTAAGAAAGTTCCTGAGGATATGCTTTTACAGACACTGGAAGATGAATTGAAAAATTGGAGTGAATAATTTGGAGAGAAAGAAGTTTTTTGACGTTTTTCCAGCACTTAAATTAAATGATAATTTGCAGGCTATGTTTCAGGAAGTTTATGTAACACGAGTTTCCTCTAACATGTCTCATGACAAGTTAAGAGTTTATATTGAAAGCAGCAGACTTATTGAAAAGTCTGCTATTTTCACCGTGAGAGATGAAATTATAAGAAATCTCAGAATGGGAAAGCGAATTGGAATTGAAATAGTAGAAAAATATCATTTATCACAACAGTATACAGTAGAAAATCTTCTTGATGCCTACAAGGAGAGCATAGTTATGGAACTTGGAGTAAGAAGTCCCATAGTTTCAACTATGTTTAAAAAGGCTCCCATTCGTTGGGATGGCAATAAGATGATTATTGACTTGGAGGCTAATATTATTTCAGAATCCAGAATGAAGATTTTAAAGGACACAGTTGAAAGAATATTTGCTAACAGATTTGAAATGCCTATTGAGGTAGTTATCGATAAGAAAAGATTTGAAACTAACAGGTTTGCAAAGCAGAATGCCAGACGACTTCAGAACGAGGTTGAGGTGTTACTTAACAGAGATAACGGACCAAAGGCTAAGAAGGAAGAAAAGAAAGAGGAGGCACCAAAGCCTGTTGTAATCAGAAAGGCAAGCCGTTCAGACAATCCTGAGGTAGTATATGGAAGGGACTTTAAGTTTGAGTCAGATACTAACCTTTGTGATGTTTTTGAAGGCACCGGAGAATGCACGGTAAAAGGTCAGATTATGACAATGGATGAGAGAGAAACAAAGACAGGAAAGTTTATTGTTACTCTTGAAATTACCGATTTTACAGACAGTATTGCCGTTAAGATGTTTTTGGCAGACGGCAATGTGCTTAAGGACTTTAAACAGAAAGTAAAGAAAGGTTCTTTTGTGCGAATTAAAGGTGTTGCCCTTTATGATACATGGGATAAGCAGGTGGAAATCAGCCGTGTTGACGGAATGAAGTCTATTTCTCCATTTGCCACAGAGAAGCGTAAAGATACAGCAGTAGACAAGCGTATTGAACTTCATTGCCATACTAAGATGAGTGATATGGATGGTGTAAGTGAATGTAAAAAAATTGTACGTCGTGCTTATGAGTGGGGACACAAAGCTATTGCTATAACTGATCACGGTGTAGTCCAGGCTTTCCCTGATGCATGGCATGAATATGAAGCTATTGAGGCAGAATGTGAAAAAGCAGGCAGGGAATGTGATTTTAAGGTTATTTACGGTGTAGAGGCATATCTTGTTGATGATTTAAAAGATATGATTGTAAATCCTAAGGGACAGCATTTAAATGACAGGTATGTTGTTTTCGACTTGGAAACTACAGGTTTTAGTGCGAAAAGCGACAAGATTATAGAAATTGGTGCCGTTAAAGTTGAAAACGGAAAGATTATTGACAGATTTAGCACTTTTGTTAACCCTGAAATTCCTATTCCTTTTAGAATTGAAAAGTTAACAAGCATTAATGATGAAATGGTTATTGATGCACCGAAGATAGAAGAAATATTGCCCAAATTTATGGAGTTCTGTAAGGACTCGGTTATGGTTGCCCATAACTCAGACTTTGACATGAGTTTCATAGAAGCCAATTGTAAAAGACAGGACTTGGAATGTGATTTTACAGTAATTGATACAGTTGCAATGTCAAGATACCTTATTATCGGACTTGGACGATATAAGCTTGACAATGTGGCAAAGGCTTTGGGCATTGTTTTGGATCATCACCATAGAGCGGTAGATGATGCAGAATGTACGGCACTTATTTTCTTGAAATTATGTAAAATGCTTGAAGGCAAGGGGATTGATAACCTTGATGAATTAAACAGACAGGGAAAGCAGTCAAAGAACTTAATTGACAAACTTCCTGCCCATCACGCAATTATCCTTGTAAAAAATCAGGTTGGAAGAGTAAATCTTTACAAGTTGATTTCAAAATCACATATAGAAACTTTTGCAAACAAAAGACCAAGAATCCTAAAAAGTGATTACCTTGAATTAAGTGAGGGACTTATTATCGGTAGTGCCTGTGAAGCAGGTGAGTTGTATCAGGCAATTCTTCACGGAAAAAGCCAGCAGGAAATAGCACGTCTTGCTGAATTTTATGATTATTTTGAAGTGCAGCCAATTGGAAATAATGAGTTTATGTTAAAAACAGGTGATCCTGAAATAGATGACAGAAAGAAGTTTCTTGTTGATTCAGTAGAAGAACTTCAGGAAGTTAATAAGAAGATTATTGACTTAGGAAAGAAGTTTAATAAAATGACAGTTGCAACATGCGACGTTCATTTCCTTGATCCGGAAGATGAAATTTACAGACGAATTATCCAGTGTGGTAATGGCTTTAAAGATGCAGACAATCAGGCACCTTTGTACCTAAGAACAACAGATGAAATGCTTAAGGAATTCGATTATCTTGACAGTGATTTGGCAGAAGAAATTGTTATTAAAAACCCTGCCCGAATCAACGATATGATAGAGAACATTTCACCTATTCATCCTGATAAATGTCCACCTGTATTGGATAATTCAGAAGAAAACTTGCGTAATATTTGTTTTGAAAAGGCACACGACATGTACGGCGAGAAATTGCCTAAAATAGTTGAGGACAGACTGGAAGTAGAGCTTAACTCAATTATCGGTAACGGATATGCGGTTATGTACATAATGGCGCAGCGTCTTGTTTGGAAGTCTAATGAAGACGGATATTTGGTAGGTTCTAGAGGTTCCGTTGGTTCTTCTTTTGCAGCAACAATGTCAGGTATAACAGAGGTTAATCCTTTGGCACCCCACTATTATTGTACAGAGTGTAAAAGTTCATTCTTTGAAGACGAAGTTACAGTACCTGATGAGGCAGACAAAGAAGCAGTGAAGGAGATTCAGGATACAATAAGAAAGTTAAGGGAAGACGGTGGTGTAGGACTTGACTTGCCACCAAGAAAATGTCCTTATTGCGGAAAGGATATGTGCAGAGATGGTTTTGAAATTCCTTTCGAAACATTCTTAGGTTTCGGTGGAACAAAGGAGCCGGATATTGACTTGAACTTCTCAGGAGAATATCAGTCCAATGCCCATGCGTATACGGAAGTTATGTTTGGTAAGGGACACACATTTAGAGCAGGAACCATAGCCGGACTTGCAGAAAAAACAGCTTACGGTTATGTAAAGAATTATTACGAAGAACACGGACAAATAAAGCGAACAGCAGAAATTGACCGAATTTCAAGAGGGTGCCAGGGAATCCGTAGAAGTACGGGACAGCATCCGGGTGGTATTGTTATTGTTCCAAGAGATAAGGAAATATATGAATTTACCCCTATCCAAAAACCGGCAAATGATATGACAACTGATATTATTACAACTCATTTCGAATATCATGCCATTGATGCCAACTTATTGAAACTTGATATTCTGGGACACGATGATCCTACAATGATCAGACGTCTTGAAAAGTTGACAAATACTAACGTTAACAGAGATGTTCCAATTAATGATCCAAAGGTAATGTCTTTGTTTACAAGTCCGGAAGCACTGGGAATAACATCAGATGATATAGATGGATGCCCAACAGGTTCGTTGGGACTTCCTGAACTTGGTACAGACTTCGTTATTCAGATGCTGGTGGATACAAAGCCTACTAAGATTTCTGATCTTGTTAACATATCAGGTTTGTCTCACGGAACAGATGTATGGCTTGGAAATGCCCAAACATTAATTGAAGAGGGCAGATGTACAATTTCAACTGCTATCTGTACCCGTGACGACATTATGGTATATCTGATGCATAAAGGCATTGAACCACAGGTAAGTTTCCAGATAATGGAGCATGTACGAAAAGGTAAAGGCCTTCAGATATACAAGGACAAAAAGAGTGGCAAGGAAATAAACGAAGAGGAAGTAATGCACCAGCATAATGTTCCTGACTGGTATATTGGTTCATGTAAAAAGATTAAATATATGTTCCCTAAAGCTCATGCGGCAGCATATATTATGATGGCACTTAGAGTTGCCTGGTATAAAGTTTACATACCACTTGCTTACTATGCTGCATACTTTGCCATTAGAGCAAAAGCATTTAACTACGAAACAATGTGTCGGGGCAAGGAAAAGCTTGAATATTATATGGCTGACTTGAAACGAAAGAAAGCAAATCACGAAATAGCTAAGAAAGATGAAGACGCTCTTGGCGACATGAAAGTTGTACAGGAAATGTACGCCAGAGGATTTGAGTTCATGCCTATAGACATATACAAGGCTAAAGCACATGAATTTCAGATAATAGACAACAAGTTAATGCCAAGCCTTGACACAATAGAAGGCTTAGGCGAAAAGGCTGCCGATGGTTTGGTAGAAGCAGTAGCAAATCAATCAGGCCCATTTGTTTCAAAAAATGAATTGCGGGAAAAAAGCAAGCTAAGTAAGACAGTAATAGAAACAATGTCAAGTTTGGGACTGCTGGAAGGAATGCCAGAAGACAGTCAGTTGTCAATATTTGACTTCTAGGGTGAAGAGTGGAACAGAGAATATAGAAGTAAGGATGAAGGATGAAGGACTGCCCGCTGGGCAGTCCTTTGTTGATGGGGGGAGCGTGGTAGCTGAAATCATAACAAGTAATATGAAAAGTTTATGATGTTATGAAAACAGATGATAAATCATATATACTTAAGCTTAAAATCATAACAAACATGCATA
>ERZ773164.3718-NODE-3718-length-9998-cov-3.376245_pt1 | contig 9998 bp, 6 predicted proteins | sample MGYA00511917_ERZ773164 | MGnify/ENA primary metagenome ERZ773164 (study PRJEB29015, sample SAMEA2737847) | human gut metagenome | biome: human gut; feature: human-associated habitat; material: faeces | place: China | collected 2012 ...
ATGTCAGCTCTGGTGGCAGGTGTATCAAGTCCTTTTCTCTCCACTTCGTCACCCATATCTTCTGCTCCGGCTCGCTCCATGGCAGACAGTAAGCTGTCCTCGGTGTAATGTTTCGGTGGCTGTGTGAAATGCTCGGAAACTCTTGTCTGCTCCACTGCAATCGTCATTCCCTCACGAAGCTCCGGCAGCTTCTTTTCTTCCTCGGTATCTGATTTATCTTCTGTGGTCTTATAGGAATTTTTGAAGAAATCCTCAAATTCCTTCCATCCATTTTTCCACACTTCCTTGCCGGATACCTTAAATACAGTATTGTTGCAGGTAATCACTGCCTTTGTGGAATTATAAATGTGCTTCTCCCCGGTCGCACACAGCAGACGGTTTGCACAAAGGGAAAGTATCTTCATTTCGCTCTCCGGGATTGCCTTTAAGTCCTGCTTGATGATCTCCATGGTAGGAATGATTGCGTGGTGGTCCGTCACTTTCTTGCTGTTCAAAATTCTTTTAATATCTGGATTGAACATGATATTCTGCTCAAATAACAGAGAATTGAAAATCGCTTCGATCACATTTTTTGCAGTACCTTCCATGTCATCGGAAAGATACTGGCTGTCTGTTCTTGGATAAGTTACTAACTTTTTCTCATAAAGGCTCTGCGTATATTCCAATGTCTGCTTGGCAGTAAAACCAAACAGACGGTTTGCATCCCTTTGGAGTGTTGTAAGGTCATAGAGCTTCGGCGGTGCTACCCACTTTTCTTCCTTTACCACGGAAGTGACAAGAGCCTGTCCGTTTTCACAGGCTCCTGCAATCCTCTCTGCTTCCGTTTTATCACTGATATGCTCTGATACCGCATCCAGACCATTTCCCATGATGTGAGCCATATAATAGGCTTCTTTCTTGAAATTCATGATTTTACTTTCACGATCCACCAGCATGGCAAGTGTCGGTGTCTGCACTCTGCCAACCTTCAATGCCTTACCGCCATATAATACCGTAAAAAGTCTTGTCCCATTGATACCCACAAGCCAGTCTGCTTCCTGCCTGCATAATGCTGAATGATACAAGTTATCATAGTCGCTGCCTGGGCGAAGATTATGGAAGCCGTCACGGATAGCACTTTCCTCCATGGAAGAAATCCATAACCGCTTCATCGGTTTTCTGCACCCTGCCATGTTGTAGGTCAGGCGAAAGATCAGCTCACCCTCCCTTCCAGCATCGGTAGCACATACAACGGCATCTACCCTGTCATCATGCATGAGCTTTTTCAAAATCTGATACTGTGCTTTTGTATCACTTTTCACTTCATGCTGCCATTCCTGCGGAATGATCGGAAGGCTCTCATAGCTCCATTTCTTCCATGCTTCCTCATAGCTTTCCGGCTGTGCCAGTTCTACCAGATGTCCCACACACCATGATACCAGATACTCATTGCCTTCCAAATATCCGTCCTTACGCTGTGTGGCACCAAGAACCGCCGCAATGCTCTGTGCCACACTCGGCTTCTCTGCAATTACAAGCTCCATCTCTATTCCTCCCCATCTTCTTCGTTATTCTCGTTGTTGTTATCTTCATTGTCATTCTCGTCTGTGTCTACTGATTCTGTATCATCACCACCATTTATGAATGCTTCGTCGGAATCCTGCTCGGTTTCTTCCTCGTCCTCATAATCGTAGTCCTCGTCAAGCTCGTCCTCATCTTCATCCTCATCAATGAAGTTTTCCTTTTTCTTCTTGGATTTCACAACATATACCACTCCGATCACAGCTACCGCAGCAATGCCCATTAAAATATATGTAAAGCCGGAACCATCTGCCTTTGCGGTATCCTCTTTCGGCTCACTTGTATCTTCCGTGCTATCTTCGGTGCTGTCCTCAACACTTTCTGCTCCCTGTGTTTTCTCTCCTGTGGTATCAGCATTATTGTTTGATAATGCGCTGTCTTTGGTAGGGATTGCAGATTCCAATGCCGCTGAATTTTTCGGAAGTGTCTCGCTGTTATCCGTTGTGGTATTCAGCAGGTCGTTTTCACTGACTTCTGTAAGGAAATACACCTTTTCATCTTCCCCATCACGATCAATCACAAGATAAAATACCTTTTCTGATGCAGTCTGGATTGTGTAAAATTCCTTGCCTTTTTCAGAAGTCTGACTGTCACTGCTCTGGTCTGCATCCTTAGAAGTATCTCCCGTACTTGGAGATTGCTTTGCTGTTGCGGAACTGCTTGAATTTGTTCCACTGCCTGTCTGGGAAACTGTATTTCCATTCACATCCGTTTTTGTATGTTCTGTGACCTGTGCGGTTGCAGAGCTAGGTTTGGTTGCCGACGCATCCACTGGGAGCTGCTGTGCCGGATCTTTTTCATTGCTGTCCTTATTCTCCGGATCGGTGTAATACGGATTGGCTGTTTTATAGATTTCAGAGGTATTTCCTGCATTATCCATGGCAGAAATCGTGAAATACTGATACCCTGCATCGAACTGTTGCAGACGGATATTCAAGGCTCCATTCGTATGCTCTGTAAACTCATAGCCATTGACATAGATTGCCTTGATACCGGAATCCGTATCATGTGCCTGAATGCTCAAAAGACCGTCGCTGACTGCCGCATTTAAGGTAGGCTTGGTAAAATCAAAACACTTGATATAACGGTTTTTCTCGTAGGTCTTGCCCTTCTGGTCTGTGACCTGCACATAAATGGTGCTGTTCTCGGAAATCTCTATGTACATATCCTCGGTAATATCTGTCCAGCTTCCATTCTGTCCGACTTTTGCCTTTACTGTCCGAATGGTAAAATTGCCGGATGCAATAGTATCCTCCACCTTGACTGTTACTTTCGTGGTATCGTTATGCCACCCAGAAGGTGTATTGATTGTAATTTTTACGCTCGGATTGATATAAGCACATTCCTTATAATCCTTTGCACACACCTCACAATCCTCATCCACCGCATACTGACTGCATTTTTCCTTGCAGGTGCATTTTGCGGAAGGCTGTGTTTCCTCGGTTGTGCCTTCTGTGGAATTTTCCGTTGTATTCTCTGTGGACTGCTCTGTGTGATTTTCTCCACTACCGGAACTGTCCTTGTTATCATTACCGGACGCTGTGCTTTCTGCACTGCTTTCCTCTGCCGCACTTTCTGTTTTCTGCTCTGCTGTATCCTCCGCATGAACCTCCACAGTATTTGCCCTGTTTGCAAAAAATGCCCCAATCGGCATACAAAAAAGTATTGCCGACAGTATCAGGGACATTAGTGCCTTAACGGATAACTTCTTCATTTTCATTGGTCGAATCCTCCTTTTCCTGTTCCCGTTTCTGTAATAAATTTCTGACTTCATCCTCACTGAGCTTATTAAGCATCTGCAATCGCTCGGATGAGATTTTATATTTTCGTATGATCTTCATGGCTTCGGCATCCTCCGCCATCTGTTTCTGCTCTGCAAGGTCTTTTTCCTTTGCCTGTAGCTGTGCTATCTGTTCTCTGACCTTTTTAAGCTGTGCATTGATTCTTTCTACTGACAACTGATCTTCCTCCCTTCGCTAATTTAATCTTCCAAAACCATAAAAATGGCTCTGCCAGTAAGAGGTATTGATTGAGGTATACTGGATTGGATCACCACAATGCACCATCGTACCGTTTCCACAATAAATACCAACATGCGTGACGGTTCGCCCTGCATTATAAGTTTTTGTAAAAAATATGAGATCTCCTGCCTTTGCTTCCGATGCGGATACCGAAGTACACTGGTCATAAATGCCCTGTGCTGTGGTTCTTGGCAGGTTATGTACGCCGCTGTTTGAAAATACCCAGCATACAAAACCGGAACAGTCAAAACTTGCCGGAGCTGTGCCGCCAAAAGTATATGGCATTCCCAGATACCTGTTTGCTTCCCGCATAAGCGTCTGCACCGTTGCATCGTCATAGGACTCCGGTGGTATCACATTGCCGGTTCCTCCTCCGGTGCCGCCCGGTGTTTCCCCATAAATGGTCTGCTCTCCTGCCTCAAAATAAAATAACGGGTTATAATACTCCCCGTTATACAGACATTCGATATGAAGGTGGCTTCCGGTACTGCTTCCTGTATTTCCGCTTTTGCCTATATCGTCACCCTTTTTGACACTCTGTCCTGCGGACACATTTAAGCTGTCCATGTGGGCATATTTTGTGGTATATCCCTTACTGTCCGTAATCACCACATAATTCCCATAATAGGAATCGTAAGCCGCTTCCATAACCGTTCCGTCATGCGCCGCATAGACAACTGTACCTGTCGGCACTGCAATGTCCACGCCCCTGTGAAGCTCCTCTGCTCCGGTGTTCGGATTCTTCCGGTATCCATAATAACTGCTGATATAGTAGTACCAGTAGTAATCCACGGGTGTTCCAAATACCTGTAACCCGCCTTTTGTCTCCGTGTAGGCGGCAAAGATTTCTGCCTGTTCCGTATCCATGCGTCCGGCAATAATGCTCTCAAGAGGTGTGACCGTTAAAGTGACTCGAAGGATTGTTACGATATATTCTTCTTCCTCCTCATACTCGTATTCCTCGGTACTGATGCTTCCATCTGCATTTGTAACTGTTCTGGTTCCGGTCTTTGTGACTGTCCTTGTCCGTGTCTCCTCCACTTCCTCAGTAGTAAGGGAATACATGGCATCAAATAATTCCTGAATTTCACTCTCCATTTCTGCGGCAGTAAATTCCGTATGGACTGCGGAAAGATAACTGATCAGTGTATATGGATCATGCCCGATTGCACCAAGGTTATAATCGTATTCATCATATCCCGGGTAATCAGTTTCAATCCGGTCAATCTTGTTTTGCAGCTCCATTTCCTTTTCTGTAAAAGATAAATCTGCTGCATCAATCTCTGCCGGAAGGCTAAGATATGTGCTTGCCATCGTTGTTGTCACAGTTCCGGTAAACATGGAACCGCAGCTTGATAATGCCGACATGATCATAATAAGCAGAAGAGCAAAAATACCCACTGTGATAATCAGTGTTTTATTTTTTGTGGCAATCTCCTGTAACTTCTTTGCAATCCCGGTTGCGGCATTGGCTGTCTTTGTAAATGTTTCCTTTGCAGTCTTGGCTTCTGCTCCTGCCCGCCTTGCCTTGGCATACTCACGCTTGATGCGCTGTTTCTGTAGCTGCCTTTGTAACTGTTTCTTTGGACTGTTGCCCTTTAGATGTGGATTTTCACTAATGAATTTCTCATACTCCAGCTTCATATCTGCTGTGACCTGCTTTTTCTGCAATCGCTCTAGGCGGTCACGCTTTCTCTGTGCCTTGCTCTTGCGGTGATACTTCATATAGTGATAAATGTCCTCGGCACGCTGTTCCGTCTTGTGTGCACCCTCAACCGCAGAATTGTCCTTTTCTGTTTCTGCAATCTTACGATGCACAAAATACATATTTTCCGTTTGCAGCTTATGAACCGCAGTCTTTCCCAGACCATCCTGCTTAAATGGCTTCTCCACATCCACCGGAACAACGATATATTTTGCTTTTCCGTTCTGTTCATCAAAGACACGTTTCATCTCATACTGCCGCTTTTTCGGCATCTTGTCCTTTGCTTTCTGCAACTTCTGACGACTCTTTTCCGACTTATCAAAAGCCTTCTGTACTTTTTTGTCGGTAAATTCTTCCTCCTGCCCCTGCGAAAATGTGGCATCCTTTGTCTGGAAATCTCCATAATCGGACTGCTTTGTATTTTCTGACTTCGCACGCTCTCTGTGTGCGTGTTCTCTCTGCACACGCCCTTTGTGATATTTTCCTTTTTCCTCAGACCGTTGGAAGGTATCCCTGACATGAACCTTGTTTTCTATCGTGCTGTCAGAAGAAGTCTCATAATCAGTCTGTTCGTCCTGCATGAAGCTGTTTTCCTTTAAGAATGACTTTTCCGCTTCGGCTTCCGACTTCTGGACGCTATGACCAGAAGTTGCATTTCTTGTACGACTGCCATGGTTCGCATCCCTTGACAGGTTGCTCACAGGCTTCTCGCTGGCACTAAACTGGTTTTCCACAGAAAAGGTGTTGTCCTGCCTGTGTTCTGTATGCTTTGCTCCAGTCACTTCCTTGTCTTTGGAAAATGTTTCTTTTTCAAATGCCTTTACTGCCTGCTTCTTCTGTCTCTTTTCCGCCATTTATACTGCGTCCTCCTTCTGCACCGATTCCTCCGGCTTCGTATTCATAATTCTGTAGGTCTTGGTGTCTGTCGGGTATTTATCCACGAAGGGAATTACCACGTTATCAAACAGTATCAGACCACTTCCCGGCTCAGAGTTGGTGACATAGGAAAGCTGCTTATCAGAAAGTCCCAGCTTATCAGCGAGGATTGCCTGATCTTTGGCATTCTGATTTAACAGATACACAAAATCGCTGTTACCCAAAATACCCTCAATCTCCTCAGAACGGAGAAAATCGCCCACATTCTGTGTTAAACCAGTCGGAATACCTCCCCATTTTCTGAAACGCTTCCAGATTTCCACAGAGTAGATAGCGGTCTGCTTTTCCTTCAGAAGAAGGTGGAACTCATCACAGTAATAACGGGTTGCAATCTTTCGCTCCCTGTTCTGTGAAACCCTGTTCCACACTGCATCCTGCACGATCAACATTCCAAGTTCCTTTAACTGATTTCCCAAGTCTCTGATGTCAAAGCACATGATACGGTTGCCACTGTCCACATTGGTATGGTGGTTGAAATAATTCTGGGAACCATGCACATACAGCACAAGGCTGTTTGCGATACGCTCTGCCTTTGGATTCTTATGCTTCAGAAGTGCGTTGTATAAATCCTCCAGTATCGGCATATTTTCTGGCACCGGATTTTCAAAATATTTATCGTAAATATGACGGATGCATTCGTCGATGATACCTTTCTCATCATTCTCCAGACCGTCCTTGCCACCTGCAATCAGATCGCACAATGTAATGATAAAATCAGATTTCAGTTTTAATGCTTCCTTATCCCCCTTATGGCTCAACTGAATATCCATCGGGTTCAGATAATCTTTGGAATTAGTGGCAAGTTTTACAACCTGTCCATGTAGTGCTGCCACTAGCGCAAAATACTCGCCCTCCGGATCGCAGATAATAATGTCGTCCTTTGTGATAAGAAAACAACTTAAAATCTCACGCTTTGCACTAAAACTCTTACCACTTCCGGGTGTTCCTAAGATAACTCCGTTTGGTGTACGGAGCCTTTTGCGGTCTGCCATGATCATGTTGTTGCTGAGTGCATTTAACCCGTAATAGATTGCCGGAGCAGGCATAAATAATTCCTGCGTGCAGAATGGTACTAAGATTGCGGTGCTTTTTGTGGAAAGAGTACGCTCAATACCTGTCTCATTGCATCCAATCGGTGCGGATGCCATAAGTCCCTGTTCCTGCAAATACTGTAAACATCTGAGGTCACAGTTTGCCTGCTGAATGATACCGGACACTCTCTGCATTAAGCTCTCCAGTTCCCGCTTGGTTCTGCCATAACAGGTAATAAGGAATGTCATGTTGATCATCTTCTGATTGCTCGTATTCAAATCATCCAGAAATTCCAGCGTATCCTTTTCATAGGTCACAATATCCGTTGGAAGAATATCCATATCGTAGCCGCTCCGGACTGCCTTTTTCTGCTCCTCAATCTTCATCTTCTGGATATTGGAAATGACCGCTTTTAACTTCTTGATTGCCTTTACCGGATCTTCCGTCTGCATGTGCATGGAGATAGTAAGGTTTGCATCAATGTCAAGAAGCTGCTTGATCAGCTCGTCCGTAAACTTCGGTGCGATAATATCCAGATAGGACACACAGCCATACATATTTCCCGACTTGAAGCGGTTCGGATAGCGGAAATCAAACCCCGGCGGTGCAATATAGTCCTTGACCGACTTACCGGATTCTGCCAGATCCTTAAACGAAAAGCGGAAAGGCTCCATGGTATCCTGATTAAAATATTCATGCAGGATACGCAGTCTTTCCTTTCCGTCCAGTCCCCTCGCAAGGGTTCCTATATTGTTTAAGTTTCGTATGACATCTTTTTCAATGTTGTTAAGGCGGCTCTTGGCTTCCCTGTAGCCATTGCTCTCCACACCAAAAATCAGATATTTTGATTTGATGATACCATTGTTTCCCTTTGCCGCCTGCTTCTTTAACATCTCCGTATATTCTTCACGAATGTCATTAAAATCATCCTCCTGCCACGGAATGTCAAACTGTTCCGTAAGCATCTGCTCGTTGACTTGCCGGTTGAATAACACCAGTTCAAATTTCACAGACGGATCAAAATAATTGATGAGCTTACTGTACTGTGCCAGTATGTCCGCCTGCTCATCCACTTCCAGAAGCGAATAGTTTATATCAAAAAATTCCACCATCTTTGTATAATAATGGTGGCTGACCTGACAGATACCGTCACGGAACATCTTCTCAAAAGTAATCGTCTTTTGTGCGGTAGTCGGCTTTTCCTTCTCTTTGCCCCTGCCGGATAAAATATGCTTTAATTCCATAAGACGCTTTTTCTCTGAAAAAGTAAGACCGCCACTTTTGCTGTTATTTCTGCTATTGCCCTGATAACTGCTTTTTCTGTGTTTTTCCGGTTCTGCCTTTTGCTTTTTCTTCAAGATAACGAACCTCCCTTCGTAATTTTTCTTTCTCCTCCAACTGCTTGTAGAGGTTTTCTGACCGGTACGGTCTGATTCCCGGCGTGAGTATCTTCTGCCGGAGCATAAAATACAAAATCTTCTCCGCCGGAAACCCGTTTTTCTCATACATCGCAAAAAAGAAGAACGGAAGCATTGCTCCCATCATTAAAAGTGATGCCGCTGATGTCCCGATCAGTCCCTTAGTCAGAAAATACAGAGGGATGCCCGTTACTGCCGCACCACTGAAACAGATGATCTGTCTCTTTGTTAAATTCAGTGCCACTTTTGTCTTGATCCCGGACAAATCCTTTGGCACCTGCACGGATATTGCCATATCGTTCCTCCCTTAGTGCGCATTCCAGATAGATTTTGACAGCGAACCTGTCTTAAACATGGAAAAACATAAAATCACGGTATATGCTGCCACCGACCAGAGTGCCGTATGCAGGTTATCGGATACTGCCACACCAGCCACAAGCACCGCATAGATTGCAACGCATACCATCATAAAAAATCCCTGAAATGCAAGGGCACAAAGTCCCTTAAAATAATTGGTTCCTATTGTTCCCCACTCCCGGTTGGTTACGGTTGCGCAGGGAACAGGTGCTACTGATACATAAAGATATATTTCAATCATTCGCCCATAAAGAATGACGGTGATCAGGACTGACATGATTTTCATACATAAACTGACGATCATGGTCTCCATTCCAAGTCCTAACAGCTCGCCTATACTCATTTCCGAAAACTGCTCATTGAACATCGTCTGCAGCGTACTTGAAACATCAATACTGGTTTCCCCACTGATTGCTGCGGCGGCAGAATTGACGATGTGGCTTCCCACATCAAATACCGCCATTACAATGTCAAAAGTCTTGCTTAACAGCATGACTGCAATACACGCTTTCATAAAAAAGCGGATAAAAATGGCTGTATTGAAGTCATGCAGGTTATTTTTGTCAATGACCATGGAAATAAGCTCATAGACGAGTACAAAGCTGATAATCATTCCCGCTATGGGAATCATCACATTGTCGGACAGGGTTTTTATCATATCAAAAATACCGGAGTTCCATGTGCTGGGAGTTTTGCTGACCTCCCCTGCAATCGTGCCTACTTTGTCATTGACATCGGTAAACATGGTTTCAAAGTTGGTCAGAACCCACCCCTGCAACAGTTCCTTTATGAATTCAGTAATCTTATCAATGATCCCGCCCATGAATTATGAGAACAGTGTGGTAAGCTGTGGAATTACCGTCTGTGCCACAATGATGATGCCACCGCCACTCATAAGCTGCTTGATGCCCTGCGATTTTGCTTATGTGTGATAAAGAAGTAATAGAAGTGTAAAAAATTTTGCCGTTC
>ERZ773164.3726-NODE-3726-length-9975-cov-10.931855_pt1 | contig 9975 bp, 6 predicted proteins | sample MGYA00511917_ERZ773164 | MGnify/ENA primary metagenome ERZ773164 (study PRJEB29015, sample SAMEA2737847) | human gut metagenome | biome: human gut; feature: human-associated habitat; material: faeces | place: China | collected 2012 ...
CAGATGAATCTGGCCGGTCTGGAGGGAAAGGAACTGAGAGTCGGCAACATGATCAACAGCATCGGAACCGGACTGGAGCGTGCCCTGCAGGAGCAGGTCAAGAGCGAGCGCTTAAAAGCTGACCTGATCACCAACGTATCCCACGATATCAAGACCCCGCTCACTTCTATTATTAACTATGTAGACCTGCTGAAGAGGGAACAGATTCCGGGGGAACGCGCCCAAGAATACTTAAAAGTCCTGGATCAGAAATCCCAGCGCTTAAAGAATCTGACCGAAGACCTGGTGGAAGCCTCCAAGGCAAGCTCCGGAAACGTCAAGCTGGAAATGACCACTCTGGACATTGTAGAAATGATCTGGCAGACCAACGGCGAATTTGAAGAAAAATTTACTACCCGAAGCCTGGAGCTGGTGTCCACACTGCCGGAAAGCAGCATTCTCATCGAGGCAGATGGCCGCCACCTCTGGCGTGTCCTCGAAAATGTCTACAACAACGCGTTCAAATACGCCATGGAACACACCCGGGTCTACACCGACCTGGAACTGAAAGACGACAAAGTTTACTTTACGATTAAAAACATATCCGCAAACCCGTTAAACGTACAGGGTGATGAACTTACTGAGCGATTTGTCCGCGGAGATGTCTCCCGCACCACCGAAGGAAGCGGCCTCGGCCTCTCCATTGCCCAGAGCCTCACAAAGCTCCAGGGTGGAACCTTCGAGATCTTAATTGATGGAGATCTGTTCAAGGTGCGCGTGGGATTTGGGATTAAAAAACCAGATCAGACGGCATGAGCTATCTGAGTTCAAAAAAGACGCAGGTCACATATTTTGTGACTTGCGTCTTTCTTGTATTTACGATTCTATATACTCTTACGCATTCTTTACCTGCGCGTTCTTCACACCCTTCTTCTGAAACAGTTCCTTCCCGGATGTGTACACAATGATGATACCCAGTACCATTAACAGGATCGCAATGATCAGCTGTAAGCCTTCTACCATGAAGACTGCGGTACCTGCACCGAAAGCATGTACCAGGGCGATGGTTCTCTCAACCAGTGCGGTAAAGGTAACGCACAGCATGATGATGAGCGGTGGGAACAGGGTTTTGTTCTCTCTTCCGGTTACCTTTAAGAATACACACAGGGTGATGAGTACCAGAGCACTTAACAGCTGGTTTGCACTGCCGAACAGCGGCCAGATGTTGGAATAACCAATCTTGGTTAAGATAAAGCCACAGGCCAGGGTTACCACAGTGGAAAAGTACTTATTGCAAAGAAGCTTTCTCCAGCCCTCTGCATGCTCCATATCATCAGCAGAGAACAGTTCCTGGAAGGACATACGTCCGATACGTGCCACGGAATCCAGGCTGGTTAAAGCCAGGGCAGATACACACATGGTCATAAAGCACTGTGCTACATAAACCGGGATACCAAACATCTCCAGGAAGCCTGCAACACCTGCAGAGAAGATCTGGAACGGAGTTCCGGTTGCTGCGGTACCATCTGCTGCAGCTGCCGCACCGGCTACACATAATGCCAGAACAGCCAGCAGGCTCTCTAATACCATGGCGCCATAACCAACCTTCAGCATATCCTTCTCATTGGAAACCGTCTTGGAAGAGGTTCCGGAAGATACCAGGCTGTGGAATCCGGAAACCGCGCCGCACGCTACGGTTACAAACAGGATCGGGAACATATCGCCCATCTTGGCATTCTTAAATCCGGTGTAAGCCGGAAGGTTCATGGTCGGATGCGCAACCACCAGGCCAACAACAGCACCGATGATCATGCCTGCAAACATGAAGGTAGTCATGAAATCACGCGGCTGCATTAAGAGCCACATCGGCATAACAGCTGCCAGGAAGATGTAAGCAAAGGTCAGATAAGACCAGGTGTCTTTACCAGCTACAACCGGGAATGACATACCGATTGCAAATGCTGCAACGGTGCATGCCAGTCCGGCCAGAGTCTCTTTCCAGCCGGTCAGATGAAGATGCTTCTGAATGACACCAAATACCATGGCAAATACAATGAACATCAGGGAGATGGAACCTGCCGCGCCGTTGGTCTGTGCCGCCGGGGAAAGGGAGGTCACACCATCTGCTACAGTGTAAGCATTGAACGTACCTGCAACCATATCAGCGAATGCTGCGATAACAATTAAAGTAAACAGCCAGCAGAACAGAAGGAACAGCTTCCGTCCGGTCCTGCCGATGTATTTCTCGATCAGAAGTCCCATGGACTTACCTTCATTCTTGACACTGGCATACAGTGCGCCGAAGTCGGTTACCGCACCGAAGAAGATGCCGCCAAGGATAACCCACAGAAGCACCGGAACCCATCCGAATGCAGCTGCCTGAATGGCACCGGTGACAGGGCCTGCGCCTGCGATGGAGGAAAACTGATGTGCGAAAACAGTCCAGCCGTCGGTCGGCACATAATCCTGTCCATCCTCTAAAGCAACTGCCGGGGTCTTGGCCTTCGGGTCGATCCCCCATTTCTTTGCCAGCCAGCGGCCGTAAAACGTGTATCCGCAGAACAGACACACAGCTGCGATTAATACTATAACAAGTGTATTCATAATGATCTCTCCTCTCAAAACCATAACGCGGAAAAAAGAAAAACCTCCGTCCTCCCGCAGAATTTTCCGCAGGAAGACGAAGGCATATATGCTAATCATAAAATACGCGCTCCGCGTTACCACTTCCCTTGCTGACATTCCATCAGCCTCTCTGACCATATCCTCCGTCTCTCAGTCCGGATGAATACGAGCCCTGTTAACGGTGGGTTTCCGTACTGTCTTACTGTCTGCTTTCACCTGGTATCACCAGCGTTACTTTTCGCATTTCAGACAATCTGCTTGCAGGGGATAACTCCTTTGCCGCGCTGCTTCCTCACACCGGCCGGAAGCTCTCTGAAAACGCATCTGACAAAAAAGCCTTGTCCTGTTCAACGCATTTGGATGTGAATCTTTGAATATCTGCCATTATAGTACCATTATTTCATTTGTCAATTATTTTTTCGAAAAGTTTTTGATTTGGTACAATTTGAAAGTTTTCACTCCCAATTTTCATCCAACAGAAAATCACGGATGTTTCGATGCTTAATTCCATTACGGCTCATATCAAATTCATCCATGGAAACCACATATTTGGGGAAATTATCCCGTACCGTATCATATACCCCAAACTCCCGCTGTATCGTTTCTTCCGATGCAAGCAAATAGGTCACCTGAATGTAGAGTTTCTCCCCTCGCTTATCACAGACAAAATCTATTTCCTTATCCTGATTTTTGCCGACCGTAACATGATATCCGCGGCGGAGCAGTTCCAGATATACAATGTTTTCAAGCGTCAGATTAATATCCTTTGCATTTCCTCCAAACACCGCTTCCCGGATTCCATGATCCGCAATATAATACTTTTCATTGGAAGCAAGAATCTGCTTGCCTTGCACTTCCTCACGCTTCACTTGATAAAACAGATAAGCATCACAGCAATACCGGATATAATTCAGAATCGTCTCCGGCGCAACCGTCCGCTGTTCACTCTTAAGAAACTTTGCAAGAGACGATGCCGAAAATGTATTTCCGACATTGGCCATTACATAGGCCATGATCCGCTCCAGTAAATCCACATCCCGGATTTTATTCCGCTTTACAATATCCTTCAGCTGCACAGAGTTAAACAAATCCTGCAAGTATTGTCTGGACGGCTCATCCGCATAACGAATGTTGGCCAGATATGGCATTCCTCCGTACAAAATATATTGCTGAAAGCTTTTCTGAACCGTTTCCTCCGGAAAAACAGAATGATAAAGTTCCAGAAATTCAGCAAATGAAAATGGATAAACAATAAATTCCACATAACGCCCAGCTAGATAAGTAGCCAGTTCTCCAGAAAGGAGTTTTGCGTTAGAACCTGTAATATAAATATCGCAATCCAACGCAACACGGAACGAATTGATACACTTTTCCCAGTCCTTTACTTCCTGAATCTCATCAAAAAACAGATAAATTTTTCTATCTATCCCGGCTGAACGGCTGCTGATCTCATCGTACAATGCTTTCGCAGTCTGCAGATGCGTATATCTCATATCCTCAAAATTAATAGAAATAAACTGAGATGAACTCACCCCGGAATCTATCAGCTCCTGTTTAATCAGTTCCAGCATTACCGACTTTCCGGAACGGCGGATACCTGTCATGACTTTAATTAGGTCCGTTCCGATAAACGGTCGTATGCGTTTCATATACATTTCGCGTTTCACCATAAATATTATGCCTCCTTTCCTGTCCCTGATAATAGTATAGCACATTTATAATTGATAAATTCATATAAAAATATGATTTTATAAGTTATAACTGATAAAATATCTAATTTTATTTATTTCATCAGTTATATCTTTCAAATGGTTGTATGCACAAAAAGCCGGAAAACCATCTCTGATTTTCCGGCTCAACTCCATTGCCTCAAATGATTCTGTTTTAGAAAATTCTCCATCCGCAGATAAAGTTATTTGCCCACCAGGAGCTTAAGGAACGATGAACGACTTTACCGTTACCGGAGGACGCATCAATAACCGTTCCGCCGCCTGCCACGATTCCTACATGGCCGCTTACAACGATGATATCACCAGCACGCAGATTAGAGAAGCTGCTGATCCTGGTGTATCTTCCCGCGTTTCTCCAGCCGGAGGATGTCATGTAGCTCTGACGCACGCCGACCTGGTTTAAGCACCAGTACACGAAACCGGAACAGTCAAAGGAGTTCGGTCCCTTGGAGCCCCATACATACGGACAGCCAAGCTTGGAGCTTGCCACCGCCAGAAGCGCACTCGCGCCGCCGCTGGCACCACCGGTATTCGGAACAGCAGTGCTGCCGGAGCTTCCCTTCTTGCCGCCGTTACCGGAATTATTTTTACTGTTATTTTTGCTGTTGTTTTTACTGGTATTCGTCTTCGGCTGGGCCGGTGCTTTCTTCGCATCTCCGCCGGTCAGCTTTGCCATGGTCATGACACCGACTGTACCATCCGCACTCAGTCCATTCGTGCGCTGGAACAGCTTGACCGCATCCTCGGTCACCTCACCATAGTAGCCGGTCACATTGGCAGATTTCAGATAACCCAGCTTACTGAGCAGGTTCTGCACCCGCTGGATGTTATCACCGCTGTCGCCAAGGGCCAGACCGTTCGGAACCGCGTCAGAACTGTTTAACGCCACACGGGTAGCCGGTCCCAGATAACCATCTACAATCTGGTCATTGCGGGACTGGAACTGTTTGACTGCAATGATCGTATCATTTCCATAGCTGCCATCCGGCTCGGTGGTCATATAGCCCAGCTCCTTCAAACGCTTCTGGGCTGCCAGAACCAGATCACTCTTCTCACCGTAAGCCAGCATATTTGCCTTCACATCCTCACTGTAGAGAAGGTTCATGGTTTTTCTTCCGACCTTGCCATCCTGCTCCAGGCCGTTCACGCTCTGCATCTTCATAACCGCCGTTTCGGTATCATCTCCAAAGCTGCCTGTCACCTCGCTGTCGCTGGCCAGATAGCCAAGCTCATACAGACGGCTCTGGATACGGGTAATATCGGTACCCTCATCACCCTTCTGGGCTGCGTAATACTTGGCATCCGGGGAAAGAATCGCCTCCAGGGTATCCGGACCGATGATACCGTCCTGTGCCAGCTTGTTCTGGCGCTGATAGATCTTGACCGCACTCTGGGTCACTTCCCCGTAATAATCCGTCGGTTCATCGTTATCCATAAAGCCTAAGTCCATCAGACGCTGCTGTAGCTTTAAGACGATCGGATGCTTCTCACCGATACGCAGATAATCCGGGATCGGCTCACTGTACTCTGCGTCCACGCCCTCAACAGACGGAAGCAGCGGACCATCCGGAGAAAGGGCCATGACCGTCTCATCCGCAGCGGTCTGCGGCAGGGTCTCCTCCATCAGGACCAGATTCTCCTCGGTGCTCTCACTCTCTGCCTGGTTTGCGGTCTGGGATGTACCGCAGCCTGCCAGCATGCTCATAGCCAGAAGTGCCGCGCCAAAGCACTGCACTCTTCTTTTCCAGCTTCTATGTGTATTTATGGTTGTCAAAATTCTGACCTCACTTCCTGTGTTAAATGTCAAAGGGGTTCCCATTCCGAACCCCCAGTTGACCTATATTTTATCACAGTTCACAATTTCTGTGAAGCCTTAACCTGTTTTTGAGCGTTTAATTACCTTCAGCCTCGTAAACTCTTCCCTGTCCTTCTCCTCCAGCGCATTCCCAATCGTTGTTACCAGGTTCTGGTATGTCGGGATCGTGATATTCTTGAGCGCGTTCGCTCTCTTCTGGGTCTTTCTGATGCTGGAGGCCAGGCGGTAGGCCGAGTTTTCCACCATGGAAAGCTTTGTGGTCAGCTCCTTCACCTTCTCAAAGTGCATCCGGGCCTCGTCCAGCGCCGGACTGGTGCTTAAGAACGCATAGCCCGGTGTCAGAGGCACCGGCTCATGCTGCACCAGCGGGATCTCCGTTCCCATGATGCTGCGGGTCTTGATGCGGATCGTATCGTCCACCGGAATCGTCCCGGCAATATCCTGGATAAAGCTGATTCCCAGCTCGATATTGGCCTTCTGCAGGGCTTTGTAAGCTTCTGTAAAGGTCGTGTCGATCTCTGCCTGGATGTCCTTCGCCTGGTCGATGAGTCCCATCAGTTCCCGCAGGAGGATGTTCCGCTTCTTGTCCATCAGTTCATAGCCCTGACTGGCCAGCGCAAGGGAGTTCTTCGCTAAAATAAGGTTTCCCTTTGTCGGGAAAGTATTCAGATTCATACGGATCCCTCCTTACTCTGCATCCACCAGATCCCCGTTCTCATCCAGCTTTGTTGCCTTATAATACTGCGCAAGAATCTTCGTATCGATCCGGTCCAGCTCCTCCTTCGGAAGCAGGCCCAGAAGCTGCCAGCCAATATTCAGCGTGGTGATGATGTTCCGGTTGTCATGCGGATCCTGTCCCACAAAACGATGCTCAAACTCCCGGCCGAATACCAGATATTTTTTATCCAGCGGTGACAGCTCATCCTCACCTATAACCGATGCCAGCGCTCTTGCGTCTCCTACTTTCGCGTAACAGGAGAACAGCTGGTTTGCCACTGCCTGGTGATCTGCCCGGGTGTAGCCCTCACCGATACCATCCTTCATCAGACGGGACAGGCTCGGCAGCACGTTAATCGGCGGGTAAACCGACTGGCCATTTAATTCCCGGTCCAGAACAATCTGCCCCTCGGTAATGTAACCGGTCAGGTCCGGGATCGGATGGGTGATGTCATCGTTTGGCATGGTCAGAATCGGGATTTGGGTCACGGAACCATTCACGCCCCTGACAATGCCTGCGCGCTCATAAAGCGCCGCCAGCTCACTGTACAGATATCCCGGGAAACCCTTTCGGGACGGGATCTCACCCTTGGAGGAGGATACCTCACGCATAGCCTCCGCAAAGGATGTCATATCCGTTAAAATGACCAGAATGTGCATGTTCTTCTCAAAGGCCAGATACTCAGCCAGCGTCAGCGCGCACTTTGGCGTGATCAGACGCTCCACCACCGGGTCATTGGCCAGATTCATGAACATGGCCACATGAGAGGAAACGCCGCTCTCCTCAAAGGTACGGCGGAAAAACTCTGCTACATCGTGCTTCACACCCATGGCCGCAAAGACAATCGCAAACTGTTCATCCGAATCATCTCCCAGGGATGCCTGCCGCACGATCTGTGCTGCCAGCTGATCGTGGGGAAGTCCGTTGCCAGAAAAGATCGGCAGCTTCTGTCCCCGGATCAGGGTCATCAGTCCATCAATGGCTGAAATACCGGTACGGATATAGTTTCGCGGATACTCACGGGTCACCGGGTTTAACGGCTTGCCGTTTACATCCAGCATCTTTTCCGGCAGGATCTCACCCAGTCCGTCAATCGGCACACCAATGCCGTTCATGGTACGCCCCAGCATCTCCGTAGATACGCCAAGCTCCATCGGATGGCCCGTCAGGCGGGTGTGTACATTTTTTAAGCCCATGCCCTCGGTACCCTCAAATACCTGGATCACAGCCTTGTCCTCATACACCTCAATAATGCGGCCCAGTTTGCGTTTCTTTCCGTCCACGGTCATTTCCACAATCTCATCGTAGGCTGCGCCGGAAATGCCCTCCAGCACCACCATAGGGCCGTTGATCGCACTTAAACCCAAATATTCAATTGCCATTTCACAGCCCTCCTATGCGTTCCGTTCCATGACGCCCTCATAAAAGGCATCAATCTTCTTTTTATAATCATCCAGCAATGCCAGGTTATCGTTTGGCACATCATACTTGATGGCAATGACCTGGTCAAAAATCGGATCCTCCTTCAGTACCGACATCGGCATGCCCATAGAAATCAGAGACCGGGACTTCCGGTACAGGTACAGGATAATCTCCATCATCTTAAACTGCTTCTCCATGGGAACGCAGGTATCGTCCTTGTGGAAAGCATTCTGCTGCAGAAATCCAACACGGATTACCTTTGCAATCTCCAGGATCAGCTTCTGGTCGTCCGGCAGCACATCGCCGCCGATCAGCTTGACGATCTCCATCAGGCTGCTCTCCTGGGACAGCAGGTAGACAATCTGATTGCGGTAATCCACAAACTTTTTGTCCACGTTTTCCGTATACCAGGAACCCAAGTCATTTAAGTATTCCGAGTAGCTGGTCAGCCAGGAAATAGCCGGGAAATGTCTCGCGTAGGCCAGGTTCTTGTCCAGTCCCCAGAAGCAGCGAACAAAACGCTTCGTATTCTGTGTCACCGGTTCGGAGAAGTCGCCGCCCTGGGGCGATACCGCGCCGATGATAGTCACACTGCCCTCGGTACCATTTAAATTCTGCATCATGCCGGCCCGCTCATAAAAGGCTGACAGCTTGGAGGCCAGATAAGCCGGGAAACCTTCCTCTGCTGGCATCTCCTCCAGACGTCCGGACAGCTCCCGCAGCGCCTCCGCCCAACGGGAGGTGGAATCCGCCATGATGGCAACATGGTAACCCATGTCCCGATAATACTCTGCCAGCGTCAGGCCGGAATACAGGCTTGCCTCACGGGCCGCCACCGGCATGTTGGAGGTGTTGGCAATCAGCGTGGTGCGGTCCATCAGCGGATTGCCCGTCTTCGGATCGATCAGTTCAGAAAATTCCTCCAGAACCTGGGTCATCTCATTTCCACGCTCGCCGCAGCCGATGTAAATGATGATGTTCGCGTCAGACCATTTTGCGATCTGGTGCTGGGTCATGGTCTTTCCGGTACCGAAACCTCCCGGGATTGCCGCCGTTCCGCCCTTTGCCAGCGGAAACAGGGTATCCAGAATACGCTGACCGGTTACCAGCGGCTTTGTGGCCGGGAACCGCTTTGCCGTCGGTCTCGCCACACGAATGGGCCATTTCTGGGTCATGGTCAGTGTTTCTTCGCTTCCATCCAAATGCTGGATCGTTACCAGCGGATCGCTGATGGTATACTCGCCATCCTCCGCGACATCCAGCACATACCCCTCCTTGTCCGGCGGAACCATCACCTTATGCAGGATAGCCGGAGTCTCCGGCACCTCCGCAATGATCGTGCCCCCATAAACCCGGTCGCCCTTCTTCACGGTCATGTGGGTCTGCCATTTCTTTTCCGTATCCAGGGCACTGACATTCACACCGCGGCTGATGTAGGCACCTCCGGTCTTCGCGATCTCACTCAACGGCCGCTCGATACCATCAAAAATATTGGTCAGAATGCCAGGGGCCAGGGTAACGGATACCGGTGCTCCGGTTCCCGTCACAAGCTCGCCTGGCCGGATTCCGGCCGTCTCCTCATATACCTGGATGATGGTGTCCCCAGCCTTTAAGCCAATGACCTCCCCCACCAGATTGTCATGGCCTACATAGACCATCTCATTCATGGTAAAGCCCGGATCGCC
>ERZ773164.3738-NODE-3738-length-9930-cov-23.455494_pt1 | contig 9930 bp, 11 predicted proteins | sample MGYA00511917_ERZ773164 | MGnify/ENA primary metagenome ERZ773164 (study PRJEB29015, sample SAMEA2737847) | human gut metagenome | biome: human gut; feature: human-associated habitat; material: faeces | place: China | collected 2012 ...
CTGCACTTTAGCTTTTCCATGTGCTGTGAATAGAGTTATCCATGATTCCATAGCCTGTTATGCACATTTCCACAATGTTTGTCTTTTGGTCGTTGGTTCGGAAAAGAAAAGCCCTGTATGTTATTATATACAGAGCCATTCTAATCTTTTTTTATCCACTACATAGAGCGTTTCCTTTCTGCAAAATTCATTTTACAGAGTGATACCCGCCTTTTTTGCAAAGTAGTCTTTTCTCCCGGTAAGCTCTGACTGTTTTTCCTTTGGAAGATTGTTGAATAAATCATCATAAAGAACATCAGCTAACTGCATTTCTCTCGCAAGCAAAAATACATTTAGACTAAGCCATTCCTCCCAAAGCCCCTCAAATAAGCTGTTACTGTCTGTATAGGTGTCAAGCTCCTCAAAGCCATGTGACGCTGTATAGCATTGCAGTTTAACAAAGCCATACCTACCAACATCAACCAACAAAATATCTTCGTCCTCTATTTCGTACAGTTCCTCAAACACATCAATCACTTTGCGACACTTTTCCCGTTCTTCCTCTGTGATATATACTGTTTTTTCCATGCTCATTTACCTCTATCCTTTCAAATTGTGGAATACTGTTTTCAGTTTTCTTCTACTTCTGAACCACATATTTGAAATGCCATATATGCCATTTTATACGGAATAGAGGTTGGCTGTCTGCATTTATCAGTGTGTTACTTTATGGCACATGAGCATTAGCGCCGGGATTGTCATTTCCATATCCTTCCAGAAGGTTTACGACACCCCACACGCCAAGACCTGCGCCGATTGCGACTACAAGAGTTTTTAAAGTTGTAATTGCACTGCTAAAAAATGCCATATACATTCACCAAAACTGACTTCTTTCAGGTGTTTACGGGAATGAAAAAACACCGACTAAAAAGCCGGCGCACCTAATGTCAGTTATTCCTTTCCTCATTATTTTTCGTTCATTCCCAAGGTTACTCCGACAGCTCCACCTGAATTACCTCCACCTCTTCTTCGGGTTTCGGTGTGTACTGCGGATTTAACTCTTTTTCTACTTTGTATCGGTTTTTCTCATTTTCATCTGCAAGAAACCGATAATTTTTGTGTTTCGTGATATCATATTTGTCTGAGAAAAATGGTCTGGCACCACGAATCTGCAGGATACATTTTCCTCCATCCATGACTGCAATCTCATCTTCTGTCATCAGCTGTTTGCCTGTTTTCTGGTAATTCAATCCAAAGGACTTCTGATTGCTCCTCGTTTCCGAAGTGTTATACAGATCAATGGTTTCCTTACCCAGAAGTTCACTCATTTCCTTTAAGGTAGTTTTCTCTTTTCCACCAAGAAATAGTGTAGTATCACAGTTACCCAGAATGGTATCTGCACTATCCTTATACATTGCCTTTAGCTGACTCTGTGACTGCAAAATAATAGAAGCAGAGATTTCCCTGCTTCGGATAGTTGCAATCAGCTTGTCAAACTGAGGAATTTGCCCGATGTTGGCAAACTCATCAGCGATGACACGCACATGCACCGGAAGTCTTCCACCATATACATCGTCTGCCTTATCACAAAGCAGCTTGAAAAGCTGTGACTGCAGCATCGCAATCACAAAGTTGAAGGTTGTATCTGTATCGGACATAATCAGAAACAAGGCTGTTTTCCTGTCACCGATCTTATCCAGTTCCATTTCATCATAAGACATGATCTCACGAAGCTCTGCGATGTCAAATGGGGCAAGTCTGGCTCCACAGGAAATCAAAATCGATTTTGCAGTTTTGCCGGCGGCCATTTTGTATTTTTTATACTGTCTGACCGCAAAATGCTGCGGATCTCTTTCTTCCAGTTCCTGGAACATCATATCCACTGGATTCTGGTAAGTTTCATCCTCTTCACGGGTTTCACTTTCATTCAAAAGATCCAGAAGGGTATTCAAATTCTTTTCCTCTTCATCCCCTTCATACCAGATAAAAGCAATCAGTGCTGTATACAGCAATTTCTCTGCTTTCACCCAAAAATCTTCCGAAGATTTTTCACCTTCCCCTTTGGTATTGGCAATAATTGTCGTCACCAGCTTTAAGATATCTTTTTCAGATCGTATATAAGCAAACGGATTGTAATGAAGGGACTTGGAAAAATTGATGGTATTCAGAACCTTAATCACATATGGCTCATGTACCACTTTTCCAGATTTATCTTTCATGATATTTCCATTCTTATCTTTCTTAGGTGGTCCCTTTGCTAACATCTTCCCACACTCTTCAATCAAAGTGCCTTTCGGATCTGTAATGACCATGGAACAGTTCATCTGCATGACCGATGGTTTTACGAAAAAACGTGTCTTACCGGAACCACTGCCGCCAATGACCACTATATTTTTATTTCTTGCATACTTCGGCTGCTTCGGTCTGCTTTCCATAGTCAGTGCTTCTGTTGCTGTCAATGGAATGTTCATCCATGGATCTTCCGACATATAAGGCTTGATATCCTCTGCGGTTCCCCATCTGGCTGAACCATACTCGATGCCTTTCCGTAATTTCTTTGCGTCTGCCTGTTTCTGCCAGACCAACACTTTCAGAACGACTGCAACAACAATACCTGCTAGCAGATCTTTCCAGTTATTGCTTAACACAAAACCAGCAAAAATCCGGTCTGCGTGTTCCATTGCATATAAAAGTTTGTTCCCCATATCTTCTCCCGGACTGTTCCGGTAAAGAAAAAATGCCCGGTCTGCATAGAAAGCAGCCAGAGCATAAGGGATATTTGTAAGAACCAGTTTCTTTTTATCCAGGGCGGACAGCTTACCCCCGATTTTATTCTTCCACTTCTGCATCAGAGTTTTGCCGCTTTTCTTTTTCATCGACTCTGCTCCTGATGCCGGTTCTTTACTTTGTCCTTCGTCTTCTTTGGCATCATTGCCCGGTAAGCTGCAAGACGCTTATGAATGGAAGGCTTATTCGCTTTTTGAATCTGTTTCTGGGAAAACTCACGGAAAGCAGCATTGAGGGCATCCTGATCACGTCCCTTGAAAAATACCAGATAAACCGGAGGCTCTTTGCTCTTGTCTTTTTTCAAAGCATAATTGATCCCGTATTTTCTAGCATACCGTTCAAAGGACTTGATATTTTTGTCCGTGATCTCGATATTGACCATCCCGGCATTCTGTTTTGCCAGCTCTTTTACCGTGACCTTTCCCTGTTTCGGCTGATTTTTCTGTGCTTTCTTCTCTACTGATTTCTGCTTCTGATGACGCAGATACGCAGCAAGAACCTTTTTCAACAGGTCTGCTGTAATCTTAGTTGCCCGAATACAGAACGTGACCGTTTTCTGAGTTACCTCTTCCTGCATGACTTTTCCCTCCTTTCAGCGATTCAACTGCTGTCCAGATCTGTAATCATGTCAATCACCCCCTTTAATGAAAAAAGACAGATTAACCGGTAATCAGGTTCTGCACCTGTACGAGTTTTTCTGTCCCTTCTTCTTTTCTCTTATCTTCTCCACCACAATAGATGGGAACACACATTTCAAGTATTCTACTGTAAATACGCTGATGGGCAGTATCCAAATCTGTGGATTTCATTTCATTCAGTCCCAGATTCGTTGTTACGATCAGCGGAAGCATTTTACAATAACGGCTGTCTATCACATTATAGACCTGCTCCAAAGCAAACTCGGAATTTCGTTCTATTCCTAAATCATCAATAATCAGCAGCGGATAATCCACAAGATTTTGTATAATCTGGTTCTTATCTGCCTGATAGCTGGTCATTTCGTTTAAGATCCTGGAAAAATTCGTCATCATGACACGTTCTCCCTGTTCCAAAAGTGCATTTGCAATACAGCCTGCAAAGAAACTTTTCCCGGTTCCAACTGGTCCCATCAAAAGCAATCCTACATTTTTTCTCTTCATATCTGTCCAGTTTTCTACATACTGCCTGGCAATTAGTATCTTCTGGTTGCTTCCATTGTCATTTTCAAATTTCCATTCCCAGAATCTTCTTTCCCGAAGTCCGACGGATTTTCTCTGATAAAGCAATCGCTGTGCTTCTTCCCGCTGCATCTTTTCATCAAGTTCTTGTCTGGCTTTCACCTCGCATTCGCACAAACAGGACACTACATGCTCAAATCCCATCAGACTGACTTTCATCTGTTTTCTTTTTCCACAAATGCCGCAATGAAGACATCCCTCTTCGTCCACATAATCTGCTGTTACTTTATTTTCCATCACAGGCTTTCTCCCTCCTGAAATTCATATTTGTCCATTCCTTCCCTGGTTCCATCCCTTTCTGCCCAAAGACAGATTGTTGCAAAATGATTCTGATACTCTTTTCCACTGGATTTCATATAAACAGAAAGATGATCTATCCGTTTCTGGTAATCCCATGGAAATAGCGTCATCAACTCCTGCAGTTCTGCTTCCGACAGAACAACATTTTTAAATCTCCCATTTAGAGTGAATTTTTCTTCCAAAGCGGGAGTATTGCCCTTACTCTTATCAGTATGATTCTTTTCAGTCTTATTTATCTTAGTATTACTTCCATCCAGATTCTTGCAGTCCGGACTTCTATTTTTTTGCGTTCCGGACTTCCAGTTTCTTGCAATCCGGATTTCCAATTCCTTGCAGTCCGGATTTCCAGTTTCTGGCGTTCCAGAAGCAAAGTATCTTACGGGCTTTCCTCTAATCCGTTTCACAAAATTTTTCACGTATATGACAGAGGGACGATTATTCCCCTGCCGATACCGTTCAATCAATCCAATCCCATGCACACTGTCAAGCTCATAAAGAAGCTTTGTCACTGTCGTATGCGACATTCGCAATAGTTCCTGCAATTCTGCGATCGTGTAAATGATATAGACATAACCATCACTATCAATCCATCCATTTTTCTTGGATAGGCTGATTCGATCAAGCAGAATTCCGTAAAGGAGCTTTGCGTCTGTGGACAGGCTTGCAAACTCTTTTTCTGTGAACAGAGCTTTTGGTATCCGAAAAAAAGAAAACTGGTCAGATTCTTCTGCTCTGAAATATTCAAAATCTGCCATAATATTTTCCTACTCTTCTACATCGAAATCACAATTTGCCGCACTGCCTGTACCATGACACATCTCATTAAACACAAAGTTGAAACACCTCATTAACTCACTCAGATAATAATTCCTTGCTTCTTTATTGCAGGCATACATATCCTCGATATAAACTTCCTCGTTTCCATTCATTCGTGCGATTGTTTCCAGAACTTTCATAAACTTCTTATTAGAGCAGCACTCATACTGTTCATTTACATATTTCTGAATTTCCAGCACACGTTCAGGTTTTCCTTCACAAACAGATAACACGCCAAACGCCAAGTCCATACCAAACTCATAGCCATCGGCTTCTACAGCATCAATATCAAGATTTCCTTCTTCATCGTAATAGCCACGCTCTTCCATAGGAGTCAGTGGCGTATCATATTCATCCAGATATCCCATATCTGCAATTGTTTCCAGAATATCTCTGGATGCTGCCACCATCTTGTCCATGATAATTTCTCTTTCTTCCATCGGCATATTTGCCATAATTCTGTCTAATGTCATCATTGATTCTTCCTCCATCTCATTTTCATAAATATCATTGATATAAAAGTGGTTCGCCTTTCCATTGTTTTGAACAATACGCACCAGCTTTCCAATCTTAACAAGTTCCTGTACCGCCTGATCTACTCCATATCGAGTCGTATTCAGGTCTTTCTTCATTTCACTTTTGGGATAGATAACAAACAGATCGCCGTTATGATCTACCCAGCCATTCTGCACCGCAAATTTCAAACGATCCAGAAATAAGCTGTATAAAATTTTTGCTGTATTTGACAGATTTTTGAATTCTTCCACCTGGAACAGCATCTTTGGCACCTGCAGACAATCTACCGGCATATACTCCATCTTACTCATTAATTATTTCCTCCTTCTGTTTGTACAGCACTTCGGCTGAATTAATATTGATTTCCAGCATCCCTACAAATACCTGATAGTACAGCAGGCATATCTGTTCATCCTCTCTTGCCAGATACAATCCTTCCAGTTCATCGGACGGATGTTTCATTCCATATACTGCCTGACAGATATCATGGATTTTCTCACATTCCACACTTCTAAGATGCATCTCCAAGGTGTGGTTAAATCTCTGCCAGTCCTCCAGTTTCTGATTTACTGACATCATGCAGTGGAACAGTTCCGCTGCTTCACATGCTGCTGACAGCACTACATTTTTGTTATTGATACTTCCATCAACATTTTTCATATGCCCTACCATATACGCCTGATCTACTGAAACCATCTTTTATCCTCCTCTATCTAAACGGCATTTCCTCTTCCATGCCCTCTGGGATCTCTAAGAACCCTTCCGCATCTTCTGGAAACGGTGGTCTGTCAACCATTTTTGCACCTGCGAATTCAATCCGGTTTGCATACACTTCAGTGGTATAGATCTTTTTCCCGGTATCCTTATCTTCATAATTACCTGTGACAATCTCACCTTCCACCATGACCTTCGTTCCCTGCATCAGATAATCTCTGGCAAATTCTGCTTTCTTTGCAAAAGCCTTTACCGGAATGAAACTAACTTCATCGGAATAATTTCTTCTGACTGCCAGAACAAACTTGGCAATCTTATGAAGTCCTCTTTCATTCTCCACTTCGTTGTATCCCGGATTTCTTACCAATCGCCCGGAAATAACTGTTGTATTCATTGGCTTAACCCTTCCTATTCTGTCAAGCCCAAATCTATTGATTTTACTGGCTTTGACATGTTTTATTTACCTCTAAAACAGAGCCGATGGTGATGAATATCGTAGTATCTTGTACCGAATAGCTTAAATTTGGGTATCACTTTAAAAGCATCCATTCTGTTTGCTTTATAAAGGCTATTTTCCCTCTGCTAAACTATGATGATGAACCTTCCGTGTCTAAGGGGATCGTGTCCCAACTTCCTTCGTCCCATCTATCCATACACCGAGTGCCAGCCAAGCTCCTAGACGGGGTCGTGCCCCATGGTGAAAACCGATGCCGGCTACAGCTCTTGTTTTTATTTGATTAGTTACCGACCTACCTTCGCTCATAACGGTACTGATTAATTCAGTGGACGCGATACCGCTTTTTACTCAGTTGGTCTTGATACGGATGCAGTTCTGTCTCAAACTCCATCATTTACGGGTTTCCTATCCAGAACCCTGCCCAGCCTCTGGTCTGCCAGAAGCTCGGTAAGGCTCTGGAAATGTATTGCTTTCTTTTCTATGCAGCTGCCTGCACTGTATTGCCCTGTGGATACCTGATATCTCTCAGCATTCTCTCCGGGTCATATTTCATCCCAGTGTTCAGAATCGTATAAATGACTCTGAGAATCTTGCAAGCTATCACAACAAGTGACTGCATCTTTTTCAGCGGATTCATGCTTCTTGTCGTATAATACGCATGTAGCTGTTTGAATTCAACGGCGTGTGCCACTGCTGATTTTGCAGCCTGAAACAGCCAGTATCGTAGTCTCTTGCGTCCTCTGTGACTGATTTTTGTCTGTCCCTTATGCTTGCCGGAACTGCAGGCTACAAGCCCCATTCCACTCAGCTTCTGTATTTCCTTTACATCATCAAATCTGCTGATATCTCCCATCTCCGCAAGAATTCCTGCAAGGATGTTTTCGCCAACTCCGTTGATTTCCAGGATATTTTCTGCATGTGGTATTTCCATGCATTTCTGATGCAGTACATTTTCAATCTCCGCCAGTTGTTCATCCAACTGTATGATTTGTTCTACAAACCATTTGATGGATTCTCTTCCGGCATCTGTTCCTCCGGTCAGCCCTACGCTTTTCTTTGCATAGTCTACGATTACTCTGGCTCTGCTATAGCCTCGTCCACGAAGCTTTGCTTCATGCCAAAGGCTTTTCAGCCCTTCTTCATCCAACTCCACGATATCAGATGGTATCGGAGCCACCTTCAGAATCTCCAGTGTAAATGCTCCATCAATCTTTCCAAAAGCGTCCATATATTCCGGAAAGTAAATCTTCATTTCACGATGGAGACGGTTGATATTTCTGATTCTGTCCTCGGTAAGCTGATCCCTAAACATGGAGAGCCTTCTCATGTCTGCATAAATATCCTCTGGGAGATAAGGCATTCCATAGTTTCCATCTTTTACAAGGTTGGCAATTATTTTAGGATCTTTTCTGTCATCCTTGAGCTGGCTGTTATCTTCAATCTCTTTGCTCTGCTTTACAGCATATGGATTTACCTGAACAACGCTGATTCCATTTGAAACCATCCATGCAGCGATTGCAAACCAGTAGTGACCTGTTGGTTCAAGACCCAGTACTATCTGTTTTTTATCATTCTTTGCTGCAAGTTTCAGCACCCATGCCTTTGCACTGGCAAAGCCTTCGGATGAATTACTGAATTCAAAAGCTCCTTTGCTGAGTTCTCTTCCTCTGGTGTCAATTGCTCTGATATAATGAGTTTCACTGCCTATATCGCATCCAACAATAAGCATCTCTTCAGAGATGAAAGAGAGTTTGTCATTCTTCTCAAATTTGCCTTTCGTTTCCAGCTCACGCCATGTTGAAGCCTTAAGTTCCTGTTCAATCACCTGTACTTTCTTTTTAATTTCATCCTGTGATAAAACATTTATCACTGATTTCTTTGATAATGGTTGTACTTTTGCCTTTTTTGCTTTAATATTCATTTTAGATACCTCTTGTGTTTTTAGATTTCTTACCAACCGGCCAAGTCAGTAATAATCTAAATTTACTTGAGGTATTCTTTTTGGTCAATCCCTTTTACTCTTTAAAGTATACAGGAAGCTCCTATGCTTTCATTGATTTGTAACAGATACCGATACATGGTCCACATTTTCCATAGGCACATCCGTAACATTCATCTTTTTCCAACTCTTCCTGCTTCATTTCATCGGCAAACATTCCTAACAGCGTTGAGTAAATCTTTTTCATTGCCAGGAATTTTTCTTCTGCTTTTTCCATCTTCTCTTTGTAAAATGGAATCAGTCCACGAAGAACTGGATGGAAACGTTCATTTTCATCATCCCAGGCACAGATTTTCATCATACAGCGTGGCTGTTTCTCATAATTACCCAGATAATACGGGCAGAACGTACAACCTCTTTCTTTAACAATTTCCACCGGAATCACTGGCATCTGACTTTTGATTTCTTTTGTTACATGCTTACTTTCAATTCGCTCTCTCATCTTAAAAATCCTCCAAGTATATATATTTGCAAAAGGGATTTCCCCTGAATTGCCTGATTTTTGGTACAAAAAAAGAGGCAAGCTTACGATATTATTTTCGCAAGCCTGCCTCTTATCAAATATTCAATTATTTTCCGATGATATATCGTAAGAAAACGTATACCGCACGGATTACATACACTGGAATCATGATACTTCCGATCAAAGCTCCAATGATGACACTTAATGCAGCCATCCCAAGTGTTGCTGTTATATCCATTCCTTTTGGAATCAGGATCAGCCGCATTTTATGTATTCCAAATGGAAGTTCGGAAAGAAATATCCACCAGAACAAGTCTGTCTGTCCACTGACTTTCATGATGGTGGATACCATCCAGAACCAGAATAGCATAAATGCCAGTGGCAATATTGATTTTTTAATTACATCTTCTATCATCATCTTTTCATTCCTTCTGTCCAACTTCGCATATCATATTATTGTTTTTCTGCCCATGATGCCAGGAGCATAAATATCACTTCTTCCATCTGAGCTTTAGAATATGACTCAGGAAAATACTGTTTCAGCTTTTTCGCCGGAATCTGTACTTGTACTTTCTCAGTACTTTCATTCATACAGATCTGGTCAATCTCTGAATACGTCAACATCCTCTCTTTTGAAATCTGCTTCAATTCCTTTGCCTGCTTCATGGACGGTACCATATTG
>ERZ773164.3745-NODE-3745-length-9917-cov-3.654330_pt1 | contig 9917 bp, 10 predicted proteins | sample MGYA00511917_ERZ773164 | MGnify/ENA primary metagenome ERZ773164 (study PRJEB29015, sample SAMEA2737847) | human gut metagenome | biome: human gut; feature: human-associated habitat; material: faeces | place: China | collected 2012 ...
TTTGGCAAATGCAGTGGAAGATAAGGACCTTCTTGAATTTGGTTTGAACGCCAATACGCTTGTATTTATAAAATCTGATATGTTATTTTCTACACGCATAATTTCAGAACCGTTTATGAATATTGATAGACTTTTAAATATGCCTGATAAAATGTTGGTGGCTAAAATAAAGGCGAATGATATGAAAACGATGGCTGAAACTGTTTCGATGATTACTAACGTCAGTGAAGATACTGCTCCGGTATTGCTGAAGTTTAAAAATAACAATCTGCAATTATCAATAGAGAGTACAGAAGCTGAAAGTATGCTTAATGTTCCGATTGAGAGTGTAAATATGATTAGCGGTGAGTTTTACTATAACGCAAAATATTTCAGTGATATGTTGAAAGTAATCAGAGGAGATGTTGATGTCTATATGACAAAGCGAGGGGTTTTATATGCATCCAATCCGGTAAGTGAATATATGCTTACAAACAGTAAAAAACGCAGTGTAAAACGTAAATCTAAAAAAACAAAGAAAGCGGCATAAAAAACAGAGGAGGAAAAATAAATGAATAACAGTAAAATTAAAGCGGTAATGAGCGAAGTGGCAGCAGAGGCGGCAGAACGTGATGAGATGATACATTGTATTGCGATTGCATTGTTGGCAAGTAAAAACATCTTTATACTTGGTGACACAGGTCAAGCAAAATCATACTGTATAAATGGTTTCCGTAAGCATATAACCGATGCAAAACAGTTTGAACGTATTATGTCAAAACAAACCGATGAGGAGCAACTGTTCGGCAGATTGGATTTATCAAGTATAATTCCGGGTAACATGCCGTCGAATGAACTTTCAAAAGATGTTTCATATAGTGTTAAGCTTAATGAAGTTAAGAAAGCGTATGCACAGTATGAAATAGACGGGAAAACAGAAAGCCTTGAAAAAGCTCAGCGACTTGTTAAAGAACTTGGAGATATAAAAGAAATTATTTGTGCAATTAAAGAGATTGAACCGAAGGTCATTACAACAGGTAAAATACCGGATAGTCATATAGTCTTCCTTGACGAGATATTCAAGAGTAATGACGGTATTTTAAATTCATTGCTTACAGCCTTAAATGAAAGGGTATATACAAATGAAGGTCAGACGATGAAAATACCTACAATCTCATTCTTTGCGGCAAGTAACGAAATTCCCGATTTTTCTGAACCGGAAAATGAAATTTTAAAACCTCTTTATGACCGTTTTGACTTGAAAATTGTAACGGAGTATGTAAAAGAAAAAGATAACCGTCAATCTATATTGAAACAAAAACAACAATCTGCATTAAAGAGTAATAATACAATGATTACATTAAATGAACTTTATGCAATGCAGAATGAAGTTAAGCTTGTCAAAGTGCCTAACAGTATAAATGAAATTATGGATGATATTTTATGTGCGTTGAGAAGAAAAGATATACATATTTCAGACCGTAAATTTTTTAATTATACACCTATTGTTCAGGCGGCAGCATATATCAGAGAAAGTGATACGGTATCGGTTGAGGATTTAATGATTCTTAAAAACTATTTTTGGACAACACCTTCTGAAATCGAAACAATATCCGATGTGTTGAAAGAAATATGCGATAATCCGATAAAAAAACGTATTGATGATTTGATTGCAATGGCTGATGAGGCATTTGAAGACTTTATGGCAAACAGTGAGAATAATCGTGCGTTTGGAAAGGTGCGTAATGAACTTATAAGGGTTTATGCGGATTTGCAGAATATTGAATGTACATCTGAGGATGACCGAAATAAGATTGAAGACGCTTGTACGCAGCTTGAAAGTATAAGTAAAAAAGTGTACGAAAAGAAGAATTTTACGATTGTTCCGCTTAGTGAAACATATGCTCAACAGATATAGTTTTGGAGATGAAAGTATGGATTTATCTTATTATGACAAGCAGGATAGTAAAATGGTATTTCCGCTGTTATTGGATTTGTATAAGCAATGTTGCGAGCAACGAGCCGTGCTGAGAAATGAATATAGAAAAAAACAGAGTGCGGCAGTGTTACGCTTGATTGAAGAAACGAACAATAACAGCGTTGAAATTTATAACAAAATATTAAAGATGTACGATGAAAAGGAGAAGAAAATATGTTAAATCAAATTGCATTAATAGGCAGGCTAACCAAAGACCCTGAAATTAAATTAGTAGGCAAAGATCAGAATTCAGTAGTTAGATTTATACTTGCGGTAAACAGACCGAAGTATGGAGATAGCAAACCGCAGGCAGATTTTATACCCGTTGTTGCATGGAGGGGAACGGCAGATTTTATCGGACGTAACTTCCGAAAAGGAAAACAAGTGTATGTATCGGGCAGATTGCAGACTACAGAATGGGAAAAAGACGGAGTAAAGCATTACGGCTTTGAGATTGTGGCACGAGATGTCGGCTTTGCCGATTCTGTATCAAAGCAGGACGGACAGACCAGTACAGCACCTCGTTCGACAAAGAATGAGCCACAAAGTATGCCGGATGTATTCCCAGATGATGATTTCAACAATGCCGAAGGATTTGATGATAACTTTGGTGGTTTTGGTAATGACCAAGAATGGCCGTTTTAAATAACAATTAAGCAGAAAAGGGGAAGTTGAAACTTCTCCTTTTTTGCAATTTTAATGAAAGGAAATTAAAGTATTATGAAAAAAGAAATAAAAGTAGTATATGGATTGATATATGATGATGAATTGAACAAAAGAATGGGATTGAATAGATTTTATCATTTGAACGGGAATATTGAAACTGACGCTGACGGTAATGAAATTTATATATGCAGCAGATGGAATGAAGAAACAAAGCAGATTGAAGATGTAGCAGAGCGTGTGGATAATCTTTCGGTAGCATTTCAGAAATTTATAGAGCGTTATACTCAAATCGTAGATTGTGAACGAAATGCAAAATTTATCGGTGTAAATTTATCGGAATTGGTGTAAGGGAGAAAAAATTATGAGTTTTAAATCAATAAGAGATATATTAAATTCGGATATTTTATCAGAAACCAAAGATATAGGATATTCTGATAGAGTGTTGAAATCTACACGTTTGGAACGTGAGATTTTTCGAGATATAAGAAATAAAACGCCGGAGATAAAGCAGTTTGAAGAAGAAGGCAGACCAATTCTTTCGTCAATTAAGCAGTTAATAAACGACGTATTTCAAGCATTTTATACGATTACACCTAAAATGCTTGATGACAAGGATTTAAGCCCTGCGGCTAAGAAAGTAAATAAGGTCATATTGACTAAGCTGATGACGCAAGAAAAATATGCTGCGAAAAAATCTGTATGTGAGGGATATGAAATCCCTGCGTTAGAGGCAACGATAGTGTTCATGAGAGAACTTATGCCGAATCTTAAAAATATGGTGAAATCATTATCCGGCGGTGAAGATAGGATAAATACTATGGAGCAAATGGCAGAACAATGTTCCGAACTTCTTGCTGAGTTGAAACAGAAACTGCAATCGCAATCGGTATCTGAGAAAAAGACAGTAAGTATTGCAAATAAACTGGAAAGTAAGCGTGAGCAATATTCTTATTTTGAAAAACAAGCTGACAGAGCCGCAAATATGAATCGCAAGAAAATACAAGAGGCTGTTGCGGTGGCATTGTCAAAAGCTGTTGACAGTGCTGAAACAGTAAAGTTTGTAATTTTAAGTTGTGGAAATTGCAATGACAATATGCCTAAAAACGAGGTTAATAAGAAACTTATTGAACGTGTATCCAAATCCGAAAAGTTAATGTATGTTGCTAAATTTCTGGGCAAATACAAAGACATATATTGCGGTAAAAATAAAAACGGATATGTGTTTGGACGTGGTGAAAAGTATGATATTACAACGGGTAATAACATATCAAAGGCGCTGACTTCGGAATTATCGTTATTGTCCGACAAAAAACTTATACCTGTTTTGATTCGTAAGTATCAAAATAAGCGACTTAAACAGTATCGAAGACGTGAGCCTATATGCAAAGGCAAAGGTGATATAATTGTATGCCTTGATGAATCAAACTCAACCTACGGAGCAAATCAAGCGTGGGGAATGGCTGTGGCAATGGTACTTTTACATATATGTCACGAAAATAAGCGTAATTTTGCACTTATACATTTCTCAGATAAAATAAAAACGGATATATTTCGTGCAGACGATTCGGATATGCAAAAACGAATGATGGAGGCATCTGAAACATTCCTTAAAGGTTCGACTGATTTTGAAAAACCAATCAAAAAGGCAATAAGCTTGATACAAGATGAAAAATGGAATAATGCCGATATTGTGTTTATAACTGACGGTATATGCAATCTTTCCGATGAATGCGAAAAGTATGTTAAAGAAATGCAGTCTAAGCATAAATTCAGTATTACAGGTATTCTTCTTGATGAAGGGGAAAATATGTCGTTTTCACTTGAAAAGTTTGCAAAGAAAATTTACAGAACAAGCGAACTTTGCAAAGATGATATTGCAGTTGATATTATGAAAAACAGAAGATAAGAACGGAGGGAAAAATTATGTTTTATAAGATATTATTTTTGTTGACGGTTATGAATTTTATATTAGATGTGAAAAAATACATACACGAGTATAGAGTATGGCTGATTGCTAAAAATAAAGTGCAGTGCGATGACGTTCCGATAGGTCTGTATTTGAAAATAGGCATGTCGGTATGGTTTTATATAATGGTGCTGACTTTGATATTCAGACCACATTTACTTTGGTGGTACTGGAGCTGATTATATTAATTAGCAATAAGCAATAAGCAAATATGAAATAAACTGAAATGTGTTAATAAGTGGTACGACGATATAATTTGTTGTATCACTTATTTTTTGTTGCAAGTATATTGAATTTTTATATGAAATATAGTACAATCAATAAGAATAAAGGATGGAGGTGAATATTGTGGCACAGAAAGAAGTTTTGGATAGAGCATTGTATAAGAAAATCAAAGCAATGGACCGCAAAAATATGGAAGCGTTTTTAAACGAAATGTATGTGGTTGGTGCAGAAAGTGTAAAAGCTGTAAATGTTGATATGGAAGCATTAAGAACTGACATCGGTAAGGTTAAGGGTATAGGAGAAAGCCGATTAAATGAAATAATGGATATTATAAACAAGCATTTAACAGCTGAATAGAATAAGTAATGTGATGATTCAATTATGATATATAACTTATATATTGTCTAATTGATAGGAATTAATATGATATTATCTATAATAGAGTTTATAGGATAAGAAAAGGAGTATATATAGTGAATAGAGATGAGTTTTGTAAGTACCACTGGGAATATTATTTGGTTTTAGAAAAAGACTTTTTAGAAACCGAACGATATATTAGTTTTGATTTGGGAGACAATTACTTGTATGATGAGAGAGAAACAACTAATATTGGGAATAGCATGACATTTTCTAATGAATATATTAAACAATATCAAACAATATGTTCGGAAATAGATGTTGTTATGAAAAGTATATGCAATGAATTAGGCAATTCGAGTGCGGACAATATTAAAGGATATACTCCTGTTATATTGAGCAAATGGAGTAATATTACACAGCAAAAAGTCAAAATAAGAGATATAGAATTACAACCATTCATGAATTGGAAAGATGAACCTAATTATAAATCTCCTGATTGGTGGAAACCCTATAATAAAGTAAAACATGAAAGAATTGATTATTATAAAATGGCTAATTTGAAAAATGTATTGAATTCACTTGCAGGATTGTTTATTTTAGAAAATTATTTTATTAAATATATTGGAGATAGAGATAATGATATGGATGTGCCTAATGATATATCAAAAATGTTTAAAATGATAAACTTTGATACCAGAGAAGAAGTTGTAGGAAAAAATAGTTACGTTACGAGCGATGGGGATATAGCAGATTTATTTAAATAAACATTATAAACAAGTATTTAACAACTGAATAGAGTAAGTGATATGATGATACAATTTCGTTATATCACTTATTTTTTTGCACTTGGTCTTGAAAAGGTAGATTCTTCAATATACAATATAATCATAAACGGTTGTAGTTAAAATGGTTGTAGTTAAGTGGTTATGGAAGTTCTATCCGTAGGGGTAGTGCGTCTTTAGCCTTTATATACTACGAATTAAAAAATTAATATTAGGAAACAAAACACAATGATATGCTATTTGCGTAGAATTGTGTTTTTTTCATACCAAAATTTAAAGAAGGAGGAAAAGAAAAATGAGGAAACTACCTCAATTAGTACCGATAAGCTATCGTGATGCAGATAACGGAATATCGCTTAAATGTTATGCTGATACGATAGTGTATCTGCGTGAAAATAACAAGCGTATTTTGACGGCTGTTCGGTTCGGAGGTTATCCGGAACAAGTGAGAGGTATGAGTGACGCAATATACGGTGGAATTTCGGTTGAAACTGAAATTGAGCAGAACAGAGTCGTCATTTATTCCGAGAGGAAGCGTTATCGAAAAAAATTATCACACGACGGTGTTTATGCCGAATCAATGATGATTATGTTAGATGACGAAAAGAACAATGTATCAGAAGGTGAGCAAAACGGAAAGGAGAATATAAAACAAAGGAAATATATTTTTTGCGGACAAAATGATAGGCAGGCACTATTCGATGAAATAGATCAAAAGATTTCAGTGCCGCTTATTCCTGAATTTAAGGATTTTATCATAGACGCATTTATTGAAAGGAGAATCCTTATACCGCTTGAGGTATTATCAATAGAACAAAACTTTGATGCGTATATGCTATATACGCGAAATGATGAACAAGACGTTATTGATATTGTAAATCAAGGTCTTGCTCAAGGTAAAATATCAATACCGAGTGCGGATTTATCAAAAAATAATTTTAAAAACATAAATTCGGTATCACAGTATTTGAACGAGTACGGTACAGTGATTGTGGAACGTATTAAAGATTCGTTTTTGCCGCTATATGACCCGACTAAAGAGGATATATGTCCTATGCTGAAAGATATAAATAAGTATCTGAAAAGTCATACGGGATATGAATTATATCCGGCACAGCTTGCAGTTGCCGAATCAGTCAAACGTCGGCTTGAAAAGGCAAAAGTGGCTATGATAATAGCGGAATGCGGTAGTGGCAAAACCAAAATCGGTTCGGCAGCATTGGCGGCATATCAGAACAGAAAAAAGAGCTTTAATGTGGTACTTTCACCATCTCATGTTACAAAAAAATGGGTGCGTGAAATTTATGAAACATTACCCAATACAAAAGCGACAGTTATCCATAATATCACTGAATTAAATGCAATATATAAGGATTACGAAGAAAACAATATGACTGTATATGCTATTCTGTCAAAGGAACGTGCAAGAGATGGATATATGAAACGTCCTGCGGTATCGTATTCAATACATAAAAGGGGTTATATATGTCCTGATTGCGGCAATGTAGTAGAAATGGAAATATCGGATGATTGCGGAAAATATTTAGTGAATGCAGACCAATTCTTTTTTATGAAAGAAACAGACAAAAATCATAAATGCCGACATTGCGGTGCTAACCTATGGACAGTATATAATCCTGATGATTATTCGTTGTATCATAATAAGTGGGTTAAGATAGGTAATTACGGATATATATACCGTGATAAAGCGTTGGAGCATCAAGGAAACAGCAAAACAAATAAAATTGCGGAAAAGATACAGGCTGTAATAGATAATCCGACAATGATATTTACTGCGATTGGTGGATATAGGCGATATTCGTTAAGCGAATATATAGCAGGTCATATAAAGGTTGACGGCATAATATGTGATGAATTACATCAGTATAAGGGCGAAAGCGGTCAAGGTAATGCTATGGCTAATCTTGTCGGTTGCAGTAAGAAAGTAATCGGTATGACAGCAACACTTGTAAACGGATATTCAAGCGGTATTTTTTATCTTCTATATCGAATTGCACCAAACCTTATGCTTGAGGATAATAAGGCATATAACAATCCGGGAGCTTTTAATGACGAATATGGAGTTACCGAAGAAATTTTTGAATGTAGTGACAGTGAGTATAACAACAATAGCAGATGTAAGAAACGTAAACTTCGAGAACGGCAGCTGCCGGGAGTATCACCTATTGTCTATTCAAGGTTTCTTATTGAATCGGCGGTATTCTTATCTCTTAATGATATGGGTAAGGAATTGCCAGATTATGAAGAAATACCGATTGAGTTATCGTTACATCCTACGGTTATGGAAGAATATAAACGTATAGAAAATACGCTTATAGAAGTTATGCGTAGCGATAAAAAAGTTGCAAGGAAAATAATGTCGAAATATCTTCAATTAGCGTCAATATATCCCGACCAACCATACGGTAATGATCCTATTATAAATCCATTGAGTAAAGAACTTGAGCCTATCATAGTACCGAAAGATACTGCAACATCGGATGATTTAAGCGATAAGGATTTAGCAGTGCTTGACATTGTGGAGTCGAAAGTTAAAAATAATGAACGTGTTTTGATATATACTAATTGGGTTAAGATTGATACGCAGGATAAGTTAATGAAGTTATTATCAGAAAAAGGATATAGGACTGAAATTTTGCGTGTTAATGTTCCGCCGGATAAACGTGAAAAGTGGGTTGAAGATAAAGTAAAAGAAGGTGTAAATGTCATTATTACAAATCCGTCTTTGGTTGAAACGGGATTGGATTTGAATGCATTTACAAATGTGATATATTACAATATCGGATATAATCTGTTTACGTTTAGACAAAGCTCACGTCGTTCGTGGAGAATAAATCAGACAGCACCTCGCGTAAATGTATATATGTTGTATTACAAGGGCGTTATGCAGGAGCGTGCATTAAAGCTGATGGCATCAAAATTGACTGTTGCCACAATAATTGAGGGCAACTTGTCCGACGAAGGCTTGGCTGCAATGAGTGAATGTCAAGATATGACGACACTTTTGGCAAAGGAACTGACAATGGGTATAAAATCAGAAGTTGATGATTTGTCTGCTGCATTTAAGAAAATGGCAATAATTCATCAAAGAACGGAAGAAAATACGGCTGATGTTGTTAAGTCTGAAACAGTTGTTGACAGACCAGTGGTTAAGACACACAAAACGGTTGAAATCAGTGCCATAGCCGCATTTTCAAGTAACAAAAAAAGCAAAAAGGTTGAATATGATAATCCCGACCAGATTTCATTATTCGATTTGATTGCGAGTTGAAGAAAGGAAAATAAAATTATGAGAGCAAGGATGAACAGAAAAATCTTACTTAGCTATTTAAAATCTATGGTAAGAGTTGTACCGCAAAGTAATTTCATAATGGAACTTATGGGATTTATGATTGAATGCAATGAAGATGAAGGTGTTGTGTATATAACGGTGTCAAATCTTGAAACTACAATACAGCGTAAATTTAATGCAAGTATTGAGGAGGGCGGAAGCTTTGTTGTTGCCGCTCGAATGTTTCTTGGCATAGTTGACCGTCTTGGTGGTGAAGATATTATATTGGAGCATAACGAAAAATTGCTCGGTATAACAAGTGAGAGATGTCGATTTGATGTTCCTGTACTCAGTGCAAGAAATTATCCGAAAATCAATATCCCATATCCTGATGATTTATTAAAAATCAAAGGAATATGCAGTTTGTATTCAAAAACTTCTGCGGCGGTAGGTACTGATATAAAACGACCGTCACTGACGGGAATTCATCTTGAAATATATTCTGATACTGTGCGAGCATCAGCCTGCGATGCGTTCAGAATGGCTGTTACGGAAATTAAATGTAATTGCGGCGGTAAAATGTCGGTTACAGTTCCAAAACAGTCGTTTTTTTATTTGGCAAATGCAGTGGAAGATAAGGACCTTCTTGAATTTGGTTTGAACGCCAAT